>JACLAB010001167.1_pt1 | contig 27256 bp, 20 predicted proteins | sample 8027921 | NCBI WGS metagenome assembly JACLAB01 (sample SAMN15725117, study PRJNA655200) | protist metagenome | isolation source: fluorescence activated cell sorting (FACS) single amplified genomes of... | place: USA: West Boothbay Harbor, Gulf of Maine | collected 2000-07-19 | reverse complement strand
GCCGACAGCTCGATGTGATTTGAATTTCGTCGCGACACATCGCGACGCCGCGCGCGATGAAGTTCCGCGCGACGCTGGGCGACGTCGGCGCGCGCTGGCTCGATCGCTTCGCGCCCGTGTTCGACAGGCTCGGCGGCGAGGCGACGCTGCTGCTGACGCCGACGACGGTTCGCGTCGTCCAGAGCTCGCGCGTCGCCGACGGCGTCTCCGCGCACGCCGACTTTCGCGTTGACGAGATGTTCGAGCGGTACAGGATCTCGTCCGCGTGCGACGATAAGATCGCGGTGAAGCTCGAGCCGAGCGCGCTGGCGGGGACGGTGCGAGGGATGATCGCGCTGGAGGCGACGCGGGCGGAGTGCAGGCTGATCAAACGGCGAAGGAGCGCGGCGAGCGCGAGCGCGCCGTACGTAAACTTTAAGACGACGGAGAGCAGCGTGGAGGTGGAGCGGGACGTGCCGGTGGTAGGACCGCTGAAGGGGGAGGAGGTCAGGGCGTGCGAGGCGGCGGTGGAGGCGAGCGTGCGGGACGTGGGGTATTGGTTGGAGTGCGACCGGTTCGCGTTGGAATCGCTGCGGGAGTGCGTGGAGCGGTTCGCGCGGGTGAGCGATGTGGTGGAGGTGACGACGACGCGGCAGGGGGCGCTGTACATGAATGCGAGCGGGGGGAGCGTGCGAGCGCTCGGGATGGAGTATCGCGGTCTGCGCGTGCTGCCGGAGGAGGCGGACGAGTACGACGAGGGCGCGCCCGAGGCGGGGGGGGTGGCGGCGAGATTAGCGGAGATTAAGAGCGCGGCGATCGGGACGAGCGTGACGCTGAGCGTGAAACATCTTCAGCGCGGGTTTTTGGGGTGCGCGAGCCATCCGAGCACGCTGTTGTTGGGGATTTCGCACAACGCGAATTTCTTCGAGCTCGTGTTTCGGTACGGCGCGCAGACGGAACGCGAGGGCGACAGCGTCGGATTCATGGTGCGCATCCCGGTCGTGGACGCGGCCGATGGCATCGAGTGAGACGAACGCGAGACGACGAACGAACGATGACGACGAACGAAACGACGATTAGACTACTAGGAATATTTTTCACGCATCGAACGACGCTCGACGAACCAAACTCGTCAATCCTTCTTCCCGCTCACGAACGTGTCTTCCGCGCGCAAGTACTCCCCCACGTCCGCGAGATGATACGCCACGATCGCGCTCGGGTCTAATTTACGACAATCCTGCGTGCTCTTCGCCGCGACGCCGAATCCCACCGGCACGTCCGCCATCGAGTAAATCACCACCCCCGCGTTCGCCGGCGTGTTCTCCGATATCCTCCCCAACCCGCTCTTCAGCAGGTGATTCCCGTACATGAACCCCATCTCACTCGTCGGTTTCACCCACATCTTATACTTGGCGTGCGCCGCCAGCACGTCCAGCGCCCCGATCGTCAACCGAAACTTATCGCTGTGCGTAAACTTCCCCAGGCACGTCCCCAGCGCCACCAACTGCTCCCGTCCGACGCTCGTCGCCCGCCGCATCACCTCGTCCCGCACGTAGTACACCCGCTTCTTGTGCAATCGCAGCGAGTGCGGCGCGTCCGTGCGCCGCAGCACCTGCTCGATGTTCTTCCCGACGAACTGGAACAGCTTCGCGAGCACCTGCTCGAGCTCGGACTCCTCGAGCGGGCGCATGGCGCGCGCGCGCGGCGCGAACCGCGCGCGAACCGACGCGAGGCGCGCGCGAGGCGACCGCGACGCGGCGTTTCGCGCGCTCGACGCGCGCGGCTCGGCGACGGGGCGTCGACGCGCGCGCGGCGAGGCGCGAAATGCGGCGACCGGCGGCGGCGGCGCGACCGGGACGCGGCGCGATTCGCGTCCCGGTCGCCGCACAGCGCCGCGCGACGCTCGAAAAAGCGCTCCGAGCGCGCGCGAACGCGCGAAAGAAGCGCGTCGACCGTCTCGCGCGCGCGCGCGCGCGCGAGGGCGCGACGCGCGACGGCGCGAACGAGAAGGCGCGACACCGCGCGAGGCGTCGACGACGATGGCGAGCGTCGGTGGGAGCGCGGGTGCGTTCGCGCGCGATTCGACGGCGACGCGCGACGACGACGAACGCGAATCGCGCGACGAGCGATGCGCGCGGCGCGATGCGCGCGCGATGCGGCGACTGACGGACGAATGGCGCCGATCGCAGGCGGGCGAATCACCGCGGGCGCGGGCGTGAACTTGCTCGGGCAGCACGGCGCGGATAGGAACGCCGAGGCGACGGTGTACGTCGGGAATCTCGACCCGCAAGTCACGGAGGAGGTGCTGTGGGAGCTGTTCCTGCAGGCGGGACCGGTGACGAACGTGTACGTGCCGAAGGATAGGGTGACGAGCACGCACCAGGGGTACGGGTTCGTGGAGTTCAGAAACGAGGAAGACGCGGAATACGTGCGTCGAGCGATGCGACGCGACGCGACGCGACGCGATGGGATGCGAGATCGGTGACGATGATGATAAAAATATCCGCGCTTCTGATGAGTTCACGCTCGTGAGGTTAGACGATATTATGGTTGAATTTCTTCGGCTGAGTCACCGCGCGATGGGAGACGCGACGCGATCGAAGCTCGACGTGGAGACTGACGAGACGGTGCGATGGCGATGTGCGCGTGTAGGGTATTAAAATTTTGAACATGGTGAAACTGTTCGGGAAACCGATCAAGGTGAACAAGTCGGTGGGCGACAGACGCGACGAAGTCGGCGCCAACTTGTTCATCGGTAACCTCGATCCAGACATCGACGAAAAGCTGTTGTACGACACCTTCAGCGCGTTCGGGGTGGTGATTAACACTCCTAAAATCATGCGCGACCCGGATAACGGGGCGAGCAAGGGATTCGGATTCGTGGCGTACGATTCGTTTGAGGCCTCGGACGCCGCCATCGAGGCGATGAACGGACAGTTCTTGTGCAACAAGCAAATCAACGTTCAGTACGCGTACAAGAAGGATAGCAAAGGCGAGCGTCATGGGTCACAAGCCGAGCGTTTGCTCGCGCAATCGATCGAACGACCGACGATGGTTCGCCCGCACACGTTGTTTAGCGCCGGCCCCTCGAGCACGCCCGCGGCGATGGGCGGCATGATGGGTTTGCCGCCGCCTCCGCCCGGAATGGTCGGCATGCCGCCGCCGCCGCCGGGAATGATGGGTGGAATACCACCACCACCCATGATGGGCGGTTTCGCCCCCGTCGGTGGGTTCGCGATGCCGCCGCCCGGCGTCGCGCCGCCGCCCGGGATGATGAACGTGCCGCCGCCGCCCGGGATGATGAACGTGCCACCGCCGCCCGGGATGATGAACGTCCCGCCGCCGCCGCCGCAATAAAAAAAGCGGTAAAGAACGTTCGAGCGTTTGACCATAGCTAGCCGCCTAGTGATGTGATGATTACAACAAATTATTACAAAGGCTCGCCGCCGCGTCACCCGCCTTCGTCGCGCGCGCGCGTCTTCGCGCGTCCCCGCACCCCCCGCTCGCCGAACACGCACAACCCGATCCCCAGCCCGGCGAAGAAAAACACCGCGTGCACCCAATCGATGTTCGCGCCCGTCGCTCGCGCGCCTTCCTCGAACCCTCTCCCGCTCCGCGTCGTCGCCCGCGCGTCCCGCTCGCGCGCCGCCCTCGGCGCCAGCGCGCCATACGGAATCAGCACCTCCATCCCCTCCTCGATCGCGCCGCCGACGTTAAACCGCATCAACGTTTCCTCCGCGCACCCGTGCGCGCGCGCGACGTCACCGAGCGTCGTCCGCGCGCGCGCGGTGTGAATCCAAAACATCCCCCCGTCCCCATCGTCGTCGCCTCGCGCCGCGCGCCTCGCGCGCGCGGCGCCTCGCGTCGCCCGCGTCCCGCGCGCGCGCGCGGGACGCGGGCGACGCGAGGCGACCCCCGATCGCCCTCCCGCGCGTCGCGCCGTCGCCGTCGCCGTCGCCGTCGCCATCGCGCGTCGCCCTCTCGCGCCGCAATTCCTCACTCGTCGACGCTCGTCGACGCCCGCGTCCGACCGTCGCCCGAAACGCGCCGTCGTCCGACGTCATGCACGCCGCCCTCCGTCGCGTCGCGTCGCGCGCGCTCGCCCGCGCGCCCGCGCGCGCGCCGTCGACGATCGCGCGCCGGTCGTACGCGAGCGACCCGAACGCGCCGCCCAAGGCGCCCTACCCGTGGAACGACCCGACGAACCCGAGCAACTGGAAGGAGGAGCACGTGCGTCTCGCGACGCGTCGCGATCGACCGCGACGCGCGATCGATCGCTGGGCGACGCGACGCGCGCGCGCGATCGATCGATCGACCCGAGACGCCCTCGACGCCGACGCGACGCGAATGCCACGACTGACGGCCGACGCGACGCGCCCTCTCGCGACGCAGGTGGTGTTCGCCGTGCTCGGTGGATGGGCGGTGGTGATCGCGGGCGCGAGGCGCGCGCTGTCGTAGCTCGTAGCGCGCGCGACGATCGATTGTAACGCACGAAGAAGACCGACGACGCCGCGCGACCGCGCGACAGATCGCGGCGCGCGCATGCGCGACGCGAGCGACGCGAGCGACGCGAGACGAACGCGCGTTCCGGATTACGGAAACCTCTGGCCGATCGCGCTCGCGCCGGCGATACCGGCGCTCGGGATCGCGGTCAGGCGGTCGAGAGATTCGAGGATTAAGATCGGGGCGCCGGTGGGCGCGGCGCTGGCGGTGCTCGTGTTCGCGCACGGGTTCGCGCTGCGCGCGTCGACGGCGACGAAGTGAGCGGCGGACATGCGGGCGTCGGGACGCGCGCGCGGACGGCGTTGGACGACGGTGAGGTTGGTCGCGGCGTGCGCGTGCGCGTGCGCGTGCGCGCTCGCGGCGGGACGCGCGGAGGCGAACGAGGGCGTCGCGGAGTGCCAGAGGCACTTGAGCGCGATGCGGCGGGACGTCGGCGCGGCGAAATCGGAGGCGGCGAAGTTTCGAGGCGAGGCGATGCGGGAGCGAGCGCGGGCGAATTTCGAGGCGGCGGAGAAGAAGAAGGCGCGGGCGGAGGTGGCGAAACTGGAGGAGGCTCTGGAGGAAGCGCGCCGAGGCGCGGGTGCGGCGGAAGTGGTGCGAATGGCGAAGGATGCGGCGAATGAGGGTGTGAAACGCGCGAAGACGCTCGTTCGCGATGCGAAACCGTTGATTGAAGACGGGATGCGTAAGGCGGCGCCGGCGCTGAAGAACGCGGGCGAGCGCGCCAAGCGCGGGTACGCGCGGCAAATCAGAAACGTACAAAGCAATCTAGCGCCTGTGCGTCGAAAGATGAAGGCAAAGATGAAACAAATCGATCTTCTGAAGCCTTACGCGACGGATCGACACATAAACACTTTGTTTCAGGCGACGTACACGCTCATCTTGGCGCTCTGCGTGCATCGCACGCTGGGAGTGTTGTATCGATTCGCGTTCGGTCGGCGCTCGCGAAGCGTGCCGCGCCACGTGCGAAGCAAATCCGTCGAACTTAGACCTCTTTCGCCCGATCGTTAGTCAATCGTTAGTCGACCCATCGAAATTCAAGATTCATGAGTGCAACGCACAAAAATTCACTAAATATTAAAAACGTCTACCAATTGCGGTCCAAACCCCCTCGCACCGAAGCTCACTGGTATTATTTCGTAAGCGGTGTAAGTGGTATCCGATTTCGCGCTGTTATCATGGCATCCGCGTCGGAACGCGTGTGCGCGTGTAAGGACGCCGCGTTGCCGAATGCGGGACCGGATTCGTGCAAGCCGGCGAATTCCATGAAATTCGAAGCGCTCGCCTTGCCGGTGTTGGACAACCATTTGTTCTCCCGACCATCTTCCATGATTTGGTTGTCTTCGTCCACCTCGTACGGTTTTGCGCCCTTTGCGTCCAAGAGTTCGAGCCATTCCGGCGAAAACATGTTGAACTTCTTGAACAGTAAAATGCGAAGCGGCATCAACGCTAAAATAAAGATGGGAAACGTCAAGGCGATCGGCGAGCTTCGAATACCCCATAGCACACCGACACACGCGATTTGTACGCACGTAAATGCGTGCACGCGACTGAGCGGTACGTGCCTGACGTACGACGTCGGCGGATGCAAGCGCGGTTCCATGAACGCGATGGTGATCCGCTCCCAGAAATGGTTGTCGTACAATCCCATGATGCCGGTGTAGATGAACAATCCGAAGAGCACACTCATGGGGATTGATTTTAGCGCGGGTATCACGACGAAGCTCAGAGCTACGAGAACGTTGACAAGCAGCGGACTGAGTCGCTGTTCATGCACCTTGATGACTTTCGTGCGCGTCTCGCCGTCCACGGTGTACTCTTCTACGTCGCTGAGCGCCAACACGTACTGCGGCGAGTGCGGCAGCGATCCCGTGGGAGGTGGTAGTCCGAGCATCGAGGTGATGAAGACCAATATTGCGAGCACGGCAAAGTTGTAATGATAAGCCGCGCCCTTACGCATCTTCAGGCGCGGCGTGTTGCAAAGCAATGTCGCCACGTTCATGTCGACGTAGTACAACGCCGTGAGCATGAAAGCTGGGAAGATTGCAATCAAGGGGATGAACTTATCGCCTGAACCCAAATCAATCCACCAATCGCGCTGCATAGAAGGTTCAAAGTTGTTTGAAATTTGTAAGTGCTCCAGCCCCGAAATCTTCGACAGCTTCGCCGTGACGCTCGCGATGATGACGGCGGAGGCCAGACCAAAATCCGCGGTGAGTTCACGAATAGTCGCGTTCATATACGGCGAACTGCGAAGATGCACCGCCCACAGACCAAGTTGTAACGTCATGACACCTAACATCAAGCTAAACAAAGCGGCTGCGGTTGAGTATTTGTCGTCTGAAAAGTACGTGAACAAGTTTTTGAATCCTTCAAAGATGAAAATCGCGCACACAAAGAGACTGAATATATCTTGCGTAAACTTTGTGCACTTGTTCGCGACACAAGCGCACGCGTCGAATGAGGCAATACATAGCATGAAAATCCCAGTCCAAACCCCGACCCACGCAGACGTGACGAGGAAGTCGATCCTCCACGCCTTGCATCGTTTGAACAGTTCTATGAGGAACACCGTCTGCGGACCCGCCGGGCGAAGCACGATCTCGGGCTGTCCCGAGAACACGGCCCATATTATCCCACTGAGCGCTTGGCTGCACAAATATTCCATCGCCCCGACGTGCCCGTCCGTTTCTTTATACGCCAAACCCCCGAACGCGATTGCAGGTCCGAGACAAGCAAAGTACATGAAGAGCGTCGCGCTCAAGCACTTCGTCGGCGCCTTGAATCCATCGACCCAATCACTCTTATACACCGCCCATCGTCGCTTGAAATCGCTCACAATACCCCCAGCAAATTTTCCTGTGAAATCGGCGCCTCGCTTGGACGCCATCTGCGCCTCCGCCTCGGCTCGGCGAAAATGTTGTCCGGTGAGCACCGAACACGCCTCCTCGTACGCGCTCACAACTTCCGAAGCCATCTTCGCCCCTCTGCAGTCCCGCACGAAATCTGTCTCAGCGATCAATTTTCTAAATCCCATTTTCATCGTCTTCAGCGCCTCCAACCGGCTCAGATCCTCCAGCGCCCCTCGCGGGTGCAACGACTGCGGCACCGTCACGAAGAGCACCACCTTCGTATTTCTCCCGTCCACCGCACCCAGGTTCACGTCCCGCTCCAGCGTGCTCACCGCCACTCGGCACGTCCTCGGTCGTAATCTCTTCGCCATCACGTCCCCATCCCTCGATATCTCGTCTTCACCGCCGAAATCTTCCATCTCCTCGCCCACGAGCGCCGCGCAGCCGCGCTCGTTCGCCGCCGTGAACACCCTTCCGATCTTCACCGTCCCCGTCGTCCGTCCCGCCACCTTGCGCACGAGCGAGGACACGATGTCGATCTCCCGCCACGTGTGCGAGCGCACCGCGATGGATTCCGCGCTCAATTCGCCGCGCAGTTCGCACAGAAAGCGCGTCCAGAGCGGCAACGCCGTTTCCTCATCCACGCCTTTCGCGCGCGCCGTCGACGCGTCGTCGCGCCCCGCGTCGTCCGCGCGATCGACGACATCGCGATCGACGCCCGCGTCGTCGGAGGCGCGCATCGCGCGCGCGGGCGCGCGTCAGTGCCGATGGATAACACGCGGCCGCGCCTCATACCGTGACGCGCGCGCCGTCTGCCCGTCGATGCTCGCCCAAGGCCTCACCGCGACCGCGCGAACGACCGTCGTCTCCAAAGCGCTCGACCGCTCCAAGCTCGCGCCCGCGCGACGCTTCGCCAAGGCGCGATCTTCGACGACGAAAACCATGGCGCTGAGCCAAGACGAACTGAAGAAACTCGTCGGATACAAGTCCGTGGACGACCACGTGACGAGCGGTATGGTCGTCGGCCTCGGTACGGGATCCACGGCGTACTACGCGGTCGAACGCGTCGGACAAAAGCTGGCGAGCGGGGAGCTCAAGGATGTGATTTGCATCCCGACGAGCGAGCGCACGCGCGAGCAAGCCGAGTCGCTGAACATTCCGTTGTGCACGCTGAATGAAAAGAGCGAATTGGACGTCGCGATCGATGGTGCGGATGAGGTTGATCCGGCGTTGGCGCTCGTGAAGGGCGGCGGTGGTGCGCTGCTGCGAGAAAAGATGGTTGAGGTCATGGCGAAGAAGTTTGTCGTCATCGTGGACGAGTCCAAGCTTTGCAAGGGTCTCGGACCGGGTTTCCCTTTGCCGGTGGAAATCACGCCGTTTTGCCACATGCACACGCTGCGAACGATCGGTAAGCTTCCGGCGTTGGCTGGGTGCGAACCGATCTTGCGCATGGGGTCGTCGTCGAACAATAAGAACGACGGCGATAACATCGCGGTGACGGATAACGGCAACTACATCGTGGATTTGCACTTCAAGACGCCGCTCGCGGACCCCGTGGCTGCGGCGAACCAGTTGAAGAACACCGTCGGCGTTGTCGATCACGGTTTGTTCGTTGGCATGGCGTACCAAGTCATCGTCGCCGGAAGCGACGGTATCCGCGTGGCGGGTACCGACGGCGAAAAGGCGTGGTGGTAGACGATTCTTCCCGCGGCGTTTTTTCCGTCGACGCCTCCGGACTCTTTCGAAGAGCGCGACACGCGATGACAAATCAGTTTTTAATAAACAACACGAGACGTTCTAATTTTTGATACATGATGGGCTACGTTTCTACGTTTTAACGTCGTCTACGAGCGCGCTTAGATTGCCTTGCGAAAGTCGTTTTCGAAGAATCTCGAACTCGCGCTCCTCCATGTGCACGAGATAACACAGCAAACGGTACAACGCGGACAGCTCTCCGAGCTGTTTAGCGGTACGTTCGTTGATTTTCGCCTCAATTTTGATTCCTGGTACGGCTTGGAGCAACACACGCGGCAACGGTTGGGAAAATGCCCGGCACCTGTGCCACAACTCAGTGCCCTGTCGACCGACTTTACCCGGAAAGATGCACGCAACCGTGGCGCCGACAAAGGCGACGAACGCTTGAACTACGAGCTCCATGTAAACGAGCAAACAGGCGGCAATTTTGAGAACCAATCTGAAGGGTATGATGGTACCCTTGCCGACGACGACAAACGCGTCTAAGGTGGCGTGCGCCGCGGCGTCGGCGCGCTCTGCGAAATTTCTGTCATCCTTCTTCATCTCGCTCACGCTTCGCGCCGCCGCGGACGCAACCTCGGCTGCTTTGAAACTCATGCGCGTCACGAGCTCGGCTTCGTGCTTCATGAAAGATCCAAACTCGTCGGCGTGTTTTGCCGCCGCACGACGCGCGGATTCAGCCGCAGCGGCCGCGCGGCGAGCCGCCGTCTCTGCGCTCTGGCTCGCCCACTCTTGACAGTCTGTCGCCCAGCTTCGCGGCGGTTCTTCGTCTTCCGCGGAAGCGCCGTCGTCGCTGCCCACCGCTCGCGTTTTGGGCGACGACTTCAATGTTTTCGCTAAGCCGTGCGTGCGCTCGTACCAATCGTGCGCGTCTGCGTATCCCATCTCGAAGAGCTGCTTCAATTTGTACGGCTCTGGCGGGTAAAAGCACCACCAAACCGGGATGTACTTGCTCGGCTTGATGTCCGCCCGCGACGAATAAAATGGATTGACGATGACGATGTTCGGGTTCGCCTCCTTGCAATGCAACTTGCTGAAGGTGCCATCTTTCTTAAACCCTTTCCAAACCTGCATGTCCGTCACAGCACCGTCCAGGCACAAACCGAAACCTCGCAACCACATCGGCAACCCGCTCAGCGGCACGATGCACGCCGAGCACAACAACGCCTGAATCAAAAAGTCATACGTCGGAAACGAACTGATTCGTAGATTCTTCCACGACGGCAGTATTCTCGTGATCGACACTTCAAACCTCCCGGACAGTAACTCATGCGCCTTGGGATCACAAAACTCCGTCATCGCGCCTCGACAGTACGCGCGCAGTTGAAACGCCCCCAACACCGACCGCCGCGCTCGCGCTGCGCAAATGTACACATACTGCGCCAACGCGTCCAAATCGCAGTCCATGAACAACAACGCCCCCGAAAGTGCCCCACCAGAGGTCCCGTACACCTTCGTTTTACTGCGCGCATCGTAAAATCGCCGCCGTTTCGTCAGTCATCCGTCGTCGCGCGAGACGCGTCGTCCGGCGTCGGCGTCCCCATCTTACACCACCGAACCACCCTCTCGCGCGCCGTCGCGTTCCGAACCGCGCGCGCACCGCGCAAACATCTTCAACGCGCACCTCGCCATCCCTCGTTCGCGCATCGCCTTGACGACGCCGACGTAATACACGAACAACCATCCACTGCTCCCCAACGCGATCTCATATTCGTATCGCGCGTCGCGTTTCGCCGACGTCTCCGGCGTCGACGCGTCGTCGCGCGCGTCCGACGCGCGACTCGCGTCGTCCGTCGTCGTCTCGCGTCGCGCGCGCATCGAGTCGAGCGCGCGCGTCGCCGTGTGTCGACTCGACGCGCGAATTCCTCACGTCGATTTGATTTTGACGAGTCACGACTCAGCGAGATGGACTCGTCTCCAGTTCCGAGAGACTCGGCACTTCGCGCGAGGGGAAAGAGCGGTCCGCACACGACGACGCGCGTCGCGCGACGACGCGCGCGCGCGCGCGAACGAAAGAAATCATCGCGACGCGTCATGTACGCGCGTCCGCGTCGGGACGCGCTGCGCGCGACGACGGACATAGAACCTTTAGACACGGCCAGAGCGTTTGATTTCAAGTGCGTTCGCAACGGTCGCGCGGGAACGACGGTGTCGCGCGCGACGCGACGGACTGACGCGAAGGCGTCGCGACGACGCGCGCGTCGTAGGTATTTCAACAGCATTCAGAGCGAGATGCTCGAGTTTTTGGTGAACACGCGACGGAGCTTCGTGATGAGTGCGTGACGCGACGCGAACGCGAGACGCGCGGCGAGTGCCTCGTTTTGGAAAGGACTGACGAATGAACGCGTGATCGCGCGTCGAACGCGAACGCAGGCGCGCCGACGGGGAGCGGGAAAACGACGGTGTTTGAGTTGGCGATGTTGGCGGCGTTGCGAGGACCGAACGCGACGGAGGGGGGATTGAGCGCGGCGCGAGGGCGGAGAAAGGTGATTTATCTCGCGCCGAGTCGGGCTTTGGTGAGCGAAAAGGCGCGCGAATGGCGAGAACGATTAGGCCGGATCGGAATCACGTTTGCGGAGTTGACGGGAGATAACGATTTTGGTGGGGACGTGTGGGGGGAGATTGAGAATGTCGATGCGATTTTGGCCACGCCGGAAAAATTCGACCGCGTGACTCGTCTGGACGCGAACCGCGGCGGGATGTCGTTCTTCAGCGACGTCGCCGCGGTGTTGATTGATGAAGTGCATCTCATCGGTGACATTCGTGGAGGGTGTTTGGAAGCCATTGTTAGTCGTTTAAAGTTGCTGAGCAAGTCGTCGGCTCTATTGCAATCGCACTTGCGAAACGTTCGCTTTGGCGCCGTGAGTGCGACGATTCCGAACATTGAAAACCTCGCGAATTGGCTCGGCGCCAATCGCGATGGCACGTTTGTGTTCGGTGAAGAGTTTCGACCTGTCAAGTTACAGACGTACGTGCGCAGTTTTCCGGACACAACGAGCGAATTTTTATTCAACAAGTATCTCAAGCAAAAAGTGTTTGCGGTGATTCGGGAATTCTATCGCGGCAAGCAGACGCTCGTGTTTTTGGGCAGTCGCAATGACGCGCAGCAGACGGCGAAGCAGCTCGTGGTGGACTCTCGTAGACAGTTCGTAAACCCACAACTCTCCCAATTCTTGCTCGAAGCGTCCATGCAAGCGCAGAACAAACATCTTGCTGAGTGTATCACCGCCGGCGTAGCGTTTCATCACGCCGGGCTGGAACGAGGCGATCGCGAGTTGGTCGAGGGATTGTTTTGCTCTCGCGCTATTATGGTTTTGTGCAGTACGAGCACTTTAGCTGTGGGCGTTAATCTTCCAGCGTACTTGTGCGTCGTCGCTGGTACGGATATTTACGACGGTGGTGGCGCGTACAAGGAAATATCCATGGACACCCTACTTCAGATGATCGGCCGCGCGGGGCGACCTCAATTCGACACCGAGGGCGTGGCGGTGGTGATGACGAAGAACTCTTTGCGATCGCGCTACGAGGGATTAGTTCATGGCAAGTATCCGCTCGAGTCAAGTCTCGGTTCATCGCTGCCTGAGTACTTAAACGCTGAAATAAGCTGTCGAACTGTGAACACGGTGGACGACGTCCTGGAGTGGGTGCAAAGCACGTATTACTATATTCGCGTTTGCGCGGAACCAAGAAAGTACGGAATTAAGAACGATGATACGGTGACAGAACACGTGAAGCGGTTAATCAAGGCGACTTTGGATGAGCTTATTGCGTCAGGAATGTGCGCCGTGGTAGGAAATAGCGCGCTTCAACCGCTCAAAGCCGGAGACATCATGTCTCTTCGTTATTTGCGCTTCAAAACGATGAAGAACATCATGCGAAACGTCGCGACACCGTCGTACGCGGATCTTTTAAGAATGTTGTGTGAGAGTTACGAGTTCAAAGACATCAAGCTTCGCCGAGATGAAAGGAAGTTGTTGAAGCAGTTGAACACAGATCAAAAGATTATTCGCTTTCCCGTGCAAGAGACTACTGGAAAGTCGCAAAAGTTGTCCGTAGCGAAGGTAATTCGTACGCCGGGCGAAAAGCTGTATCTTTTGGCGCAGTATATTTTAACTGACGTGGTCGAACCGAGCATCACGCTCTCGCATCCGTCGATGCGAATGGAAGGTGATAAAGTTCTTCAGCTCGGAACTCGCATCATGCGCGCGGCGTCAGAGTACTATCAATCCACGTTGACGTTTACCGCTGCAGCGAACGCCTTTTCGCTCGCCAAAGGTCTCGACGTGCACATGTGGCCGGACACGAAAGTGCAAATTCGACAGCTCAAGCACTCGCGCATGAAAAAAGTTATCGAAAAGCTCATTGAAGCTAGAATTATGACGCTCGAAGACGTTGAAGACGCAGATCCGCGTCGCATCGAAATGAAGCTCGGCAAGTCGTTTCCGTTTGGCAACACCCTTCAAGGTGACGTAAAGGATTTTCCATCCGAGCTCAAGGTTGAAATGACGCATCACGCCATGTCGAAGGAGTCCTACAGCGTCGACGTCAAGCTGTCGTTTAAGAATACTTCTGAGAGCCGCTTGAGCACGAATCATCTACCGGCAAAATACCCGGGGATGCTCTTCATCGGCTCAGAGCACGACGACCGGTTGTTGTACGTTCAGCGTTTGCCGACGCGAGAGTTTGATTTGGATGCTAACATGGACGCGTCCGCGAACATCGTCTTCCACGGCCGGTTCACGTGTACGAACGTGCCGAGCGGAAACGTCCCGCTTTGTTTCGTGGCGCGTGTGATTTTCGAACGTTGCATCGGTCGCGACGTCGTCGAATACCACGTTGTCAATCGCGGCGGCGCGAGTCCGCGAACTCCGGACAAATCAGGTGTTTCTCCCGCGAAGTCGCCCACGTCGACGACGCCCGCGTCAACGATGAAACAAACAAAGATTATCGCTGACGCGCACACCAAAAAATTCAGACTGATGAATTCGGACGACGAAGTTCGCCGGAAGGTGGCATTCGAAGACTTTAAGCTGTCTAACGAATCGTCGCCGAACTCGAGTCCGCGTGAACGCAAAGCTACGTCGCGTTCAGAAGATGTTTGCAATAGGTGCGGTGTCAAAGGCCATTGGGCAAAGGACTGCTTATATCCCGACAATCGACCCGAAGAGCTGCGACCAGGGCCGAAACCGACGGACAAATGTCGTAGATGCGGTGAGCTTGGGCACTTCGCTCGCGATTGTTCGTTCGACGAGGACACATGCAAAATTTGTCAGCAGCACGGCCATCGGGCTCGAGATTGTCCAAGCGTGGCCGACGTCTTTGCTTCGCTTGACGACACGACAACGACGGTGAACGACGCATCCGATTCGGACAAGGAAGAAAACTGGGAGTTCGTCTTTGGTTGAAACGCTTGATGGAACATGAATGAAGAAACGATTACTGGTAATGAAAGACATTCTATTTTTTTACACTGAACAGAGTATACACTACGGCGACGCGATCTCGTCCGTAGCTTCTTCGAACTCCAAGTCATTTTCCACTGATTCGATGCTTACGCGCAAATCTTGAATCGCGCTCTCGAACAACCGCTCCAAATGTTCCGCTTGCTCCAGCTTTTGGTGTGTCTCAAAAACTTTCACGCACGCTCGGTAAAGTTTCCAAAGCGCTTGCACTAACCCCAGGCTATCTGATCTCGATAGTGGTGGCGCCGGCGTGCTCGGTGATAGCGTTGTTGTAGAGATGGGCGTTATTAGCACTGATTTTGCGACCGAGGCTGGAGACGGTGGTGGTGCTTTTGCGCTCGGTGATGGCGTCGGATACGATGCGCTCGTCGGCGTGTCGAGCGGAATGCCGGCACCCATGGGGACGGCATTTTCACTCAAGCCTCGCTTGTGGTGAATCATCGGTAACCTCGGCGTCGAATGGCGCGATGATGGAGTCGGCGTTTCTGGCGAAACTTCGACAGCGCGCGCAGGCGTCAAAAATTCAGCCTCACGCATCGCTTCACCATGATACGCTACCGCGCTCGGCAATTCGGTTCGAAAAAATGAATGTATCAACGACGGTACGCCGCCGTTCACGCCAGCCGCAAGAGATCCTTGTAGTAACCTTTGTAAGAGCTCAGCGTGAGGTCTACGAGCGTGCGCCGCTGCTAATAACGCGATGGTTTGCTCCTCGAGCATTTGAATCGCGCTCTGACACGGGTTCATTTCTTCGACAGTGGTGTCAATAATGGGCGCACGGGGGAGAAGACTTGGGAACTGCCCATCGACCGTGATAATCGTACGGCGTCGTCCTTGATAACGAAGGGATGCGACGACTGCACCTTGCCCTTGACTGACCTCACCGTCTTCGGTGAACAAAACTGGAGTGTCAAACATGAACCGCCCACACCGTGTGAAACCAGTGCCGCCAACGCCGCCACCAATGGCGGCTTGATTAATCGACTCTAAGTCTCTCTGCACCGCTGTTATTTGCACACCGGCACATCCTTCTTCGATCACACTTTCTGCATTCGTTGACATTGCCGTGACGCGTGTACCTGAAGGAAGATACGGCGAAAGTTGCGAGATGATCTTTTTATTCATGTCGCCGAGCGTTCGATCTTGGCTCTCGCGATAGACCCACTCCAAACCTTGCATTTTATCCCACACATCACCGAGTAGACGTATACGCCAAAATGTCGCCGACTCAGGTGGTGGTTTACTCGTGATGTCCCATTCGTAGCGCTTGGGATCGCCAACGCCAGATGTCGCGTCGAGACGGCGGAAAAGTTCAGCCATCATGGCGTGTGATTCGCTCAGCGAATCAAACTGTCTGTGCGTCTCCCATGCGATTTGCGCGGTTTCGTTGACGCGGATTGCAGCTTCGAGGTGACCACCCTTGGTAAACAAGTCCACCGCTCGAGATAGATGAGTTAATATTTGTGCCTCGCTGATTTCTTCCGTGCCACAGCGGATGCCGGCGACAGCAGGAACTGGCGATGCGCCGTCGGGTAAAGCAAAGAATGAGTCTCGCAATGACTGCACATCGTGATCGAACCACACACACAACGTAGGAGCGGCAATTGAGAAAGCTTGCATAGCGATGATGCCGGCAGCCGTCGATGCTTCCGCGGCTTCCACCCAGTGCTCGTTCGCGGCGAGTCTATTTGACAACGAATGCAACACCTTGACGTGCGCCGCGGGAGAAGACTTGAGAGCGAGCGCAAGCGATGACTCGAGCTCAACCGCACACGATACATCGAACATCGAACTTGGATTCATCGTCGCGTTTGCTAATTTTCGAATGCAGATCTCCGCATACTGAAGCGTTTGCAGCGTTTCCTTGACCGAGTTGTTCCAACCCGCCGGGCTCACCTCGTTGCCGGATTTGAGAGCCTCCAAGGAAATTGCCACACCATCTGCGCATGAAATAGGTCTCAACGGAAAGAACGCGGCATGCATGGCGTAAATCAGCGTCGGACACAGTTGTTCACTCGTACCAAAGATATCCACAGCGGCCTCGAGCATCGTTCGTAAACTTGCCACTGCGAGATCACGCGTGGGCGGTGGACGCGCCGCGGCTTTGAACACCGCGATGGCGGCACCTTGTAAAAATGCGTACGGACTTACTCCTGGTGCCTTCGCGGGCTTCGGTGGATAATCTTCTATCGGAACATTATCCTTACGTTGGTGCAACGACGCCATGAGCACCTTTCTGTGTTCTCTTAAGAGTGAATTCAAAATTGGCGCCGACAATTTCCAAGCGGCAGCGCTCTGCGGCCTCGATAAAATAGCGAGCATCACGCCCAAGACGCCCTCCAACGCGTTGAACGATTCAACTTCACACTCCTCGTCGCCCTGCGTGCCTTCTCTGGCAAAATCGTCGAACGATAACGACTCCGATGGAGATAATGACACAGACCTCGTGATCTGCACCGTCTCATTTGGATCTGGAACTTTGCTGCGATAGCCCATCGCTCGAGCCGCGACGCGTATGACGCCCCAGTTCGACTTCGAGCTACCACGCGCGTGCCATTCGCGTATCAGACGCAAAACGATCATGTACACGCATGTGTTTAGATGACCTGCGCCCATGCGTCTGTCCGAAACGATTTGAGAATCCAAGAAGTCTACGGACACCGGGCCGGCGGGCGACCACGCTCCCTTTTCGTCGCGCTCGTAGGCAAAGTCTTTAGCCGCCATCGAAAGGATGCTCACGAAGTGTTTCATTCGTGAGGCGTCGTCACTGAGCCAAGTCCAAAGTTTATTCGCGTCGGAATCGCGAGCTAATGAGAGAATGCTCACCAAAGCGTCTCTGCGTGCCACTAGGGGTAGGGTTTCAATGGTTTGACGTTGCGCGATGAGTAAGCGCAGGAGCGGCGCGTACGCGGCGGCGATGGATCGACGTGCGCCCGTGGACTGCCACGCGCGATCCCATGCATGCCTCGTGAGTGCTGACGCAATAATCCGAGTCGCGCATTCGGCTCTTTTGACGCCGTGCGGTCGCATGGGATCGATTGTCAGCAAATTTGACTCCATTGCATCAGTAAAGGCGTTGACGAGGACGTCACCGGCGCTAAACTTTGCCGTCTCTTGAGTCCAACCATTCTTACCTTCATAGACGGCAGATGCTGTGATGATGTCCAGTATCACCGGTGATGCGCACAGAGTATCGAAGAACTCGCGCAACAACGCTGTGTGCACAGCGTTGCCTTCGCCGAGACTCTTGACGTGCAACGCCGCGAGAGTCGTCGCCAACGGCGCAAGCGGACCAGCGCGTCCCAGAGTTTTGACGTCTTTCGCACCGTCCATTTGCTTCTTGATCCCGGGAACAGTGAATAACGCTGTTAAGAACATGGCGACCCCACAGTTCAGATTTCTCGCCTGCTCGAGATCGGCGTTCGAGGGCGACGTGCGCTCGCCGCGAGTCTTCACTTCATTCGACAGGATGTCGACAACTTGTCTTAGCGCCGCGTCGTCGTGTTCCATAGAAATCGTATCGCTCGGAGACTGAGCGCGGTCGAGCGCAATGGCACGGTATATCATACCGAGAAAGAACCACGACATAGACAACGCCTCTTCGTAAGGAATGTAAGACTCTCGTGTTGCTCCCAACACGGCTGAATATCGCTTGGCAAGGACAGCGTGCACTGGGACGTTGCTTCGCGACGTCCCGAGCGTTTGTAACTTTGTCAACTGTTTGCTTGACGACCGTTCGAGAGAACCGAAGGCGAGTGTAATATAAGCTTCAAGAGGAGGACTATGACTCACGACACCGGCGACGGCAGGCTTCGGGCCAGGGTCGACGCGTTGAACCGCGGCCACGACACGCACAAGGGTGTGGAACGCCAAGGTTCCGATGTCTTGAGTTTCATCAACGCGTTCGTTCTTCGAAAGCGACGAAATGAGTGATTGCTGTTTGTTCGCGATAGTATCGATGCTGCCCGCCAAATCGTCGCTCAGTGCGGCTGAGGCGAGGGAAATTGCGTCGTCATCATCATCTCTTCGCGAATCCTTGCTCAAACGTGAGCTAAGTTGTTCCTCTGTTTGGTCCATCTCTACTTCTGGATCGGCGATTCGCAGCGTCAAACTCACCAACAAGTTCAATATCGCGGGCAAGTGTTGAATCAATGCGCGATCACTCGCGAGAGAGAGTTCGCTCACAGCGATTCGTAGCTTATCCTCCGTTTCGGGCGTTTGCGCGTTGCACCACGCCGCAGAGGCGGCAAAGAGAGCGCCTATGTGAACGTCCCCCGTGTGCATGGTAGATGCGAGTCGAAGTCTCACATGCACACACTCTTTTCGTTCTTCCCAGTACGGCATGTGCGTTCGGACGTTCGACTGCAAATATTTCGGCAAGAGCTCGCGCACGGCGACGAGACTTAAATCGCCACCCGTGGGCGTCGTCGCACTTGCAATCTTCGACGCTAACGTCTCTGGTTGCGAGCAGAGATTGATGACCGAGTGTCCGAGCAATTCTTCTTCTCCAGCGCCAGCGCTAAAAAGGCCGGTCGAGGCACTCTGTGCTCCAAAAATACTCAACACTAGGTGATGTGACGGATTCAATCGCACCGGCAAACGCACTCGCGCCTCGTGGTAAAAAACACCCCCCTTTGATCGCAAGCGACTCATCGCCGTCCAACTTTCGCGACAAAGTCCGCGCCCGCAAGGTGATGGAAATGCGAGCAATCCTCTACCGTCTATGTCTAAATCATCGTCTCTGAGCTGCATGCGCACACGAAGATCTTGTCGTTTGCCGATGTCAATCGTCTTGACGTACACGTACAAATCTCTCGACAAACCGTCGTCTACGGCGCCACCCCATGCGGTTTCCCAATCGAGCTCACCATTTTGCGTGCGAGGACAAAACGAAAGCAATTCTTTGACGTGCACTAAACCAGGAGGGAATTTAAACGCGTTCGTCTCCGCGCCCGGCGCGGGCACGTCGAGCGGATTCAACAGACAAACCAGCTTGCATCTAATCGGTTTGTGAGACTTCAAAGAGTGGCTCGTCCCGCTCGAGATCGCCGCCTCCATGAGTGAGAATTCGGTGTAAGCCTCTTTCACACGGTACATCTCGCTACACTTCGTTTCGCTGAGTAGTGTGGCTCTGTCCGGCGCGGCGCCCGCGCGCGCGTCGAAAATCGGCAGCACGGCCCACGCGAGCGTGTTCCGCCTCTTGGAAATGTTCGGGTTCTCGACCTCATTCGCGGCTAACTGAGTGCTGCCGTCGGATGAGTGCACTGATGCAGCTGACTTTTGACTCGCTTGCGCTTCATGCTGACGAAGCGCTTCCATACCGAGCACGCGTTGCCGCTCCTTCTCGGCATGCACCTTGGCCTTGCGCAAATCCTTGTACGTGTACACCTTGTCCTCGATCCCACCCTCATCCGCGGCGAGATGAGTGAAATGTACGAGAAGACGAATGTTGAGCGTGAGCGACTCGGCGGGTACGGTGAACGCCGCGATCGTGCTCTGTTTTGCATTCGGCCAAGAGAAGTGGAAATTTTCGCTCACCTTTGTGCGCGTTTGTACGTCGTAAAGCGCCATCGTCCCTTCGATGGTCTCCAGCGCCCCGACTTCAAAGTAAATCTCCGCGATTTCCAACGTGAATCTCACGGTTTGCCTTTCGCGCGTCGCCGCGCTCAAGGAAACAGCGGGCATTTTCCCCAACGCGCTCGCCGGCGTCTTCGGAAGCGCGAGCGAACCGGGCAGCGGGTGCGTCCCTCGAATGCCCGCGTCGTACAAACGCATCAGCGACCCATCTTCGCTGACATCATCGTTCGCACCGGCATCACTCTCACCCTCACCCGACGTCGACGTCGACGCGGACGTCGTCTGTCTCGTCTCGTCCTCCTCCTCGTCGTATCGCTCCCTCGCGCGTTCGCTCGTCTCCGCCCCTCGCGCCCACCCATCGTTCGCTCCCATCTCCAGCGCCAACCACCGCGCGCGTTTCGACGCCACCAACGCTTCCACGTGCGGCGCGTCGATCTCGTTCGCATCGATCACCGCCGCTCGAAACCCTCCGCCGCCGTCGTTCGCCGCCGCGCCGCTCGTCCCGTTGAACGACCCGCCGTTGGACGACATCGACCCGTGCCGCGTCCCCGTCGCCGGCGCGTGCATCGATCCTCCCCGTCGTATCGCGCGCCACGTCGATCCCGACGTCGTCATCGATCCCGTCGCCCCCCCCGCGCGCGCGTCGTCGTCGTCGCGCGCGCGCGCGTCCCACAACTGTCGCGTCGATAATCACCGTCGCACCGCCGCGTCTCTCGCGTCCGCGCGCCCGTCTCGCCCGATCGCGCGCGTCTCGATCCCCGATCGATCCGAGCGATCGATCCACGATCGATCCGCGCGCGCGACGCGCGTCTCGCGCGTCCGCGCGCGCGAGATTGATCGCCGACGACGATGCGATTTAAGATTCCTTTCTTCACGAAAAACCCGTAATTTCCATCCCGCGCGGCGTCCGACGCGTCCGTGTAGATTTTTTAGCGCTCGATCGTCGTAGTGCGCGCCGAACGGCGCCATGAACGTTTCGCCGGGTCACGTCGCGGTGGCTTGTAACTCCGCGCGGAGGGCGAGCGCGCGTGCCGCGTCCGCGACGCGTCGACGGCCGCGGCATCCATCCGCGCGGATCGCGCGTCCGCCTGCGAGCTCGCGGGCCGCGGCGCGGCGTCCCTGACGGGGCGCCGCGGCGCGGTTGGAGCGCCGGACACCGCGCGAGGCGGGGAACCGAACTGCGTCACCGGCCGCCGCGAGCGGCGAGCGGGGAGCGCGCGAGAGCGGGCCGCGGCGCGGTCGGCGCGTCGCCGGCGCGAAGCGCGCGCTGTTTCTTTTGCGACCGGCGGCGCGCGTCGACGGTTGCGAAACGAAACGGTTGCGTCGATCGATCAATCAATCAATCAATCAGACATGACGACGAGGCACGCGTACGCGATCGCGAACGCGTTCCCGTCGGCGACGAAAGGCGACGACAGTGGGAATCCCGCGGCCGTGGTGCTTTTGCCGGACGATGGACCGTGGCCGCCGGACGCGGTGATGCAGGCGGCGGCGAGCGAATTAGGCTTGAGCGAGACGGCGTTCGCGAAGCGGGCAGACGTGGAGGTCGTCGGCGCGACGGCGCATCGGATGTACGACATACGGTGGTTTACGCCAAAGTGCGAGATCAATCTGTGCGGGCACGCGTCGATGGCGACGGCGCACGAGATTTTTCGAGCGCCGGGGAACGAGCACGTCACTAAGATTGGATTTTTATACGGCAAGCCGCGTGATGTGTGCGATGGAACACAAGTGAAAGCCGCTTACGAGTCGTTGTTCGTGTGGAAAGATTTGGACGGCGGTGTAGAGTCGTCCTACGCGATGGCACTTCCGGAGGAACGCGCGAGATCCTTTCCGGACGCGCTTGGTGAGGATGGGTTCTTACACCCTCAAGAAATCGTGAACATGATTCGAGGCTGCTTTGGCGACGACCACGAGCGCTCGAACTCGCAGAGCTCTGCGACTTCCAAGGCGAAGTACGAGCTTCGGTACAACTTCATCGGCGACTTGTTTTTCATAATCGACACGGATGATGCACCCGACGAGGTGTTTGAGGCGTGTTTCGACCGCTTCATGAATCACGCGCCCGATCTGAAGGCGATATCGGAAGTGGGGAGGTGCTTCATCGAGGAAATGAAGTACGACTTTGACATGGTTCAAGGTTTTCGTGGTTTGTGCGTGCTCTTGACGGTGAAAAATCGGCCGAATCATTCGTACGATTTCTACACGCGATGGTTTGGGCCGGATGTCGGTATCGACGAAGATCCCGTGACGGGTAGCGCGGCGAGCGGCTACGCTAGATTTCTTGATGACAAGTTGCCCGAGGTCGTCGGTAAAAAGCGCGGTTGTCAAATGTCGAAACCCAGGGGCGACATCACGGTGAGTCTCTCGGACAACCCCTACCCCGACACGGATGTTCATGTCGAGGTTGTCGGCAAAGTTGCGACGAGATCGAGTGGTGTTCTCGAGGTTTCTGTTCTAAAGGATGGTGATATATCAGTCGTGAATCGACGAAACTCCTAGTTTGTAATTTTAATCGCTAAAACGGCTATCTATTGCGTCGTCGGATTGGCGCCCACCGCGCGATAGAAGTGCGGCGCGAGCTCGCGCAACCAATCGGCTTCGACGACGGTGACGTCGCGCACGTACTCGCGATCTGTGCGAACGGCGGAGCAATACACCACGCATTGCGGTCGCGAGCGGAACAGCGCGGAGCTTGGATGTATTCGGAGCTCTCGAGCACGCGCGCGCGCACTCATCGCGCGGAGAGAATGAAAGACGGAACCATCGGGGCCGCCACCGTAGGGCGCGAGCGTTGCAGCGTTAGCAAAGAACCCAGCAGCAATCGCACGTCGAATTGGTACCGTATCATCGCCGCAAGACGAATTCGTGACGACTCCCAGTCTAGCGAGATGCTTTTTCAATTGACTGCGTACATCTCCAGCCCGAAGCAGCGCTCGATGATTGAGCATGTTGTTGCTCGCAAACTTTGCCTGGTTTCTCGCGTCACAGTACGCGTCGTGGATGTTCAACATCATCACTGCGTCTCCTTCTTCCACGGCAAAGCGGTCGCGCATCTCATCTAAGCGTTTCTTTTGCCCGCGATGCGTGACCCACAACGACTGCACTTGCATGTACGCCGCGACAGTCAACGCTTCCCTTACGCATCCCATCTCTCCACTCACGAGGAGCATCTTCCCTAGCTGCGGCTCGAGTGGGATTTCGGCTAAGTGCACGCCGAGCGGACTCGTGAGCTTGGCGTCGTCGTCCAAAGCCCTGAGCGCGTATAAAAGCTCGAGCGCCTTGATCATGTTCGCCGCGGGCGGCGGCGACACCCACTCAAAGTTCATGATATTATCAATACCCATCGCCTTGATCTGCAAAACCGTACTCGCGAGGTCACTTCGAACGATCTCCGGAGCCGTGACGTCGGCCAACGAGCGATAGTCAATCTCGGTGCACAAGCGAAAGCATTTACCCGGACGCACGCGACCGGCGCGACCGGCGCGTTGGTTCGTACTCGCCTTGCTCGCGGGTGCGACGAACAAACTCTCCATGCCGCGCTCTGGGTCGAACGCCTTTTGCTTCGCAAAGCATGAATCTATGACGTACACGACACCTTCAATCGTCACAGACGTTTCGGCAACGTTTGTCGCCACGACGACTTTGCGCGCGCCTCTGCGCGGCGGTCGAAACGCCTCCAACTGCGCCGCAGGATTTAATCCCGCATACAGTGGACAAACCACTAAATCCAGCGCATCGTGTGACCGTCTCGGATCGCGTTTCATCTCTCGCGCTTCCTCTTCGAGCAAGTTGACGGCGTCGTCGATCTCGCCCTCGCCTGTGAGAAAGATTAATATATCACCTGGTCCTTCGTTTCGATGCACTTCCAACGCCGTCTCTACCGCGCTCAACACGTAATCTCCGGTCGGTTCATCCAGATAATGAATCAACACACCGTGCGCTCGACCTTCGACGGACATGATGATGGGCTTTCTCGAAGGTCCATCGCCGTCGTCGTCCTCGCCGCTCGCGTCAAAGAACGCCGCGAATGATTCCGCCTGAATCGTCGCGCTCGACACGATCAACCGCAAATCCCTTCTCGCGCGCTGCACTTTCTTCAATAATCCTAACAACACGTCCGTCGCTAACGTGCGCTCGTGCGCCTCGTCCACTATCACCACCGAATACTTTGTCAACAACGGATCCTCCGCGAGCTCGCGCAACAGCGCTCCATCCGTGCAAAATTTAATCTCCGTCTTCCCCGGCGTGCACACGTCCTCAAATCGTATCGCGTACCCAACTGTATCCCCTATCACACACCCTACCTCCTCTGCGACGCGTTGCGCCACCGTCTGCGCCGCCACTCGTCTCGGCTGCGTCACCGCCACAGTCGCGCCGCCGCCGCACCAGCCGCCGTCTCGCAGGTACTGCGGTATCTGCGTCGTCTTTCCGCACCCCGTGTGCCCGACGACGACCGTGGTTTGATGTTTCTCGACGCAGTACATCAATTCGTCCGCGTGCGCCGCGATCGGGAGCGCGCGACGACGCGCGCTCAGCGACGCTTTCGGATTTTTCTCGAATTGAATCAACGTCCCGGTGGCGTCGGCATCGGCGTCGACGTCGAGAGTTAAGAGAGTCGACGGCGCGGACGTCGAGGGAGCGTCCGCGCCTGGGCGCCAGAACCCGGCCATGGCGCGGTTGCGCCGAGCGAGGACGCGCGGCGTCGAACTCTGGAGAAGAAAGAGGCGAGCGGGACGCGTCGAGCGCGCGCGAGCGGCGGAGAGACGCATTCTCTCGTCTTTACGTGTCTACGTCTCTACGTATTATTAATCAAGACTATACCTGGTGCAGTCTATTCTACCGTCACCGATTTCGCGAGGTTGCGCGGTTGATCGACGTTGTGCCCGCGCAAGACGGTGAGGTGATACGAGAGCAACTGCAAGGGGACGATGTTGATCAAAGGTTGCAAGCAGTCGCACACCTCGGGAACCTTGATGATCATGTCTTCGTTCGAGGCGAATTTGTCCAAAGAATCATCGTCTTCGCTGACGATCAAGATGCAGCGCGCGTCGCGAGCGCGAAGCTGCTCGATGACGGACTTTTGCTTGAGGTAGGAGGAATCGCGCGTGGCGATGACGACCAAAGGAAGGGTCTCGTCGACCAACGCCAATGGACCGTGTTTCATCTCACCCGCCAAGATGCCTTCAGAGTGAAGAAGGGCGACTTCTTTCACCTTCAGGGCGCCTTCGAGGGCGGTGGCGTAGTTGTAACCACGACCGAATAACAGCAAAGAGTTCTCGTCCACGAGAGTGCGGGCGAGCGCGAGCATTTTCTGATCGAGCTCGAGCGCACGGCGCATGGTGTCTGGCAATGTGACGACGCCGCGCATGATGTCCATGCGGCGATCAGCGCGAGAGCGAGAATCTTCGCTGAGAGCCAAGGCGAGGAGCACCATGGAGGTGATTTGGCACGTGTAAGCCTTGGTGGAGGCGACGCCGATTTCGGCGCCGGCGTTGATGTGGAGACCGCAATCGGTGGCGCGGGAAATCGCCGAACCGACTACGTTGACGATCCCGATGCACAACGCCCCCTTGGACTTCGCATACTCGAGAGCGCGCAAAGTATCCGCGGTTTCACCGGATTGCGAGATGAAAATAATGGAATCATCGCGGAAGAACGGGCACTGACGATCTAGGACGTCCGAGGCGAGCTCGAGCGTCACCGGCAACTCGGTCAGTTCTTCCATGAGCTGACGAACAGCGATGGCGCTGTTATAACTCGTCCCGCATCCACACAAGATTATTCTACGTGACCGTCGAATGGTGGACAAGTAATCAACCATGCCACCGAGGAACACGCGTTGCACGTTTCCGTCGGCGTCGAAGACGACGCGACCGCGCATCGTCTGCTGAATCGCGTCCGGTTGTTCGTGAATTTCCTTCTTCATAAAGTGATCAAAGTTTCCCTTCATGATTTGCTCAACCTCCATAGTCAGCGTCTCAATCGTACGCTCGACTTCAGCGGATTTCACCGTCGGAGCATACGCCAAACTCGGCGAATCTTCGCCCTCGGTGTGAATCTTCTCCATGCGATAGATGCCGTACCCTCCGTTGTGAATGTGCGCCACGTCGTCGTCCTCCAGGTGCAACACGCGCTTAGTGTGCTCTACCATGGCCGATGCGTCGGAAGCGAAGTAAAATTCCATCGACGTCCGCTTCGCGCGCTTAGACGTCGGCACGAAGCCTTCGCTCGTCACCAACGCGTGCTGCTCTCCCGGATGCGGTCCCTCGGCGATGCCCAAGAGCAACGGCGACCCGCGCTTCGCCGCCACCAACTCCCCCGGGTAATGCCTCGATTTAAACGCCAGCGCGTACGCCCCTTGCAACTGTCTCAACACCTCCATCACCAGCTGTCTGAACGAGCACTTATCGTGAAATTTATCGAATAAATACTTTGTCAACTTTGGAATGACCTCGGTATCCGTATCGCTCTCAAACATGTACCCCTTCCGCTGCAACGTCTCCCTGAGCGCCTGATGATTCGTGATGATCCCGTTATGCACCACCAAAAAATCATTCTCCTCATCGCTCGTGTGCGGGTGCGAATTCTTCGGCGCCGGCGGTCCGTGCGTCGCCCATCTCGTGTGCGCGATGCCGCAGTGCGACTCGAACACCAAATCCCCGTGCAGATCCTTCTCACTCGCCTCCAGCAACCCCTCCAGGTTCGCGATCTTCCCCGTCTCGCGAAACACCTTCGCCGTCGTCCGCGACACGTCCTCCCCGTCCTCGATCGCCAGTCCCGCGCTGTCGTATCCGCGGTACTCCAATCGCTTCAGTCCCGTGAGCAGCTTCTCGACGATCTCCTTCTGGCTCTTCGGGCAGTTCCAATTACTGTACGCGAAGATCCCGCACATCGCGACGCGATCCGCGATCGAGCGCGCGTCGTCGTCGCGCGTTCAAGCGCGTCGCGTCGCGTCGTCGCGCGTCGGCGCGTCGGCGTCGGATCGCCTTTCGGAACGCCGACACACGGACCACGAGGTCGCGGCGACCGACCGCTTTACACTCGTATGCGCAAACAGTACGGACACAGACGCGACAGGGCGACGGCCGGTCGCGCGCGTCGCCGCGAATCGCCATCGCGCGACGC
>JACLAB010009067.1_pt1 | contig 27281 bp, 21 predicted proteins | sample 8027921 | NCBI WGS metagenome assembly JACLAB01 (sample SAMN15725117, study PRJNA655200) | protist metagenome | isolation source: fluorescence activated cell sorting (FACS) single amplified genomes of... | place: USA: West Boothbay Harbor, Gulf of Maine | collected 2000-07-19 | reverse complement strand
GCTACTTCCAAAGTCGATATCGACGACATCTCGTTCACTTTAAACTTCTTTTTCAACTCCCCCGCGCGAGATGATCTCTTAATCAACTTTCTCGTTTCACTATTCACTCCGTACAAGAATTTCACATCCGTTCGATTCAATCTCGGAAGAATGTGTTTAAAACAAATATCGTCGTTATTCACGATCAAATCCCACACATCCCTCTCCCCAATCCGTCTTTTCTGCGCTCGCGTCCTCACCCCAAGACTATAAGAAGCAGTAGCATCAGAAGACGCCATGCTTTTGCGGGTTCTTTTGTTGTGTCGTCTGATGAATCAATCGCTTCTTTATTAAACACTGAATGTGATTTCTTTTTTTTTTTAAAGGAAAGTAAAAAGCGAACGTTTTTGTGTAGGTGTGTTTCCAAAAAATCGCTCTCTTCTCCATTATATCTGAACACGTTATTCTTAAGAAGAGATGAGCATGATGAGACACGCACTTCTCGGCCGAATGGCAACAACAACGATGAAGAGCAGCGCGAGTACTTTTTCTTCCTCCTCTTCTTCTTCGAGAAGACCGGTGTTTTTCTCGTCCTCGTTCAAGAACACGAGCACGTGCAGAAGAAGATTACCAAAAACGTCGTCGTCGTTCTCTTTCGCGACCACGTCGACATCATTTTCATCGTCGTCGTCGTCGCAACGGGAGGAGGAGTTTAAGAAACGGAAGCAACTAAAATACGACCTGAAACTCTTATTCGACGGCGAGTGCCCTTTGTGCGTGAAAGAGGTGAACTTTTTAAAGTCTCGGAACGAGAAAGGATTAATCGCGTTTGTCGATTTAGCGGACCCTTTGTATTCACCAGAGGAGAACTCTGGAATAAGTTACGAAACCGGCATGGCGACGATACACGGCGTGTATAAAGGAAACGTCATGACGGGCGTGGAGGTGTTCGAGAAAGCGTATTCATGCGTTGGGTTAGGGTGGGTGTATTCGTTTACGAAAGTTCCGGCGTTATTGACCGCGGCGAATAAAGTGTACGACGTTTGGGCGAAGTATCGATTGGAAATCACCGGACGGCCGAGTTTAGGCGACGTGTTGAAGGCGAGGCGGATGCGAACGGAAGAGAAGACGTGCGCGGAGGCGACGGAAGGCGAGTGTAACATTTGAGCAGCGAAGTAGTCGTTTTTCTTCTTGTGTATATGTATCTAAGAAAGAGCTGTATATTATTAGTAATGAGCATAAAATCACATCTATCTATCTATCTATCCGTGTTATCAATTCTTATTTCACGTCGCCGCTTCTCCTCTGGCGGCGGCTTTCGCCGCCTTTTCGGCTGCTTTCTTCTCCGCCGCCGCTTTGATTTTCGCCGCTTTCTTCAGCGCCGATTTCGAACCTTCCGTCGGGGCGTCTCGTTGCATTCTCTCTTTGCGTATTCGCAACCAATCTTCGCTCTTCGGCGCGCCAATTGCGCATCCTTCCTCGTTTTCAGTCGCGCCTTCCAGTTTCATTTTTTCTTCCAACGCCGCGCACAAGTCGTCGTTTTCGGAATCCCCACCTCCTTTTTTCTTTTCCCACTTACCGAACTCCTTCTCCTCGTACTCTCGAAACAAATCTAAAAACACTTTCGGTGTTTTTGTAGGGTTGAAATAGACATCTAATACCTCGTCGGTCACTAACGCTCTCCTTTTCTGATGCTCTTCCACCATCGGCGTTAACACGTCGACTAAAATCTGTTTAATCTCTCCGGTTAACATTTCTCCGCTTCCGTACTTCTCTCCAATCTCTTTTAATTTCTCGTCGTCTTCTAAAAAGAAGTTCAACCACTTCCACGGCACGTCTACCTCTAAATTCGCTCCGTTTTCTCTCTGCTCCTCGATCGTCGCGCCTCCACCACTAAACGCGTGCTTGTTAATCTTATTCTTAATCTCTTTGGCGGTATCGGTGACGTAAATGGCGCTCGTCGGATCGCTCGCGGACATCTTCCCGCTCTCACCTTTTAACGCCGGGAAAAATCGACTCTCCACGAGCGCTGGCTTATACCCGCCAATCCTATGCGACACGTCTCGAGTCATTCTAAAATACGGATCCTGGTCAATCGCGCACGGAATCAAACACTTCAACGATTTCTTGTTCATCCCGAACATGTGCGGAAAGCAATCCGGAAAACTCGGCGCCGCTTGCACCGGAGGAAACCCAATCTGCCCGATATTCGAATCTCCGGTGAACCCAAATATCCCTTTCGCTTGATTAAACGTCACGCACTTGGCAATCTTCACCATATTCACGTAAAAACTCGAACACATGTAACTCGCGTCCGCGAATATAAACGTCGTCTCCGGATTGAACCCGCACGCCGCGATATCCTTCGCGTTCTCCCTCGCCAGCCTTCTGCAATCTTCCAGCTGTAAATCCTTCCACAAAAACTTCTCGTCGTCCGTTAACTGAATCACTAAGGGGACTTTAAACGCGTCTTGCAGCCACTTGGTGAATTGAAACGGCACCAGATGCCCCAGGTGTAAACTTTCGCTCGACGGTCCTCGTCCGGTGTAGAGATAAAACTTCTCTCCTTTCTCGTACGAGGAGACGATTTCATCGAGCTCTCTGTGGGCGAAGAATAAGCCTCTGCGTAAAAACGGGTGCGCTTTTGTTTTCGTGCACCTTTCGATGCGTTCGATTAAGTTCTCGTCGATTTCCGAGCACCCAAACTCTCGCACCAGTTTCGCGTAATCGATTTTCCCATCGGCGCCGGCGGACACGTCCCACGGGGTTACCACTTGCTCTGATGATTCTTCTTCCTCTTCTCCTTTTGTAGTCGTCGTCATCGGTGGATGAATTACGACGACTAAATCGACGATCAAAATAAGACTTTTTAACTCTCAGCGCCGAGAAGCCTTCTTTTAAAGCGCGTAAAGAGAGACCGGATGATAGGAGTACAAAGTTTGTCTTATCTGAGAGAAAAGACACCACGGGTGTAAAAACTGACGAATTTTCCATTAAAAACACACTTCATCAGAAGCGTACCTTTCACGGGAGGAGGAGGACGCACGCGACGACGACGAGTGTACGAGTCTATCGGTCTACTCGTCGCACTACTTTTGCTATCACTACTGTATACCTTTATAGAAGCGGAGCAAAGTTTCGTAGCATTGAGATACTACGAATATGACGTCGTTACAGTTCAAACGCCTCATGGGTTCCATCGTGACGAAAGTCTCCGGAACGACACCACCGCCTCTGGTGAAACCGCCGTCGAAATCACAAACCAGAATCGGCGTCGTCCACTCGACGAAGATGGAACGAACCGTCTCCGTGATCGTGGAGAGATTGGTGAAACACCCGAAATGGAAGAAATACGTCAGAAAGAGGAAGAAGTATAAGATGCACCACGAGGCGAACTATTCCGGGAACGAGAGGAATTGGTTGAAACCCGGGGACGTGGTGAAAATGGTCAGCACGAAACCGAAAGCGAAGACGGTGTTTTGGGAGTTATACGCCAGCGCCGGTGGGTTGCTGAGAGCAGGGAGAGAGAGGAAGTTAGAGGACATCGAGAGGAAGATAGCAGAGAAGGTGAAGTCAGGGGAGATTATTACGGAGGACGAGAAGAGTTTCGCGCTCTCGCGATCGAAGATGAAGTCGGGGAGAGGGTTCGCCGCCGGCGGCGGAGAGGTGGAGGAGTGAGAATGTGTGTTATTGCTTGTTTGTTCTTCAAGCAAATACCGCCGCGTCTCGTCTTTATGTAGTCGAGGAGTAGAGAGAGAGATTAGTTCTTTCACGTTAACAATAGCACAGTTAGTAGTTTCAATCGTACGTAAATGCTGCACATGTCAATAATGCGACACATACTTTTCGTTGTTGTTGTTGTTATTACATCTTTTCTTTATATGTGTGAGTATTTACACTCTCTACAATTGTAATCATCGCGCGGAGAACGAGGACACCCAAGAAGAGTAGTACCCCACCACGTCGGCTCTTTCGCTCATGGAAATCGGTACTAACGCGACAATTAAAGCGTTCTCTTCGTCCCACTCTTCGCGTTCGACGACGCCAACTTTACGGAATTCTCCAATGAGTTTACCGCTCTCGCTGAAAGGAACGCGCAGTTCGACTCTTCGTAACGTTTTCTCTGCCAAGACGGATTCTAAGCCTTTGCGCAATTCGTCCAAGCCTTCGCCGGTTCGAGCGGAGACGATGAAGACTTTGTTACTTTTATTCTTCGAGTTGATTCTCTTCGCGGCTTCTTCGACATCTTGACGTTGATATTCGGATAAGTTGTCGAGTTTGTTCCAAACGGAAATCTGGGTTGGCATTTCAAACACAGAAGATCCATCTTTCTCGTTTCGTTCGCGAAGCAAAACCTCCAAGGTTTCATCCACCGCCGCCATTTGCGCCGTGGCTAACTCTGAGGAAATATCGATGACGTGCAAGACTAAATTCGCCTCTGCGACTTCCTCTAACGTTGCTCGAAACGCAGCCACGAGTTGTGTCGGTAGCTTTTGAATAAATCCAACCGTATCGACGACTCGACAGTTCCCTCCAGACGGCAAGTTCAATCGACGCGTGAGCGGGTCGAGCGTGTGAAAGAGTTCATCTTGAACCCGCGCGTGGTCGTCACCGCATAACGCATTCATCAAGCTTGACTTTCCAGCGTTGGTATAACCAGCTAAAGCAATGGTTGGTGCGATCGGCGCTCCGTTCTTATCTCTGTTTTGGTCTCTCCTCTGGTCGCGAGAGGTTTTCACCGAGCGCAATTTTTTTCTCAACTGCGAGATTTTGTCCTTTAACAAACGCTTATCGATTTCAATTTGCTTCTCGCCCATACCTTTTACGTTACCACTCCCGGATTGACGCTCCAAATGCGTCCATAACTTGGTAATTCTCGGTAACTGGTACTCCAATTGGCCGATTTCTACTTGCATGGCGCCTTCCGCCGTTCTCGCGCGTTGAGAGAAGATATCCAAAATCAAAGCCGTTCGATCGCACACGCGAAGCTTATCGCCCAAGGCTTTCTCTATGTTTACGCCTTGCTTCGGGGTTAACTCGTCGTCAAAAACGACTAAATCTGCAAACTGTTTGCGTTTAAACGCAAAGATTTCGTCGTCGTCGTCGTCGTCGCCGCCGCCATAATCATCATCGTCGCCGTAGTCCTTGTAATACATTTCAAACGAACTCCCGGAGCTGTCGTCTTCCTCCTCCTCCTCCTCCTCCCATTCCTCGTCTTCGTCCTCGCTTTCGTCCCAATCAAAACTCCCACCTTCGTCCTCGTTATTATCACCGTATTCTTCTTTCTCATTCAACTTCATCTTCTTCCCTTCAGCGACGACATTCGGACTCTCCACGCCGCAAACCTCTCGTAACTCGCTAATTTTCCCTCTTCCTAAAAACGTTCTCGCGTTTGGCGTTCGTAAATTCTGCGTCACCCTCCCCACCACAACCAACCCAGCCGCATCGCACAACCTCTCCAACTCGCTCAAAGAATCGTCCACGGAGAATGTCGCGTCTGCGTTCTTCTTCTCGTTCTTCTTAAACTCGGGGCGCCCTTTCTTCCCGACGCCAACGACCACGCAGCGCAGTGGTTGCATCCGCGTCTCCCAGTAATCCTTCGAGTCGTCGTCGTCGTCGTTGCGCGAACCATCGCGACCACCTAAATCGTATCTGCGAGAGGTAGAGCGAGACGCTAACGGAGACACCATCGACGATTTTTGCGTCCCTCCTCCGTATTCTCTCTCGATGATTTCCTCCCACGTTAAATTTTCGTACTCGTCTTTCGCCTCTTCTTTCACCTCCTCAACCGCTTCCGTTAGTGTTGTTGTTGTTGTTGTTATTGTTCTTCCTCGAGTAGTGCTCCTCTTCGTTTTCGTCGCATCATCACCACCGATACTACCGCTCTCTTCTCCTCGATCTTCTTTTTTATCGTTCACATCTTCTTTCGTCCACTCGTCCTCGTCCTCTAAAAACACGTCCACGTCGTTTACGTCGCAGTTCTTCTTCGTCGCCGACGACACCACTTTTGCGCCGAGCACACGCCCCACTTTGGCACGTTTTGGTGGTCCTTTTTGCCCTTTTCGTCGTCTGAAATCATCGTTCAACGAATAACGATGATACCTCTTCGTCGTCGTCGTGACCGTCGTCGTCGATGCCATCTCGCCGCAGGAGAGCAGCCGCGCGAGACGACGCGAACGAAGAAGAAGATGTTGATGACGACGAATTAAGTGTGGAGTTGGAAACGAAATTCGCCGCCACGTGTCTTTTCTCCATTTTAAGGGCTTGCGCTCTTCTTAAGACGCGGTGGTGCATTACGACGACGACGAAAACGACCCGAGATGACGACGACGACGACGACGACGACGAAAACGACGACGACGAGAGCGCTCTCTTTTTCTCTCCTCTTCTTTTTTTTTTTGGGAAGTTTGCGCTTTGAGGAGGCGAACGCGTACTCGCATTCAACGACATCATCGGATGCGTCTTCAACGGACCCGGAGTATTACTGCGTCGGCGTCTGCGAAACCTCCGTGGCGGATGCAGCCTGCGGCGGAGACGCGGCGAATCAACGCACCACGGAGTGCAACGCGTACGACAGCACGAGCGCGGACAAGATAACGTTGAGCCAAGTCGGCGCGAGCGCATTGACTGATGTGAAAGGGTTCGTTGGGTGCAAGGAAACGACCTGCGCGAGTTATTGCGCGATGTCCGGGGTCACTTCGGAAAATCCGTTCCAGTTAATGAATCTCGATGGAAGGATTGTCATCTGCGTGGTCAGTGGGAAAACGATGTTCATGACCGAATCTCAAGCGGTGATGCACGCGTACTCGAAAGGGTGCACGGGAGCGCACGCGATGGGCGATCCCGCGATGTACATGGCCGGGGCGACGCACACGGCGTGCGATCACAGCGATGCTACGACGACGACGAGTGGTGCTGCGTATTCTTCGACGATGATGTCGCAAAATGCGTTGGCGGTTTCTTCGGCGTGCGTCGCCTCGCTCCTCGCGCTGCTCCTGCTGGCGTGTTGAGACCGCGAGAGCGAAAAGGCGAGCGAGCGAAAAGGCGAGCGAGCGAAAACAGCGCCAATGTTGCAATCAACTCTCTATATCACAGTCGTTTCTTTCAGAAAGTTCCATCTCCCACCCTTTACCACCCGTATACGCGCTTCTTCCGTTGTTTCTCAAAGAGTCTTTTGAGAGGATTTTTGCTTCTTTTCCTTTGCTTCTTTTCCCCCCATCGCGTCACACCATTTCCACGCGGCCTACGGCCCTTAAAACGACGCGTTTGTGTATACACACACATCACACATTTTCACCGATGATGATGAGGAATCTTTTCCTTTTCTTTTCGGCGATGATGATGATGACTTTAATGGTCGTCGTCGAAGCCTCTTGGTTCCGCAAAAGCAACACCTTTAACGGCGGGGGAAAATCCAATTCCGAAACGCCTTCTTCGTCCTCGTCGTCGGTATCATCCTCGTCACCAAAATCTCACCCACTGAAAGACGAAACAGAGCTTCAGTTCTCTCACGTAAACGCGACGAAGTTACTCTTGGAAGAGTTATCGTGCGATGCCTGCGTCGCCGCGAACGTGCAGATCTTTCAGCAGATACGGAACCGAGCGGAATTGTACGAGAGAGCTATTTCCGGTGCGGATTCGATCGACGCGACGACGTTGACGTGGACGACGCAAAAGAAGCTCGAGACGTCGAAGAAATGGTTACAACCGGACGTGGCGTGCGGGACGAGATTTCGGAACCGGAATTTGTACAGTTTGAAACCGGTTTTCGAAGGAAGAGATAACTTGTACATGGCTGGACCTGGGTTTGATCACATGAGGAAAAATCCGAGAAATACCATGTTTCGGCGAGAAGTGGAATCCGTTTTGTACCAGACGTGCGCGAAGAGTTTACGAGAACACGACGCGATTGACGTGTATAAGAAAGCGATCGACGAAGTCGCCTCGCAATCACCAGGAGGAAGATCCGGAGTGACATACAACGGCGTTTTGATATCGTTCGTGACGCGAATGTGTTTGTTCCCCGGGCCGAACAATTTAGACGACGTCGTGAACGCCTCGAGGGAGGAGAAAAAGCAAGCGAAAGAGTTGCTGAAGAGACAGACGCAGTATTGTAAAGGCGAGAGAAGAGAGGAGCGGGCGCAAAATTATCACGACGAAAGTCAGCGCGTGTCGAAACTTTTAGACGAGATCAAAACGAAAGCGTTGACGGACGCGTCACAGAATGCCATCGACGAAACGACTGGGAAATCGAATTTGCAAGTCGCCAAGAGAATGTGCTTGTCCGGAAAGTTGGAAGAGACGACGTGTTTGTTCATTCGTTTGGAATTCGCAAACGCGGTGCCGAAATTGGTCGCGCAGTTACAAAATATCACCGAAAATCAAAAGAAGTTAGAGCACGAGATATCACAAACGGACGAGGACGAAAATTTCGATTACGATGACGAGGATTACGACGGCGACGGCGACTTCGAGGAACGGTTTTTAGAGGCGAAGAAAACGAGATTGGACGCGAATTTCAATTACACGTTGAAAATGGCAACGACGGCGTGCGCGTCGCTGTTAGAGATGAAGCCAAACTCAGCGTCCGGGACGCACAACAGCGCCGCCGTTCGCCGGTACGCGAAGGATGAAAACGCTATGGAAGATGCCATCGCGTTTGCGAAGAAGGCAATCGATTTGCACTTGAAAAACGAGGACAAGATGGAAGGGTACAAGTTCATAAGCGAGGCGAATTACGCGTTGGAAAAATACGACGAGGCGATGAAGTACGCGCAAATGGCGAAAGATTCGATCGATGCCCTGTCACCAGGAAGAGTACACGCGTACCGCTTATTAGCGAGCTTACACGTAGCCAGAACCTTTCGCGAGATGGCCAGTGGCAAAATCTTGACCAACGCCGCACGCATCGAGAAAGAGGAATTCGATCACCAAGAGAAAGAAAGCGGTTCGTCCAAAGCTTTGTCGAACGAGGAAATGGACTTGAAAAGACGAGCTGTGAAACTGCACGACGAATTGAAAGAAAACTTGGAAGCTGCTGCCAAAATGCTCGACGACGTCATCTGGGAAGACCCGCGACGCGAACATCTCATCAACATGGGCATCGTCTTGTACCTCATCGAAGCCGCCAACGACAACGCGTTGGGTCGGTTTACCAAAATACAACACGACGCGTTAACCGAAGCGAAACAGCTCTGCCTCTTAAAACCCGAGCACATGGAAGACCACGAGAAAGCGTTGTGTCGAGACGTCCTCTCCCTCACCGGTCGAAAACTTGTAAAAGAACATTTCTTCGCCTTGGCCGGCGACGCTTTGCACATGTCGTTGATGTACGACGAAGAAAGTTCCATCTTGTGGGCCGACGTCGGGTTCACCCAGTATTCCATCGGGAAACTCGAAATTGCCAAGATGTGTTTCGACAACGCGAAAAAGTACGACCCGGAAAACTTCGTCTTGCCGGAAGACATTCGCGCGGCGTTGGAAGACGTCGGCGAGAACGTGTTGTTGCAACAACACGACGAAATAAAACAGGCGAAAAAGAAGCGAAAGGAGGAGGAGGAGGATGAAGAGGAGGAAGGCGATATCGGCGAAAGTATACGCATAAAAAGTAGTAGTAGTAGTAGTAGTCATAGTAGTTCCGAGCACCGCCCGGAGTTGTAGTCGCACCACCATCGAACAAAATCGAACCCCCAACGATAATATCATCATCATCATCATCATCATCAGTATCATTATCGTCGTCGTCGGACAACACCTTTTGCGTTCGTGGTTGTCTCGTTTGTTTTGTTGTGTGCTCACATTTTCTCCCAATTTTCCGTTGTCTCTCCATTCAAATCCCTCACAACGAAAAGGTATATAAAGAATTCTCTCTCTCTCTTTCCGAACGACGACGATCGTAATCTCTCGTCCACTTTTCGGTCGCCCAGCAGTAAGAGAAGAGCTTTTTCATTTTGTGCATAGTATCGTTAGTTTATTCGTATTCTTTAGAGAAAGAGGAAGCTTTTGAAGAGTGTTCGTTGGGGAGATTTGATCCATCCTCATCAAAATGGTGAAAGCAACGGCTTCGGTCTCGTCGCCGAAACCGAACAAGAATACCAAGAACGCGCAAAAACAAAAGGCGTCTAAGAAGACCACCACTAAAGACGACGCCACGAACACTGCGTCTATAAAAAGCGAGGAGAGTGGTTTTCCTTTAAACGGTGGTCCGATAACCGTGGCCGTGTTGTTATTGCTCAACGGGGATCTGGAATCGCCAACTTTGCCGAGAGAGATGCGCTTGCAAGATTTACTCATCGAGGGAAAGAAAGGAAAAAATTTAGGCACCCGCGCGCAAAGTCAGAATAGAAAAGAAGACAACAGACAACGAAAAGAAGACGACGATGAGGAGGATTCGAAGCTCGAGGAAGAGTTAGACAACGTCCCGGAGGAACAAACGATCGTCATTGGACGAAACAATACGAACACGTACGTTTTAGACGTGCCGGATTTGCCGTATCTTTTGTCGCGAACGCACGCCAAGTGCGTGAGCGCGGGAGACGAACATTTTATTTACGATTTTAAGACGACCAATGGGACGTACGTGAACGGGAAGATGATCGAGAAGCAAAAGTACGTGAAGTTGATGCACGGGGATATCGTTTCGTTTGGCGGGCCGGCGAATGTTTTGAGGAACGAGAAATCGATGAAGAATCCGTTTCGATTTCGGTATTTGAGGACGAAAGTGGCGAGAGAGAGCGGCGCGGTTTTGAGAGCGTCGCAGCAACAGAAACAGCACGAATTATCACGACAGAATGCGGCAAACAACGATGCAAGTGGAACGTCAGGAGCAGTTTCTGGAAAGAGAGATCACGGAGTGGTCGGAAACGCCGCCGTCGCCGGCGCGAGAGGAGGGAACGTTGGGAAAAAGTTGAAAATGAGTACGTTTCCTCTCGTCGGCAAAGGCGTCGACGCGCAGCCGTTGACTTTAGGTGGCGGGTACGACGACGAGTTTGTCCCAATTTTCTCGCAAGGTCCGAGTCAAGAGATTGATGATTACGTAACGAACGTGCACAGTCAAAACCACGATGGCACTGGCGACCACGAGAAGATACGAGAGATGTTTGAGGAAGGTTTGCTGCAACTATTTCAAGCGCGAGGCGGAGAGTTTACGCGGAAGTTTAACAGCGCTTTCATGAACTTTCCGATTAAAGAAGATGAGAAAGGAGTAGTAGGAAAAGACGTGGTAGAGGGTAATGGCAACGGTGGTGGCGATGCGGGCGTGGTAGGAGAGAAAAGAGAAGGTGAAGACGCGAAGATGGAATCGGCGGACGAGTCACCAGAGGACGAATCGCGAAGGAAGAAGAACAAGAAGGGCGCAAAAATGGCCGCAGCTCCGGCGAACGACGACGATTTCACGCAACCAGTTGGCGGAGGAGGTGATAACATCAGCGACGGGAGCAACGGAGACCACGATATGGAAACGGGAGACCACGAGAAGAAGAGTAATCTTGACGTACAGTTGATCGCGAAACTTTCGCAGGCGTGCGCGAACCGCATTGTACCAACCGAGGATGCGCAGCATGAAATGCCGCCATGGATTGAGCACGAGTTGCGCTGTCCAGTCTGTCGCGAATTTCTCGTGCGTCCACATTGCGTGCAAGGCTGCGGTCACGTTTTTTGCTTCGGATGCATTCATCCGTGGTTGGCGAAGAGTAAACCGTGCCCGCTCTGTCGCCATAAACCGGCGGTGTGCTTACCTCCAAAAATAGACCACATCGAAGCGGCGCGTTCGTTCGAAATGATTGGTCCTAGAGCGTACGCGGTAAAACAACAACTCACGCCGTGTCACGTGCACGAAAAATTGCTCAAAATGTACGTCTTGAAGTGGCTCACGCCGGCGCAAAAGTTGAAACGCTTGAACTTTGAAGAGGAAGGTAAACGCGTCGAAAAATTGATGGAAGAGCGCGAGTTAAAACGCATGAAGCAAGAACAAGAATATGAAGCCAAATCTGAATTAGATTTACGCGCGGCTTTTCTGCGCGCGTACCACATGGAACGTGCGGCGCAACATCTTGATTTCGAGCGAAGAAACAGCATCGCCGCATCTCTAGAAAACGCCGCCGCCGCCAATATCAACGACGCCTCGCAAGAGCGCAGCGCCGTTCGCATGCAATTTGAAGCCGCGCACTTACCTTCGGAAGAACACGTTCGTGACGGCGACTTGAACAACTCGCAGCAGCAACATCATCAGCAAGAAGAAGAAGAAGAAGTTAAAGAAGAAGAAGGAGAGGAAGAAGACGCGCGAATGCTCCAGAGCGCGCAAGAAACGGCGGCTCAGGCCAGAGAGGCGGCTCGCAAGACCCAAGAAGCAGGAGATAATAAATAGATTTTAGGGAACAAGATAATAGCAGAAAAGCATATAAAGAGTAGTAATAACGCGGAGATGATGGAGAGAAGAAGTTTAATAATAAAAAGTCTATCTCTCTTTCTTCGTCCTTGTCTGTTGTTGTTGTGTTGTATTTTCCCTCTTGATCTTTTTTGTTTTTTTGGGACTTTTGCCTTTTCCTTCTTTTCTCTTCTCTCTTAGACCCGAACTCGTCGTCAAATCGTCACTAAAAAAGCACTCTAAAACAATGGGTACGTCTCTTTTCTAGTAATTCTCTTTCATCGATAAAGGCGATCTCTTCTCTTATTCGAGCGAATCGATGTGCACATCGCGCGCGGATCGATCGTCGAGGACGAATTTCCATCCGCCTCGTCGCCCTTTGCGCGCGAATCCGATTAGACAATTTTTCTTCCCTTATACGGCCCGCTCGGTTTTAAGCCCTGCTGCATCAAAATTTTCCGCGGAAATGAGTGGCGGTTTGGTTAGCTTTGCACGCGAGAAATGTGAAATGTATCGGTCGAAAGGAGTGCGCACGCGTTTCTTTCGCGCGTTTACGTCGTCGCGGGGTTGCGCGCGCGTTCGCGTGCGTGCACTTCGAGCCGTGATTGCATCATCTTCTCTTTCGGCGGTGTTTGTGTTTTTCTCCTCCCTGGTGGGAACCTCTCTCTCTCTTTCTTTCTCTGAAAAATACTTACCTTTGTCCACTTTTCTCTTCTTCTTTCCTCATCGAATAAACAGGTAAAACGAGAGGTTTAGGGGCCGGCCGTAAGCTCAAGACGCACCGTCGCGAGCAAAGATGGGCGGACAAAGATTTTAACAAAGCCAACTTGGGTTCCGAATGGAAAAAGCCATTCGCCGGTTGCTCGCACTCCAAAGGCATCGTTTTGGAAAAGATTGGTATCGAAGCGAAACAGCCGAACTCGGCTATTCGTAAGTGCGTTCGCGTGCAGCTCATCAAGAACGGTAAGAAGGTTGCGTGCTTCGTCCCGAGAGATGGTTGCTTGAACTTTGTCGACGAAAACGACGAAGTTTTGGTGTCTGGTTTTGGCAGAAAGGGTCACGCCGTCGGGGATATCCCGGGCGTTCGATTCAAGGTCGTGAAGGTTGCCGGCGTTGCTTTGAGCGCGTTGTTCCGCGAGAAGAAGGAAAAACCGCGTTCTTAATTTTGTAGAGAGATATAATCAGATATAGATAATATGTTTAATTGATAAACTTAATATAATTTAGTAGCTTTATTAAAATAAAAACAAACATCACGTTCTCGGCTTGATGTGTTTTGTGATGTAATAGTACGTACTACGTTTTTTGTTTTACAAGTTCTTATATTCTCCTGCTGCTTATTTTATATTCTATGTATATATATATGTATATATATCAATCAATCAGTCGATCATGAGATCCTCTGTGTCTCCTTCTTGCGCACCTCTCTCCCTCGCCTTGTTCAGGATCTCCGTGATTGTTTCAACCTGTTCGTTGTTCATTTTCACCGAACGGTCTTTGTTCACCTCTATGAGCATCGCGCTCCTACTATCTTCTAATCTCTTACTCTCTACTTTATCGTGCAGATTCTGCAAACATGCGTCGTACGTGGGTGCAAATCTGTCGACAAAATCTCTCACTTGCGCATCTGTCAACCCGCCGTTGTTTTTTCTCTCTTGCTCTTGGCGCCACTCGTACGCCCACCTCCAATCGCCGGCTTTAATAATCATCCACGAATCAATCACGTTGTTGAACACCGATTCGTATTCCATCAAATACTCGTTAATAGGCGCAAAATACACTCTCGCGTCTACGCTGGAAATCAGCGATTCAAACTCTCTCGGCCGTTCAAATCCTAAACACCACCCTTCCAAAAACACGATATCCGTAGGCCCGCTCACGCTCGGCCAATCCTCTCGGGGTAATCGATCGCCTCTCCCATTGCACGCCTTCTTGTTATACCTGGGCAAAGCCACGGTCGTTTGCCCATCACCTAACCCTTCGTTGATGCTCTTCAACTTCTTAATCGTCTCCCGAGCTAACGGTAAATCGTGCGTCCCCGGATTCCCTCGAAACGTCAACAGAGGGTTCCCCGGGTGCTTCTTCTGCCCGAGGTCTTGCTGCTCCTCGCGCGGTAAATATAAATCATCTAAAGATAACACCACCGAGTTATCAATTAACGTTTGCAACACGTCCACTAACGTCGATTTCCCGAGTCCTTGAGGCGCTTCGATCCCAATAAACAACGGTTTCGGATAAAACTCTTTTTTCTTACTCTCGCCTTTTTCTTCTTTTTTCTTCTCTTGCGATAAAAGGAAAGAGTCCATATCCTCCTTTTGTTTCTTCTTGTGTTCTTCCAACAAAAACATCACCCGAAATAAAATCGGGAGGTAGAAGTGGTACACTCGACTGGCGATCGCGTCCGAGTGAACGGATAAATTGCTCATCACTTCCGTGTTGTGGAGTAACTCTATGCTGTTGTATAAAACGTGCAACTCGGCGTTTTTCCTCCACTCTTGGATTGGAATTTTCTCGTGAATGGCGGAATCGTACAGAGGTCCGGCTCGGATTAACTTCTCGAGCTCGTCGTCTTTGAGGAACTGTAAAGTCGCGTCGTACGCCATTATATATTCTTTTCTCTCTCTCTTATTCTCCTCCTTCTTTTATGCAAAAATGGAGAGAGAAAGGAAACAAGAGTACGTATAGAGCGTGTGTATGTCTGGGGAGTGTTGATGTGGAAAAACCTTTATCTGTTTTCTGTTTTCTTGAGTCAGCAAATAACGTGAGAACCAAACACCAGTCCAGCCAGAGACAAAAAGCGAGAGAAGCGTCTTGATTGAGATTGAGGAGGAACAACAACCATTTCGCGACCAGAAAAACACAAATCAAAAATGTTTTTTCCCGCCATTTTTGAGCCACATTTTCCTTTCTCTCTCGGGGCCTCGAGTTTGAAGATATTTAAAATAATCGCCACATACTACTAAACAGCATCACCGACAGTACGAACGTACTCATCTCATCGTCGTTTTAGTCATCATCATGGCCTCGACCGCTACGTCTGTTTCGATGATCGCGTGTTCTTCGTCTTCTTTTTCTTCCTCTTCTTCGAAACGTTTCGAGAAATCGAAATCGCAGCCGAAGACGTTTTCCATCGTCCGACAAAAATCATCATCGTCGTCGTCCTCGAAGTCGTCTTCGTCTGTGTCCTCGTTCGCGCTGAACGCTCGACGCAAAAAAGACGAGGACGCATCCGTGGACGCGGAGGTTTTAGACGCCGTCGATGACAAGAAGAGTAGCGGTAAAAATAATAACGGCGTCTCGATCGCGAAAGTAATAAACGGATCCTCATCATCATCGTCCGAAGCGACGTTTCGCTCCTTACGAGACGGCGCGTTGGACGACGACAACATGATCGACACCGTGCAAGTGGTCACGGTGAGATTTCAGATCAAAATGGAAGTCGGTTTTGGGGACGTGATGCGAATCTGCGGCTCGCACGAATCCATGGGCGAGTGGGACGTCGCCAACGCGTTACTCTTGAACTGGTCGGAAGGGAACGTTTGGACGAGCGAAGAGATCGAGTTACCGGTGGATGGTATTTATATTTACAAGTACTGCGTGGCGCCGGCGTCCAATCCGAACGCGCCGTCCAGTTGGCAGTCTGGGAATAACCAGGTGTTGTCGTTATCCCCGGAGGATGGACCAATTTTATACGTGAAAGATTCGTGGAGCGGGAACCCGAACGAAACCGCGGTGTTCAGCGCCGAAGGCGTGAAGCAAAGCAAAGACGAACGCTTAGTCGAACGAGTGAGGAAGCAAGACGAAACGGTGAAGAGGCAAACGGGGGAGATCAAGGTTTTGAGAACGGAATTGAAAACGTCGAAGATGCAAGTGAAAGCGCTGAGAGAAGAGGCGAGGTTGAGCGCGAACGTGAGAATCGCGTTGAAGGATCAGTTAAACGCGGAGAAGAAGAGAAATTTGGTGTTTGAAGAACAAGTCGGCGCGTGGAAGAAACGATTCATGCAAATCACCGGAAACGGCGATAAAGAAGATAAAAAGTCGAGCAAGCAAGAGAGTCGTTAGTGATACATTATGTATGATAGAAGAGAGGAAGAGAGAGAGAGAGAAAGAGAGAACGACTATCATATATATATTATCTATTGATTTTTTAAGATGTAATGAAAACAACCATCTTACTCATATTGCACGCGCTAAACTATAAATTAAACGTCCATCGCCTCAGTACTACGGTTTTCGACTTTATATACTACTTTGACTATTTCTACTGTATGTCTTTTTCATAACAACAACGAATGTTGCAACATCACAACAACTCTTTCAACATCCCCATCGCTTGCGAGCGGTATCCACCGCCGAACATGTTGTAATGATTCAAGATGTGATACAACTGATACATAATTTTTCTCTCTTCGAACCCGCCTTCGTCTTTTTCAATCACCGACCAATACGCTTCGAAAAACGCAGGGCTAAAACCAGCGCACCAGGACATGCCAAAATCAGCCTCGTGATGCCCGTAATACACCGCCGGGTCAAAAATACTCGGCTTCCCGTCCACCGTACCTATGTTTCCGCTCCACAAATCGCCGTGCAAAATACTCGGTTTAATATTCAACCCTTTAAACATCTCCGGAACTCTCTTCTCGATAACTTCGTCTCCTAACCGTTGCAACTCGTTATCCCGACTCATTTTCAACTGCGGCAACAATCGACTCTCCACCCAAAACGTTTCCCAATCCTTCGTCATCGGCACGTTCTTTTGCGGCGTTTCGCCAATCGTATTGTTCACTTCGAAACCAAACTCCTCCGCGCCGTCGATTTTCGCCGCGTGCATCTTCGCTAAAGCCGTACCAAATTCGCCTTGATCGCCTCTCGCGCCAAAGTTGAGATGTTCCATGATAATCATCGAGTTCCCGTCGCGAAATCCGTCCGGAACACCGCCCGCGTAGAACACTTTCGGTACGACCATCAACGGACTTCCCGCTTCGCGCAACGCCTCCAAACCTGCTTTTTCGCCTCGAAACATCGAATCGTCTTTTCTCGAGAGTTTCACGAAGAATTTTTTTCCCTCGTCCGCGGTTTCGTACCTCCGAAACGACGCCCACTGCGAAGAGCCGCAGGATGTTTGCTTGGTTACGTCGCAGTTTTCTCGTTCGGAGATGAACCGAGCGATTTCATCCATCTTTTGACTCGTCGCGACTTTGCCACCAAAAATTCGATTCCGATGATGATTCCGATGACGGGGACAAAGAAGATGATGAAGAAGCGCGTTATTCGTAGTATTTTTCTCCAGCAAAGGCCTTCTTTGGGAGAAAGCGTGGTGGTGAGTAAACATTGTTGTCAGTTACGTACGCTCAGATATCCTTAATCCTTTTATATTGCTTTAAATATGAGTACAGTAAGTGCGCGTCTAAATTCTGCAGAAATGCGCCACTTCTGCAACGCACATCACCCCTAAAGACGCTCGTTCTTGTCGTCTCGTTGTCGTCGCTTTATCTTCTCTCGATACGAACGACGACGACGATGCTCACCCGCACAAAAACCACCATCTCTTCTTCTTTGCCTTCTTCATCGTCATCGTCGACTTTTAGGACGAGGAGGAAAAGGAGACACACGAGGACGGAGAGAAATGCAATCATCATCCTTTCCGCTCCCAACGGCTTTTCTCCCCAAAGTCGACGAGAACGACGAAGAACGAGACAACGACGACGCGTCGTCGTCCGGAACGATTTAGGCGGCGGCACGATGCCACCACCGCCACCTTTACCGCCGCTTTCCACCACAAAACCTCGGGTCATCGATGTTCTCCTCGGCGTCCACCCGGCGAAAGCAGAGGGAAGCGTGCGAGACGCAACCGCAGAGCACTTGATCGAAGCGTTCGAGGAGTTGCCGAAAAAAGAGCAAATTGTGATGGTGAAGAAACTGTTGCGAGACGCGCTGCGCGAAGACGAGATGAATGAGACTATGGTTTTGGAGCGAGCGCCGGAGGTGAAGATTTCTAAAAGCGAGGGAGATGAGAGAGCGATGGATGGTACGGCTTCTTCTTCTTCTTCTTCTTCTTCTTCTTCGACGATGACGAATGAAAGAGAAATCTTGGAACGCGCGGTGAGGGAGCTGCCAAACGCGAGACCCGAGCAAAGGGCGAAAGCGGCGGAGATTTTGAGACGGTTGGAAGAGGAAACGGGAAAAGTAAGGGGAGAGAAAGAAGAAGAGAGCGCATCGACGAAGAATGCGTCTTACGACGCGAGTAATAGCGGTTCTAGTAGTAGATTAGAGAACAATAGATTTAACGATTTTGAAAAGGAAGAAACCGAAGAGAAGGACGATAATCCGTTCGAGGACGAGGACATCGTGTGGGATTTGCGAAGCGCCGTGGCATCGCTGACGACTGTGGCGAAAGCAAAATTGATACCGCCGCTCGCGTTCGGTACCGGATTTGCCGCGTTGGCGTTTGTGCTGACGAAAATGGTAGGCGGAGATGACGCCGGTAACGAGACGAGGGACGAGGCGCGAATGAACGATGAAAGTGACGCTCGAATATCTCCTCCTCCTCCTCCTCCTCCTCCTTCAACGATTATGAACGACAGAAACGACAACGACGCTGGTGACATTGCACCTCCGTTACTTCCCATGGAAGAGGCTAAACGACTTTTATTCGAAAGTCAAGCAATACAACCACCGCCCGTGTCAACGACTACGAGTAAAACTAAGAAGATGAAGAAAAGCGAGAATCGAGGACGAGGCGTCGCTACTAATACTACCAGTTCTGGTGGTAACAGCAACAGCGTGCTCTGGAAACGGAAAGAGGAAAAATATGACGCGTTATTAGAAGCAGCAGTAGAAGAAGAGGACGAGGATATCGAAGACCCCTTTGAAGACGACGACGACGAACCAGAACGAGGCGAAGAAGCGCGAGAGATGTCACCGCCTCCACGAAAATCCGCCGCCAGCGGCAGCACCAGCGGCGGCGTGAAAAAGCAACGACGACCGCCGCCAGATCTTACCTCTGCCTCGTTCTTGAGCGAAGAAGATCGCGAGAAGAATTTTGAGAACATTCGCGCGAGACGTCCGAGGTGAGATACGCCGAGGGAGAAGCGACGACGCGATGAAACACACTGTTCAGAGAACGAGACTCTTCTTCATTTGTATACTAACCAAATGCAGCGCGCGCAACACGCCGCCGCCGCCTGTTGTTGTCGGGCACAACACGTCGTGCGAACACCAAACAAAGTATCCGTTGTTCAAAACACAAAAAAGAACCGCCGCCAGTTTCTCTCGTCGTCCGCATCTTCTTCCACCGCCGCGCTTTTTCTCTTCCTCGCAACGACAACAACGACGAGTTTTCCCCCGAACGCCGAAGCGTCGTCGTCTGATGAAAAAGAAGGTGTCAGCGAGAACGGATTACTGCTGGTAAACTACGTCGGCAAATTGAAAGACGGCACGGTGTTTGATACCACGTACGGCGGTGAAATCGTGTCCACGTCGGAGAATTCCGTCTCCGTTCGCGAAAGCGAGACGCAACCCGTCGTGATTAATTTAGCAGCAAACGCTGTGCAACCAGGACAGGTAAAAGGCTTGAAACGAGGCTTAATCGGCGCCAAGAGAGGCGAAACGAGAGAAATTATGGTCAAAGCAGAAGACGGATTTGGATCGAGTAGCGTGGTGTCTCCGTTGAGAGTTCGAGTGCCGGCGGAGAGCGAGTTATTTTACACCGTGGAGGTGTTGCGCGTATCGAACACCGGCGTCGACGATTTATTCAAAGGCGTCTCGCTGTGCTCCGTCGGCGTGGCGAATAAGACCACGGCGGGCTGTAGCGATCTCTGATAACAAAAAATGTCTAGACTATATAATCTAACGCTATATTTGTACGTGTATTATTATGGTATTCTACATCGCCATCCTCGGTTTTTGCATCTCGCCTTCTTCGACTTTATGATCCTCCGCCATCGGCTTGGTCTCGTACACCGCCGTGACGATCATATCCCGCCTGTTCCCGCTCGCTTCACCTCGTAACCCTACGTACGATATCTCCGTCCGCATCTCCTCCCCTCTTAAACTCGCCATATTTTTCGACACGAATATCGTCACCGAGGAAACTGAGCTAAACTTCGTCCGATCCGTTTCGTACTCTAAAACGCCTAAAAAATCTTCCTGCCAGTCAAACTTTTGCGTCGGTTTCTTTCTGTGTGCGTTTTCCAAATCTATTTTGTTCTTATCGTTCGCGAAGAGTTTCACTTCCGCCGGGTGCGTGCCATTTTTACCTCCGACGATGACCACGCCGGTCAGTTTCACGTCCTCCGTGAATGGTACTCTCAAGATGAGTTCGCAATCGTTCTCGTCGCTTTGGATGCCGACGGGATCCGTATCTAATCTCGAGTTCCATTCTCGGAAAACGTTTCGGCAATCTGCTTCTACTTGGACGTTTTGGGAGGAGAGTTTCGAGAGGTCCACGAACCCGTGCAAAGAACTCGTCGCGCAGGAGGATTCGTCGCAGTCGTGGTCGTGCGAGCAGCAGTTTTGTTGTTGTTGTTCTTCTCGCGTCATGTGCGCCAAAGTTTTTGTGTCGCAGTTGTAACGAAGTTTCCTTCCAAAACGTCATTCTCCGTTGGTGTTTTGTTGTTGTTGTTTCTGTCGTAAACAACACAATGGTGACCCCGAACGCGAACTACGCGGACGTCGGCGTCTCTCAAAAAGCGGCCAAGCAAGTCCTCCTGTCGTTTTTTGGCACCATCGCTTCCGCGACGTTTCTCCTCGTCGGCAGCTCCGCCGCGTTCAACGTCGTCGGGAAACAACTCGTGAAAACGAACAAAAAACGCACCGGGAGGAAGTGCACCTTGTGCGACGGGTTACGGTTTATATCGTGCGGGACGTGCAAAGGGAGAGGCGCTTTGGAGTGGCAACCGATACGAGAGGCGGAGATGGAGCGGGTGTGCCTGTGCCCGACGTGTTCGGGGACGAAGATGAGCAAGTGTTTACGATGCGTAGGTATTGGATACTTGTAATACGAGCTCGAAGGCGATGATATCTCGGAGCGGTAGATATATATAGGTTAGGTTGTGTTGTACATTAGTATTATTAGCTAGTAGTAAATAGTGCGTTCTATTCATACTCTCTCTTTCTGCGAGTTCGTCCAAGCCGCCGCGGCGACGAGTGGTCGTTTCTCCTCTCCCTCTTCCAGTACCGGCTTAATGGCGCACAACGCGACGCCAAACTGCGTGGCGTCCCATCTCTTATTCAACGCCTCTTGTTCCTCGTCCGTCCAGTTTTGTAAACCTTGTTTTTTCCTCTCTACTTCCTCGGTCTCGGAGAACTTACGGTTTCTCGACCATTTTTCTTCCTGTTTGTACCGCAACGTGGCGGAGTCGCCGACGGCAGTGGCGACGAGAAGTAAAGAGTTTGCCGGAAGTTCATCCCAAATTTTAGCGACGCGCGAGTCGAGATTTTGCGTGGCCTCGATGCGTTCGATAAAGTGTTCTTTTCTCGCGGTAGAATCGTCGTCGTCGTCGTCTCCTCCTTTGGCTTTTTTATTTTTCTTCTTCTTCTCCTTCAAAGCGTGCTTCTCTAAAACATCCTCCAATTCTCTCAAATAGCCGAAACAGAGTAAAGACATGTCCTCGGGCGCCTCGCGCATGGACATTTGCATTTTCATCGTCACGTCATCATCAGAAACGCACTTGTACGTTTCTGTTACTCCAGAAACTCCAATCGTCTCGTTATTACTATTCGTAATCGTTTCAAAAACGAGCACCTCGCATTCATTCTCCAAGCCTCCTCCTCGCGTTTTATTTTCCTTGGCGATGTGATCGAATAAAGACTCGCTGTCTTCGAAATTCTCGCTGATGTCGTTGCCGAACGTTTCGCCTCGAATGAGTTTCAAGTAAACCAACTCGAGCGTCGCTCGGGCATCGGTTACAGAGTCGTGCGTGCCTTCGTGTTGTATCTTTCGCCTCAGATATCTTTCGGTGAGAAATCGGAGAGCGTTACGAAACGGCGCGCCTCGTTTGTGCGGGTACATTTGCACCGTATCCACCACGTTCGGGTGACACATTTTAAGCATCATTAAATCGTTTTCTAAAGAGTGTCCCGCAATAACACATTCGCTCGGGATGAGCTCTAACAACTCTTTTTGCACGTCCTCTAACGTCGTCGTCACGTTTCGCATTTGCTCTTTCGTGATGCCGGAAAATTCAGTGTTGTAGTTCACGATTGGCGTCGGCGGTAAGACGAGTTTGTCGTAGATGACTGTGCCACAATCGTCGACGACGGAGCATCGCGCCAAAGCTAAACCGGTTTCAATAGTGACCATTTCACAATCCATGGCGACAATCTCCGGGTACTCGGCGTTGGCGACGCCCATGCCGGCAGGTTGCGTGCACACGAATCCTCCCTCTGGAAGTTTCAGCACTTCTTTTACTTCTGCTTTTTCTTTCTTCTTTATCAACGTCGGTAAAGGGTATCTCATATCCGCCATATCTTCCGCCGTCAATGTTGCGCTTTTTACCGAGAGCTTCCTCGGCGCGTCTCGTAAAAATTGCAACAATTTCGTCTCCGTCGTTACTCGTTCGTTATTCGTCGTCGTCGTACTCGTTTTGTTGTTCTTTCCTCCATTTTTTGCCGTCTTCTTCAAAGCACCATTGATATCATCATCACCTGCTTCTGCTTCTCCTTCATCTTTGACTGCTGCTTTCGCTTGCTCTTTTGCCAACCTATAAGCCTGCGCGGCCTCGTCGTTCTTATACTTCGCCTCCCTCTTCTTCTTCGTCTCCGCTCCAGACGCCCATCCGCCGTTGTACAAAATCGACCGCGCGTGCGTCGCGCCTTTCGCCGTAGGATTCATACTCTTCGTCGCCACGCACTGACTCCCTCCTTTACCTCCCTCAATCCTATTCCTAAATATCCTCTTCATGTTTTTGCAGTGCAACGCGCCGAACGTGTCCACGTACATCTTATGTTCCAACCCGGGCGCGAGCACGACGGCTATTTTCTTCACCAGTGGTTTGTTCGTAAATCTCCCGTAGTCGCAATTTATCCCGCTCGATTGACACGCGACGGATGCGAGAATATCGGAGAGTTTTTGTAAGTGGACCCGGTGCCGGTGTTCCTCCAAGAAGTGAAACGTTGCCGAGGCGTTCGGGCCGTATATATCGGAATACGCGGCAGCATTAGCATCATCATCATCAAAATCATCATCGCTTTTCCTCGTTTTCTTCTTCCTCTTCTTCATCGCGTCGTCTCGTTGGAAAATTTCTCCTTCTTCTTCTTCTTCTTCCTCTTCTCCTCCAGTCGTTCGTTCTCGTTTCTTCTTTGCTTTTCCTTCCTCCATTTTTCTTTTATTCACACATCTGCTGCTCTGAAACAACAACAACAACAAAACACAATAAGAGTTCGTTATTCGTAAAAAACGAGGAGAGAAAAAAGTGGCTGCCAAAGCAGAAAGAAGAGATTTTTTTCTCTCTCTCGATCAGTTAGATATAATTGCCCGCACAACATTACCAACAACAAGAACAACACGTTACCCTTTGCGAAAGAAGACGCGAACACATTTCACGCGTTCTCGCACCAAATTCACGCGCAAAGAGATCGTTCGTTCTCGATTTCTTTGAGTGCAAAGAGAGAGAGAGAGAGCGCTTTTGTTTTCCCGCTTTTGGAGTTGAGGAGAGGCAAAGTCAATTCGCGCGAAACGAGAGAGAAACAAAATCTTCTTGGAACGCACAAAAAAATTAAGAAGAGAAAACAATGAACTTTGGTGGCCAACAACCGCCTCAGCAAGCGTCGTACCCGGCGCACAACGCGTACGAGTGAGTGCACATATTTTTCGTTCGCGGGTTTCTTTCGTTTTAGAGACGTTCTCTCGGTCGCGAGAGGTTTGCGTTTTGCGTTTTCGGATTCTCGTTATAATTCTCTCTTTCTCTTCCGCTTAATATCATCGCGTCTCTTCCTCTTCGAGACGTTTGACAATTACACAAAAAACTAACCGAAGAACTCTTTTCATCATCATCGAAACACAGTCCAAACTTGGTCCCAACGCAAGCGCCAGATAACTGGAAAGACCAGATCAAAGCTCCAGCGCGCGACGAGCGATACCAAACCGAAGATGTGACCGCGACAAAAGGAAACGAATTCGAGGATTATTTCTTGAAGAGAGAACTTTTGATGGGCATTTTCGAGAAAGGCTTCGAAAGACCTTCGCCGATTCAAGAAGAGTCGATTCCGATCGCGTTAACTGGGAGAGATATTTTAGCGAGAGCGAAGAACGGGACGGGTAAAACCGCGGCGTTTACGATTCCAATTTTGGAAAAGACGGATGCTACGAAGAATATCATCCAAGCGGTTATTTTGGTCCCTACGAGAGAATTGGCGTTGCAAACCGCGCAGGTGTGCAAAGAACTCGGGAAGCACTTGGGGACGCAAGTCATGGTGACGACGGGTGGTACCTCTTTGAAGGACGACATTATGCGTTTGCACCAAACGGTGCACGTCGTCGTGGCGACGCCGGGTCGTTTGGTCGATTTGGCCGGGAAAGGCGTCGCGAAGTTATCCAACGTCACGATGTTGGCCATGGATGAAGCCGATAAGTTGTTGGCGCCGGAGTTTGAACCAGTCATCGCGCAAGTTATTGATTTCTGCGCGAAGAACCGACAAATTTTGTTGTACTCGGCGACGTTTCCGGTTACAGTCAAATCGTTCAAAGACAAGTGGCTCAGAAAGCCTTACGTCATTAACTTGATGGAAGAGTTGACCTTGAAAGGTATCACGCAATACTACGCCTTTGTGGAAGAGAGACAGAAAGTGCACTGCTTGAACACGTTGTTTTCGAAGTTACAAATCAATCAGTCGATGATTTTTTGCAACTCTGTGAACAGAGTTGAACTGCTCGCGAGGAAAATTACCGAGCTTGGCTATTCGTGCTTTTACATCCACGCGAAAATGCAACAAGGCGACCGGAACAAAGTCTTCCACGATTTCAGAGCCGGATCGTGCAGAAACTTGGTCTCCTCGGATTTGTTCACGCGAGGTATCGACATTCAATCCGTGAACGTCGTCATCAACTTTGATTTTCCGAAATCTGGCGAGACGTATTTGCACAGAGTCGGTAGATCCGGGCGATTCGGTCACTTGGGTATCGCCGTGAACCTGGTGACATACGAAGATCGCTTCAACTTGTTCAGAATTGAGCAAGAGTTAGGGACGGAGATTCAACAAATCCCGCAGAACATCGATCCGGCAAAGTATTGTCGATAACAATTTTGCAACATTCATCACCATCATCCGTGTTTATAGAAAGTGTTATTTAGAAAATTGTTTGTATAAAAGATATAGAAGAAGGAAGAAGAGGAGGAGGAAGAGGAGAGAAGGAAAATTAGAGAGAGGATTGTATTCTTAGGAAGGAAGGAAATAGGAAAGTAAACGAGAATGAAAGATTGAGTGAGACGCGGAGGAAATTGCGCTGATACTGTTTCTTTGTTGTACAATCATCAACTTGAGTTGATGTAAAAGAAACAGTACCTCTTTGTATCGCGGAATACGTTTTTTATTATTCCGTGACAACAGCGGAGCGAGCCAAGTCTGATCCGAGCCGGGTTTAGTAAAAATACCCAGTTGAACAAAAAAAAGAAGAACGAGGCGTCGTCGAACGATACGATCTGATTCGAGTTTACTGTACGAAAGAGTTTCGATTTTGAGAGTGTAGTCATAAAGAAGAGATTTTGAAGAGATGAGAGAAAGTAAGAGTTGCGAGCGCGTTGATATCTCCATCGCTGGAAGAGCGCAATATTAACGCGCGACTGCAAAACAACGTTTTGAGTGTTTGTTAGTCTGTGCCAAACCGTTCAGGAAGAACAGAGTGGCGAAGTACTACAAATTCTATATCGCTCGAACGTCAAGAAAACCTTCGGCTCTGCCGAGAGGCTACTACAAGAGCACCCTTGATTCTGTCGAGAGGTCGCTAATATCTTAGTCATAAAAGTATCAAAGAGAAAGAAACGCAAAGAGAAAGAAGCGCCCATACATCGTGCGCGTGTTCATAACGACATCGTGCCCGTGTGTAGGTAGTAACAGTGCTACGAATCTACGATTAGAATAAGTTTTACATCTGAATTTGTACGTGCTACGAACTGTTTCAACACGTGTATTTCTTCAATCCCGTTCTTTTCTTCCTAATGATTGTTTTGCCGCTCTCGGTCATCAAATAATGGTCGTCTAAAATCAATCCTCTCGGCAACATAATGCTACGATAGGCTTGATTACACGAGTACCCAACTCTCCCTGGAATGTACGAGGAAAATAACCCCCAATTATCCCCTGCTCCGTGTTTTATCGCCGTCTCCAAGAACAACTGAATCTCGTCTTCCTCCCAAGGTCCCCACTTCGGCTCTTCCCCCGGTTTGCAGTGTCGATAAAAATACATGTTCGGATTCGTGTGCAAACACTTCCTCGAATGCTCTTTCGCGTTTGCCGCTTTCCCCATCCTTCCTACCGCTTCTCTAGGGCCACTCACTCCCATCCTCTGCCAGTGCTCCTCTTGCGTCGGCGCAAAATTCAACTCCTTGCACGTCTTCTCTTCCACCCACCCTTCAAAATCTCTCTCAATCTTTAACCCATTCTTCAACCCTTTGCTCTCGCAATATTCCTCGCACGACATCAAATTCTCGTCTAAGTTTGGATCTATGTATCCCATCGACGAGCTCTTCCCTTCAAACGCTCTCTCCGCCGCTTTTAACACCTTATCGTAGGCGTCAAAGTTGTAGTTTACGTTTTGCGACTTCTCCCGCGCCGATCGTCGAGTCGGTTCCAACTGTTCCTTTGGTTTTCTCTTCTTTGGCGCATTCGATGTCGTTTTGGATGCGCTCGCGACGACTGGTTTCGGTAAATCTAAAGCCGCCAATCGTAACTTGTTTCGTTTGATGTTTTCCTGTAGTGTGAATGAAGTGTTTGTTTATTT
>JACLAB010004329.1_pt1 | contig 27341 bp, 22 predicted proteins | sample 8027921 | NCBI WGS metagenome assembly JACLAB01 (sample SAMN15725117, study PRJNA655200) | protist metagenome | isolation source: fluorescence activated cell sorting (FACS) single amplified genomes of... | place: USA: West Boothbay Harbor, Gulf of Maine | collected 2000-07-19 | reverse complement strand
AGAGTTGGTCGGTTGGTGGGAACAAGTATTGCAAATCGTGCAGACTGACGTTGACTGTGAGACATACGGATCAGCAAACGTATAAAGAGTTGGTGACGGTCTCGAGCGGGACTTTGTTGGAGCAAGGTAGAAATATGGACGGACAGTTGAACTACGGCGTCGGCGCGAAGTGTAGCGGGAAACGGTACGACGCCGGTTTTCAATCGAACGTACATCATTACATATGGACCGCTCCGAATGGGGACGTCGGGCCGATTACGGTGAAAGTGACCGGAGCGAGCGGGCAAACGAGTCAATTTAAGACCAACGCGGTGACGTTGACGTACGACGAGGCGATAAAAGAAGCCGTAGAAAATAGCCAACAGCCGAGTGCACCGCCGGGCGCGGTGAATCCTTTCGAAGGGTTAACCGACGATGAAGCCATTCACGGATCGCAAGGGAAAAGTAAATCGGTGAGAATCATCGTCGCGCACGGTGGGATAATGTTGTTTTCCTGGATGGTTTTTCCGCCCATCTTATTATACGCCGGTCGATTCAAGGAGAACATTTTCGGCAAACACTGGTATCTCGTGCATAAGTATACGGTGACTTTAATGATGTTGTTCGTAGTCACCGGATTAATATTAGCAAATCGGTACCGAATTGATACGTTGGGGAGACTCAAAGGTATCATGCGATCCAGACACGGGATTGCCGGATCCGTCACCGCGTTTTGCTGGTTCGTACAACCCGTTCTGGGGTACTTTCGACCGCCGAAATTTTTAGAAGTTGGAGGCGGTGCGACGACGACACCGAACCTGAAGAGGACAGTCTGGATGTGGATGCATAGATCCGTTGCATTGGTGTCGGTGTTGTTTTCCATATTCGCCGTTAGAACCGGGTTGAACGACCACGACCCGGAGATGACGTTTGGCGAAGAAGCGATTGAAGAGATTTGGAACTTGAATTTCTTCATCACGTACTGCGTGCTTGCGTATGTTTGCATCCCGATTTTGCTCGAGATTTTGAGTCGCAAGAGAGGGAAATCGACGAGACAATACTCACACATGGAGCTTGAAATGGGCGACGTGGAGGTGGATACGTAGCGAGAGTGGCGCGGATAAAAATAAAATAATCTTCTGTTTCCTGGAAGTGTATAAATATTAGTGTGTCAGCATGGATGAATAATACTGTATATATGACAAACATGCTTCTCTACTGCGTGCGGCAACTCTTCGTGCTTACAATCTGCATCAATAATAACAGTAATAATAATACATGATCAATCAACCCGTGTCTATGTCGTCTTTTTCTTTTTCCTCTTCAATCTCAACTCTTTCTCCTCTTTCGCGTTCATCTCGTCCACGCGATCATCGATTTCATCCGCCAACTCTGGCCAATACAACAATACGCCGAATAATACTTCCAGCCATACGTAAAACGGTGCGTATAAAGTGGTTTTTATAAATGTGGGTATAAAGTACCTCACCCCGCCTCTGGCTAAAGTCGGTCTCCTTTTTTCAATCACGCCGTGCCCGACCACCACTTGCATGAACCAACCTCCAAACCATCCGTGTTTAATCACTTGAGGCATAATCGGCGTCCAAGAATACATACACGCGATACTCATCAACGTGCTCGGTATCCCCCAACACATGAGCCACAACGTGGCGGCGAAAAAATCTCTCGTCGATGCGTAACAAATGTAAAAGAACGCGCACGCCGCGTGCGACATCGTCGGTTTCGCGAATATATACAGAAGATGATTGATGCCATACTTCTTCGCGAAATCGTACGCCATATCAACCATATATTCTGGCACGGGTATTTCGTATCGTTGCAAATAGCACTGTCCGGTAAAAATCAACATCGGCATGGTAAGTAAGTGTAACCATTTGTTCGCAAAGTTTTGGTGCTTGTGAAAATATTCCGCCGCATCGTTCACGAAATTTTCTTTGATAATTTTCTCCTCGTTTTCGTTTTCCAAAATCCCAGCCGCAGTGAACATCTCTTTCGCGATTTGCTCCGTCGTCGCGCGTTGCGAGAGCTCTTTTTTTCTTTTTTTATTCTGATTCGTTTTTTTCTTGTTCGACGATTCTTTCGTCTTTTCGTTCGCGTCGTTTGCGGGTGGTGGCGTTGGTGTCGCCGTCGTCGTCGTCGTCGTCATCTTCATGTCGTACGTTGAGTCCCTTAATTTGATTACTTAAAAAAGTACAGAGTATCAACAGAATAGAATGACGACGACGATGTTTTTCAGTCGAACGAAGAAGCGCACAAAAGGAGCGCTTATTTATATGACGCGCCGCGCGTAAAGTTTCTCTCTCACTCCTCTCTCTCTCTCTAAATCTCTCTTATTCTCTCTTCAACAGATGAGAAGAAAAGAGAGACTCGAAAGGCTGTAAAAACTTATGACGTGATGAGAAAAAGAGACGAGAGAATAATAATAATGATGACGCAACAACGACGAAAAAAGATCGAGGATGACGCATTTTTTTGAAAGGCCCGAGGAAAAAGCTCCCGTCAACAAAAAAGGACACTTTCAACGAACGTTTTTTAACCTTCTTCCTAATGTGTGTGCTTCATAAAAAATTATTCATCGTACAAATTCTGTTGCTGCTCTTCTGTTTCGAGAGCGCGCACTGACAACAGGTCGTATAATAATAATAATCTCTACTAATAAACCAATAACAAATATATAAAACGATATAGAAAAGAATGAGTTCTTCTCCGTCTGCGATGATGACGACGATGAGGAGTACTTCTTCTCTCATCGCGACGACGAATTTGAATTCCCGATCGAACGTTATTAACAAGACGAATAAAGTTGGGGCAGCATCGTCAGTTGGTCACGACGGCGCGAAAAGAGGCGATCGATTCGTTCAAAAATCGTTCAACACCGACGACGAGAAGAGTAACGCGAGAATTACCACCTCTTCTTCGCAACAAAAACGGTTGACGTCCCAACAGCTCGCGTTGTTTGCCGCGCACTATCACCACCACGCCGCCAGTTCGTTGAACAACAAAAGACGAGGGCAAAAAACCAACTCGACCAAGGGTAAAAGCGACGCGAACGTCGTCACGTTTGCCGCGGCGAGTTCGAGCGGCAACTCGGCTTTGGTGAATGGCAAAGGTGCGAACGCGAAGAACCTCGGGTATTCGGTTTTGGCCGGTTTACTCTTGTGGATCTGCCCGGCGCCGGCTGGCGTCACCGCGCAGGCGTGGCATTTGTTCGCCGTGTTCGTGGCGACGATTGTCGGGATCATCACGCAACCGTTACCGTTGGGTGCAGTAGCTATGATTGGTCTCGGTGTATCCATGACGACGGGTTTGTTGCCGTTTTCTGCGGCCTTTTCCGCGTTTGCTAGTGAAATTCCGTGGTTGATTGCGATTGCTTTTTTCTTGGCGAGAGGCTTTATTAAAACCGGCTTGGGGAACCGCATCGCGTATTACATCGTCTCTTTGTTCGGTGCCTCGACTTTGGGTTTGACGTATTCCCTGGTGTTTTCCGAAGCACTATTGGCGCCGGCGATCCCTTCGTTGGCGGCGAGAGCCGGGGGTATTTTCTTGCCGTTGGCGAAGGCGTTGTGCGTCGCGTGCGGTTCCGATCCGGCGAATAAGACCGAGAAGAAGATGGGAAGTTACGTCATGACAACTGTCTTCCAAACGTCCACGATTACTTCCGGTATGTTCATCACTGCGATGGCAGCTAACCCGTTGTCGGTCAACTTGGCCGCTGCGGTTACTGGTATTACAATTACCTGGGGTCAATGGGCCTTGGCGGCTTCCGTCCCGGGTTTGATTTGCTTGATCCTCGCGCCGTTGGTGTTGTACGTTTTGTACCCGCCAGAGGTGAAAGATTCTCCGGAAGCGCCGGCGAAAGCTAAGGAAGAGCTTGCAAAACTCGGTCCAATGTCCGGTGACGAGAAAATTATGTCTTTTGCGCTCGGTTTGACCGTTTTACTTTGGGTCTTTGGCGCCTCCGTCGGCGTCGGCTCGGTTGCAGCCGCGTTGAACGGCTTGACCATTTTGCTCGTTTCCGGGGTCATCTCCTGGAAAGAGTGCTTGGCTGAAGGTCCGGCTTGGGATACTTTGACCTGGTTTGCCGCGTTGATTGCGATGGCCTCGTACTTGCAGAAATACGGTTTGATCCCGTGGTTTGCGGATTCCGTCGTTAAAGTCGTCAGTGGTATGGGCTTGGCCTGGCAACCGGCGTTTTTGGTCGTCGTCTTGTTGTACTTTTACTCGCACTACCTCTTCGCATCTGGTGCGGCGCACATTGGAGCAATGTATACGGCGTTTTTGTCCGTCTTGATTGCCTGCGGCGCACCGCCGTTGGTTTCTGCCATCATTTTGGGTATCTTCTCCAACATTATGGGATGCACCACGCACTACGGCATCGGCTCGGCGCCGCCGTTTTTTGGCGCCGGGTACGTTCCCTTGGGTACCTGGTGGAAGATCGGCTTTGGTATGTCCATCATGTACATCACCATCTTCTTGGGTGTCGGATTTCCATGGTTTAAGATTATCGGTTTGATGTAAAATATTATATATTATCATCGAATCGTCTCTTTCGAACACAAAATGCTTCATGATTCATTTTGGACTTTATTGTATGCATGAAAAAGATGGCGGCTTCTACACACAAAACATCTCGCAACGACGTTTTAATAATACATCCAATACACACACACACACAACATTATCAGCTTTATTACTATTAATAGTACGAACATACAATTTACAACATTGGACTCTCTCTTTCTATATTCTCTTTTTTTCTTTCCCTACTTTTTTAAGAGCGTCGATAGAATTCCATATCGGCTTTCATCTGCTCTTGGTTCACGTTCTCAATCGTTCGGTAGCTATCTCGCATTCTCTTCCCGTTTTCCACGCTCCCTCCCGGCGGCACCCACACGAACAATGAATATAACCTCCCTCCGTACACGGTGATCGTGGCAAAAATATGCCCGAATGATTCCGCGCCGACTAAATCGTAATCCGCGTATAACTGCCCGGGACGGCCTCCCTTGCCTTCCTCGTCTGGCTCTATTTTTCCAATGTATCGATCGGTGATCGTTGGTTCCCCATCTACAACGTAAATTGCATCTTGCAACGTGTAATCGCTCAGCGCTAAATCTTCAAAAGTCCCCATTCGATCCTCTTTCAGCTTTGTGTACCCCGGCAACGTTATGCAATACGCCTTCTCCGCTTTTTTATCCTTCGGGTTCACCCACCTCGCGTCGGTTCCGTTCGTCGATTTCTCCGTTTTGTTCACCGTATCTTTCTCGTAATTGGATGGGATTTCGAAATAATACTTGAACTTATCGAAGTTATTATCGGACCCGCCGTAGCCACCGTAGGAAGAGGACGAGGTCGCTTCGCCGTAGAAACGCTTGAAACCGTCTCCCAAGTCCTTTGGGTTTTGGATGATTTGTCCCGAGCTGTCCGTGTTTTCTTCTCCCGCGTGTGCGACGCTCTTCTTCTTGAAGGACCAAACAGGAGATACACAAAGAGTATTTTCAAGAGTCGTCGAGGAAACGATCAACGGAAGCGAGGCCGCGGTCAAGGAGAGCATTAATCGCCGCGATGATGAACGAATCTGTTTTTGTTGTTGGTGTTGTTCGTTCGGCGACGCAGATAACGAAATCTTCTCACCGTCGTCATCTTTTCGTTCCGAAGAAGAAGAAGAAGAAGAAGACGCAAAGAGAAGGAAAACGCTTCCGCGTTGCTTGCCGCTGTTACATCTCGCGTTCGCTGTTGAAACCTTCAGCGATGATACCGACGACAATTCGCAGGAGGGCAGCGTTTGAAACATTTTATTTCTTCTTTATCGAGACCGGTGAACAACAGAAAGAGAGCTGTTTTGTGACGAAAGAAAGGAGACAAGAACGACGCCCCCGCCGCTCTTCGCGGAAGAGCAGAACGTTAAAAAGCGATTAAGTTATTATTTTGTATTCATTTTAATTTCAAAATAAGTATATATGTTTTTAGTTCTACAGCAACTTCCATCTTCCGAGAACGATGGAACGTACCAATACACACCACTGAGCTCCTCCTTCTCTCCCCGCTCTCTTTTTTTCTCTCTTTTCCTTCTCTCGAGAGAAATCGCACCTCCTCCTCTCTTTCACTCTCTCTTCACCTTAATCTTCTCTAAACGCGCAGTACCATCTGAATTTAGTTCAAGGACATCGCGGTGTTGGAGCTGTCGTCGGAACCAGCCAAGACGGCGCCATCCAAGTACGCATCCGCCAATTGGACTCTCTTGACGTTTTCTTGCTCGTTCTCCAAAGCTTTGCCGTATTCGAGCAAGATTTCCATGGACATAGCCGGCGCGTCGAAGGACACTTCTTCGCCCTTTCTCACGTTGACCAATCTCTTGCCAATGTTTTCGAGGCCCATTTCTTGGATGAACTCTCTGACCTTGTCGTCGTACACACGAGCTCTCAAGGCGCCAAAGAAATCGATGGATTGACCGTCGAAGGCTTCGACCAAGGAGCGAACGTCCGCCTCATCGACACCATCAGCCTTGAAGATACCGTTGGCAATACCAACACGATCTTCGAAGGTCGGGGCCCAGTAGAACTTGTCCATACGACCATCACGAACCAACGGAGCGTACAAGGTGGAGAAATCGTTACCGGTGGCGATAACCGGGACTCTCGGGATTTCGACAACCTCGTATTGGCCCGGCAACTGAACGTTCGTGGGGTTATCCGCGATGTTCATCAACGTGGCGTTAACCATTTGGTTGTTGACGGTGTATTGCGTGGTACCGCCCATTCTACCGGCCCCGGCATCGAGATCGTTAATGAACAAGGTAGACAACTTACCCTTCTTGACGATGTCGGACGCCTCGCGATAACGTTGACGAACCAACTTGGCCGGCTCACCGGCGTTACCGGATTCCAATTCACCAGCAGACATGACAATCGGTGAAATGCCCAATTTGGCGAAGATCAAGTTCGACTGGAAAGTCTTACCTTGACCCTTACCACCCCAGACGCCCAAGATTAACGGAACCTTGATCTTCGGCAAGTCCATAAAGTTCTTCGCGACGTGCACGGCGGTCTTGTCCAAAAAGGACGGGGAGATGTAGTAGTTGTTACCATCGACGGACAAGTTGTCCAAGTTCTTTTGGCCTTGGGAGATGTAGTCCGTGGAGGACATGACGGCGTTGTGCGTACCGCCCATACCGAAGCCACCTTGAAACTTGGAGTCGACCATGTCTCTTCCTCTGGCGATGTCTTGTTGGTCGTCGGAGATGTCCTCGTCCATGCCTTTCCACCTGGACATTTGCACCTTGGAGCCGTTGGTGACCGAAGACACCTTGGAGCCGATGAAATTCTTACCCGCGAGGGAGCGGGTGTTGACCTGTTTAATAATAACACGAGTGGCATAGAAAGAGATATCTAAAGGTGAGTATACTTTTACTAATCTTTTTTGTAAAATGGATAGAAATTTTTCCCGTCCATTCGTCGCACGTGTCGTTCTGAGACCAAAAAAGGACACGTGTTCCTTCGCTCTCTCAAAGAACCACTACGGCGAGTGGTCCCTCTCGAATTTAATCGCGCGTTTAAGTAAAACTCTCTGTTAAACGCGACATCGAGAACGATTCCTGAACGCATAAAGAAGGTGCGCGCGAGTATAATTGATACACATTTACGCTCGCTTTTCTCGTTCGTGCGCGTCCTCGAACCACTGCGATGCGCTTTCCGCGTTCACGATCTTGTCTCTCGCGATGGGTAATCTATCTTCTTTCTTCTTCTCAACTACCGAGAAGAGATTATAGAGAAGACAAAATTTTCGCGCCAAAATCGGTCCGCCGCGCGTACTCCTCTTCTTACAAAGATGCGAACGTTGAATCGAGCGAGAAGAACGAAAATCGCGACACGAAATATAGAACACTTACCGCAGTCGTAGATCCTAATTGCGCGATAGACATTTTGAGTATGTGTATTATGTGATTGGATATTATAAAAGTGAAGATTCCAGAATCTTTTTTCTTTTTCCTTCTTCTTCTTCTCTCGTGGCCAAGAAACAAAAAATCTTGTTGTTGGTCTTTTCGGATGAGCCACGTGGTGAAAACAACGGGAGATTGAAAAAAAGCAAAAAAAATTTACACACAGTCACCATTTACATCAACTGTGCCAGAGAAGAGTCGCACCAACTTATTCGAGAAAGTTTCCTTCTCTTGTTGTTGAAAATTTTCCTCCTTCTTCTTCTTCTTGTTTTTCTGAAGGCACCTCGTCCTCACAACAATTAGAGTACTGGACAGACAGAACAAACTCTCCCTAAAATGAAACGCTTGTTCGGAGTGAAAAAGACGGTGGAAGCGCCTTCGTTGGAGGAAACGACCGGCAAGGTAATACTTCTCTCTTCTTTTCGTCTCCTTCTTTGTCTTCTTCTTCTTTTTTCTTTTCTCGTCGCGCATCCATCAAAACTCACTCATCTCCGAGTCCAACACCACAAAACAAATTGAATTGACATCTTCATTTTCATTCTCTTCTTCTCTCTAATATTAAACAAATAAAAGTTGGACGCTCGCGCACAGTCAATCGACCAAAAGATCAAACTGATCGACCAACAATTGGCAAAATCACGAGACCAGATTAAGAAAATTCGACCCGGACCATCGCAAGACGCGGTAAAGAAAAGAGCCTTGATTATCTTGAAGCAAAAGAAAATGTACGAACACCAACGAGACCAGTTGTATTCGCAACAATACAACGTCGACTCGGTGGCGTTCGCGACGGAAAACGCCAAGGCGACCGTGGATACGGTGCGAGCGATGAAAGCGGCGTCGAAAGAGTTGAAGACGCAATTTAAACAAAAAGAATTCGATATCGATAAAATAGACTCGTTGAACGACCAAATGGCGGATTTGTTAGATTATAACGAAGAGGTGCAAGAGGTTCTCGGACAGTCGTACGCGACGCCGGAGGATATAGACGAGGACGGGCTGATGGACGAATTAGACGCGTTAGAGTTGGATTTAGAAGAAGATTTGGAAAATGAGATTGGAAATGGGGAGATTCCGAGTTATTTAAGGGACGACCCTTTACCGGCGGCGCCGGAGGAAAAACCATTAGGCGCGATGCCAAACGCGCCGAGCGAAAAAGTCCCGGAGGCGCCCGCACATGCTACCAACGCGGGAGAATTACCACCACAGAAAGAAACCGCGGAGAAAGTTTGATATATATATATTATCTTATAGCAACATAGTAGAGAGTATTAATGTAGTAGGCCTTAATTACAAAACAATAAAGATAAAATAATAACATCAATCAATCAATCAATCGAAATTTATTTTAACGAGCTAAAGGTCCGACTCGAGCGCAGTCGCCTTGATGCGCTTCGCACAACAAACCACCATCGACGGCGATGATTTGCCCGTTAATGTATCGACTGCATGGCATGGCCAAGAAAGCAACCGCCGCCGCAATATCTGTCACCTCCGCTGCACGTCCTAACGGCGTACTCTTCTCCGCCTTTCTCAACGAGTTCGCGTTTGCTTTCAACGCTTTCGCCAACATCTCCGTTTTGGTGACCCAAGGGGCGACGCAGTTTGACCGCACTTGCGGGGCCCATTCACACGCGAGCGTTTTCGTGAGTTGTGCTAAAGCTGCTTTACTCGCCGCGTAAGCGACTCCAGAACCGGTGGATGATAAACCAGCGACTGAGGAAACGTTGATGACGGAAGGATTTTTCGAAGATCTGTATAATCTTTCCGCAGAGGCGACACACATGAAGTACGGCGCGGCAAAGTTCACGTCCATGATTTGTTGGAAATCTTCAGCGGTTTGCGCGGTAATCGCCTGTCGATTGTTCCAACCGGCGTTGTTTACGAGAACGTCGAATGAATTTGCGCCAAAAAACTCATCGCACATGAGTAAAACTTTCGAGCGGCCTTCTTTCGTCGTGATGTCGGCGTCGATGCCAGACACTTTGTTCGCGCCGAATTTTTTCCTCATTTCCGAGACGGCCACATTCACGCTCTTTTGCGTTCTCCCGCACACGAAAACTTTGGCGCCTAACCCCAAAAACTCCTCCGTGCACGCGCGTCCAATGCCTCGAGTGCCCCCAGTGACGACAATGCGGTGGTAATCCAACCGCCATCTTGATTGCGCGGCTGTAGTGGTGGTGGTAGCTTTGGCGTTGGTAGTAGTAGTAGCGGTAGTTGTTGTGGTAGCGGTACGAACGGGCGCTGAAGGAGGACGCCCGATTCCTTGATGTGGTTTTTGTCGAATTTCGTTCGTTGTTGTATTTGTCTCTACTGATTTCTCCTTTGGCGGTCGTCCTCGACCGCGCTTTGACGGTGTTTCAATGACTTCACCGAGACTCGGCGGCGGCGGCGTTTTACGAACCGCCGGTTTAAACGCGCCATTGCGCGAAATCGGTACAAACTTTTCCGCGTACGGCAAACCCATTGTCAACGTCATCGCTCTCGATACGTTTTCGTTAATCTCCATAGTAGGGAAGGATTCGAGTGCGTGGAGGTTGACGTCTCGAGAACGCGATTGTTTTTTTTGTTGTTGAGGTGGCATCACTCTCGCCGGGTTCTTCCTCGGTCGTCCCGGACTCTTCTTCGGTAGATTCGCTACTGGCGCAGCCGCCGATGGTTCTTTCCTTGGCCTCCCCGGTTTTCTTTTCTCCGTCGTTTGAGTAGACTGTGGCACAGATCGCGATTGTTTTTTTTGTTGTTGAGGTGGCATCACTCTCGCGGAATTCTTCCTCGGTCGTCCCGGACTTTTCTTCGGTAGAATCGCTACCGGCGCAGCCGATGACGGTTCTTTCCTCGGCCTCCCCGGTTTCCTTTTCTCCGTCAAAGTTTGAGTCGTCTTTGGCGGTCGCCCTCGTCCTCGCTTCTTCTCCACGCCTTTTGACTGGAGCACCAGTCTCTTTAAAACAACATCTTTCGGCAACGCCGGTGGTCGCCCTCGTCCTCTGCCACCACCTCTGCCTCGTCCTCGTCCTCGTCCTCTGCCTCCTGTGGCGCCTCGGTCTAGTCTGTTCTTTTCCGCGGTCGTTATCAACTCAAACTCTTTACGAATAACAATTCCTTTTTCTGGAGCAGCTGAAGTGGTTTTCGGTTCTGGCGTTTTCGGCGGTCGTCCTCTTTTCTTCTTCGTCGTCTTCTTCGAATTCGATGATGATGAATTCACCGATTTAACAACCGGGAAATTCTTCTTCGTAATTGCGCTTTTCGTTTTAAAAGTCGTATTCTTCTTCTTCTTCGGTGGACGGCCTCGACCTCTTTTCTTCTCACTTTTACCATCTGTACCACCACCACTCGCAGCAGCAGCAACGCTCGATGTCGGAGTCGTCGTCTTCTTCATCTTCTCCAACGTCTTTTTATTCTTTGAGCCTTTTGGCCGTCCCATTATTATTAGTATTATTATTCGTAATTGAGAGTTGTGTTGTTCGAGTTGTTGTTGTGTGGGAGAAATTTTTTTTTTTTTTTTCTTTGAGATTTTGAAGGCAAATTTTACATCATACAAGAGTACCAGGTATATTACATACCCAGTATGATAGTATTAGTTGACAACGTCTACGAAACCTTCTAAAGCGAACAAACGAACCAAGGCGTACAACACTCGATCGCCAAAGATGTCAATTTTCGTCGGTTTCCCCCCACTTTCGGTTTTCGTTTTTCGAGGCCAATACGGCTGCGTTTCCAACCGGTTGGAATCCGGAGACGGGACGCCGTATAAGGTGAGGCGGTTGCATTTGGAGAGGGCGAAGAAGAGAGCAAAGGCGCCAACTGGTGGCGTCTGGCGGATTTTGAAGTTTTCGCCGAGGTCGTTGAGTAACGCACCGGCGGTGGTGTACGCTTCGCGGATGGCATCGGCGAAAGAAGCGTCCAAAGCGATCGCGTGCGTGAGTTGATCTCCTCTTCCTTCTTCTCCTCCGTCGTCGTCGTTCTCATCATTCTCTTCGTCGGTTAAGGATAAAGCTTCTCGAATTTTCTCCTTCGCGACGTCGTCTAAAGCGACCAGATATTTAGCAAACGGCGACGTATATTTCTTCATCACTTTTCGATCTTCGCCCTCGTCGCCGTTGCCCCCCGCACTTTCGTCCTCGCTTTCGCCTTCCATCGAAGAAGAAGAAGAGGTGGTGGTCATCGTCGTTCCAATCGTTACAATCGATTTCTCTTTCACCGCCTCCCCGGACGAAACAATGTCCTCAAAAAACGACGACGTACTGCTACTACTGCTACTCCTACTACCACCACCACCGCTCACAATCCTATACGTCGCTCTCCTCCCTACAAACTGTTCGTACCTTTTCGTCGGCGCGTCGTCCGTCCGAAACACCGCGTCGTTCGCGTCAATCTCGCCGCCTCTCTGCGCGTCCGTCACGATAGCCGCCGTGCCGACTAAAGCGCACGTTTCGTATTGCTTCTTTTTATTATTATTATTATTACTACTACTACTACTACTGCTGCTGCTGCTACTAAATATATCCATCATCGGCAAGTCTTTCATCTTCGTTAAAATACTTTTTGATATCGTCGTCGTTGTTTTTGTTGTTTTTCGCAATCTCTTGAAAGGCGTCTCTACTAAATCGTTCTCGCGCAAATCGCCGAACACATTATTATTCGTATCCTCCTCCTTTTCTTCGTCGTCGTCTTCTTCTTCTTCTTCTTTTCCTTCTTCTTTTGAAAAGATCATCGGGTTTCCGGGTGGTAACGAAGACAAAGACAAAGACAAAGAAGAAGAGGAGTTGTTGAAATGTTCAAAGTAAAATCGCACGCTTTTCGAACAGACGACGGCGAACGACGCGAAGAAAAGAACGACTCTGACCAAACGATGAGAAGATGAGCGCGACGTGAACGACAACGAAGAGTTTGGAAGAACTTTTCTTTTTCCTCCTTTTTCCTCCTCCTCCTCCTGTCGTTTACGTCGAATCATAATCTTCACAAAGAAAGAGTGAGTGAAGAATTTTGGATTTTTTTTTCAACAACAACAACAACAAAAAGCAAAAACTTTTTTTTATTATAACACACTTCACACGTTATATTATTAACGCACCTCTCTCTCTCTCTCTCTTAAAATAACTCTTCTTTGTGAAGATGACGATGCGTTGAAAAGTTGAGAAGTGAAGAACGTCTTCAATAATGAATACTACTACGAATACTACGAATACGAATACGAAGACCAACGAAGATGATGATGAAAATTTCCTTCTCAAATCGAGGAAAGAAATGCTCGACTCCTTCCTCTCCCCGGAGTGTGATTTTACGAGAGAGCTCGTGGAACGAGCGGCTGCTGCTGCTGCTGCGACGACCACGACCACCACGAGTACGACGACGAGTGCGACGACGACGATGGTACAGTTACACGCACCTCCACCGAGGAGCAAACGAGACAGATTTATGAGCGCGTTTAAAGGACAGATAAAACCGTTGCAAAGCCATCGGTTGTTGGACGAACGGGAGAGGATATTAGCGCTGAGCCAAATGCCGTTGAAATGGAACCGGAGGAAGAAGTTAAAGAAGAAGAATGAGAAAACAAAAACGAACAACGATGGTAATAACAATAAGAATAATCATAATAGCGAGGAGGAGGAAGAAGGAGACGAAATAGAATTAGAGAAAGCGGACGAAATGCATCGGAAAATGGTGTTGACGATTTACGCGAAACTCACGGGAGACTATCGCGAGGAGGAAATCGACGCCGTCGGGAAGCACTGGGAAACGATCGGTTTCCAAGGTGAAGACCCGAGCACGGATGTGAGAGCGTGCGGAGCGTTAGCCGTGGCGAACATGGTGTCGTTTGTATTGTTTAACGCGGCACCTGCGATACCCGCCGCGGCGAGCGCCGCGAGTGGGAACGCGAACAACGGCGTCACGCTCGGCCGAAACGCCGTGGCTGTCCACCGTCTTTCCCGGTGCCCAGGCCAACAGTTTCCAATGTGCGCGTTAGGCGTCACCTTCACCAGCTGGTCCATTCGTGTCCTCGAGAATGGTTTCCTAAACGAGCACATAAACGACCGGAACTCCAAGTTCAACTCCGTCTGGGATTGCCTCGACAGTTATTACGTCGGCGTGTGGAACATCTTTTATAAAACCTGGAAACGCGGGAAGTATTCCTTAAAAGACGCCAGCGCGGTCTTGAAACACTTAGAAAAACACTTAGCGTGCAGAACCGGGGTTAGCAAAGCCATTCGCGCCAGCGAGCGGGTTTTGGATATGTAAATGGATTTCTAATGCGAGTAGAAGTAGTAGAGTAGTAGAGTTCATATGAAGCAGCTCTGAGTTTTTTTTTCAGATGCTCCACTACGAGTACTTCCTTCTCACGACTTACTTTGAGATACCACCACCACCACCACCAAAATGGCGTCCAACACCACCACCACCACCAATAATAATAATGAAACTCCTGATGCTCCTCTCGCTCCTGAACAACTCTTATTCTCGTCTACGGATTCGGAAACTTTATCGAAAAACATCTTAATGGTTGGCGCCGGTGGCATCGGATGCGAGTTGATAAAAACGCTCGCCTTGACTGGTTTCCGAAACATTTCCATCATAGATTTGGACACCATCGATATCTCAAACTTAAACCGGCAATTCTTATTCCGAAAGAAACACGTCGGGATGAGCAAAAGTCAAGTGGCGAAAGAGAGCGTGGAGAAATTCGCGGGCTCGAAACAAACGGGGATAAACATTGAAGCGTATACCGGGAACATCAAAGAGGAGCGATTTGGGTTGGATTTTTTCAAAAAATTTGACATCGTGCTGAACGGTTTGGACAATCTGGAAGCGAGAAGGCACGTCAATCGGTTGTGCTTATCCGCGAACGTGCCGTTAGTCGAGTCCGGGACGACTGGGTACAAAGGCCAAGTGACGGTGCATTTGCGAGGTAAGTATTGTTCCTGTTTCGAGTGCGCGCCGAAACCGGTCCCAAAGTCGTTCCCGATTTGTACTTTAAGAGATACGCCGAGCACGTTCGTGCATACGATAGTGTTCGCGACGGATCTGTTGTTTCCGAGATTGTTCGGGGCGAATAAAGAGGATCCGAGCGATTTAGACGAGGAAGAAGCGCGAGATGCGTTTACGAGGAAAGAGAACGAGGCCGGGACGGCGTTTGCGAAACGAGTGTTCGCGTACGTCTTTGAGAAGAAAATCAAAGATTTGTTAGAGCGAGAAGACATGTGGGCGAACAGAGATAAGAAACCGGAGGCTTTGGACTCAGAGACGTTGTTAAAAAGAAAAGAAGAACGGACAGCGACGACGGGTTACGGCGATGCGCATAAGAAGTGGACGATGGAGGAAGCGTCGGAGATTTTTGTTCGGTCCGCCGGGAAGTTGTTTGAAAAAGGCGACCGAATAAGCGAGTTTGATAAAGACGACGACGACGCGGTGGCGTTTGTCACCGCTACGGCGCAACTGAGATGTGCGAATTATGGCATCGAGTACATGTCTAGATTTGATGCGAAAGGTGTGGCCGGGAACATCGTCCACGCGGTAGCTACGACCAACGCCATCGTTTCCGGGTTAATCGTCATCGAAGCTTTGAAGATTTTAAACGCGCAAAAACATCTCGATGAAAAAGAAGAAGGAGAGGGCAAAAACGATAGATTGATTAAACTGGCAAACTCTAGATACACATTTGTCGGTAATTTTAACGCCGGACGACAGCTGTTGCAACCGCTCGCGCCAGACGAGCAAAACCCAAAGTGCGTCGTCTGCGCAAACGCTCGCGCCGAATTGTGTTGCGACATATCCAAGACAACCTTAGCCGACGTCATCTCGAAAGTTTTGAAGAAGAAGTTGAACACGAACGAACCTACGGTTTTGAAAGGCGACGATATGTTGCACGAAGAAGGGGAGGATTTAGACGACGACGAGGTGGAAAACTACGCGATAATCGGGAAAAGAACTTTACAAGATTTAGGCTTGGAGTCTGGCGGTATTTTATGCGTCGACGATAACAGTCAAGAGCTGAAGTTTGACTTGGTCGTCGTGCATCAGGATTTGGAAGAGTTTGACGAGGATGCGTTCCCGGAAGGGTTCGAGTTGAGAGGTGAAACGCCAAAGGTTGCGGAAGGTGCAGAAAAGGAGAAGGATGAAGACGGAGCGGCGACTGATGGGGAAGCGAGCGACGAAATAGAAATTGTGGAAGAAGGGGTGGAGATTACGAAAGCGGTTGAATCGCCGCGTCTCGGTAAAACGAAAGCGATAGCGTCGTCGCCATCGCCGGCATCTAAGAAACGGAAGACGAAGTGAACTCATTCAGTTTGGGGATACACACGTACATATATAATTACAAACAAGCCGCTCTATAATAAAAGTATACATACTTTATAAAATCGAAAAAGTTGACTCTCTCTCACGCCTTCGTTCTTTCTTCTACACAGAACACATACTATTAAAGATCTAATAAGCAATTTTACGGATAACTCTTATACGACGCGTTTTCTTCCTCCTCCAACTCTCGGTCGATAAACTTCTCGTATTCACTTTCGTTCATTAAATCCGAACACTTCTCCACTTCTTCTCCGATCGCTTCGCACTCTAAAATACTCGCGCTCGGCACGCACAGTTTGTACGCCTCTCGGACCATCTCGTCGTTAAATCGAACATTCGTCACTGGAAACGGTAATTTCAAATGTCTCGTCCCGTTGACGTTGGACCATAAACTGTGGTATAACTCGTCCGCGGCGGTTCTGTGAAACCCGGACCATTTCAAAGTCGCCAACGACGTTTCGTTTTCGATGAACTCATTTTTTGTTTGTGAGTTTTTGAGCACCTTCTTCTCAATCTGCAAAACGTCTCCTATTTTATCGAATCCAAAGTCGCTGATGGCAACGGCGACGGACACATTTTTATTCGCACTACTCTCATCATCGTCATCGTCATCGTTCAAAGACGACGATGGTCGCTGAATCGTGAGTTTTTCGTGCGTCGTGGTGTACAAAATCGTCGTTTTTGGTTCTGAAGAAGCGTCCGCTTTTTCTGCTTTCGCGACAAAAGAAGAGGAAGAAAATCGACGTCGTCGTCTTTCTTCTTCTTCTCTGAATGGAAAGGACACGTCTTCTGCCTTTTTTTTCGTCGCGTTCGAAGAAGAAGGTGGAGAGAAGTAATTTTGAGCGCTTCTGCTGCTATAATGACTCGCAGAAGTGGTGGTAGAAGATGACGTGGACCCCGATGCGTGTGAGAGAAAGTAGTTTCTGCACACCGCGCGCAAAGAAGAAGAAGAAGAGCGTTTCATTGTTGCGTGTCTCTGACGGGTCTGATGATTTTTTTTATGTATTTTCGTGGTTGTCTGATGAGGCTCCTTGCAAAAAAAAATTTCTCTCTTCGTTTGCTCTTCTCTCTTCTTCCTCATTAAATTAATATAAAATGGAAAAACTTCTACCAGTGTGATGATACTATGATGAGCTTTATATACGCTTTCGCGGTGGAATTTTGTTGAGCGTCATAATCATCGCACGAAGAAGACGAAAGAGTTTGTGTGCTCGTGGTGAATTCTCTCTCTGTCTGTCTCTCTGTCTGTCTGTCTGTCTGTCTGCGCGCGTGTGTGTGTTTCCTTCAAAGTCGTCTTTGAAATTTGTGAAAACATAATGTACCCGAACCAGAGACAACGCCCACAAAGAGGAGGAGGACGACAACAACAACAACAACCGTCTGCAAACCCACGGCAATCATCTGCTCCCGGACAGTCTTCTTCTTCTCCGTCTGCGTCTGCATTTGCCCGAGGCGTGGCTTTAATCAGCCCGAGAGGTATTCTCAATCAGTCCAGACGATTTTTCGATGACTATCAGAGACGACGAGAGAGAATCGGTTTTGGACGACAACCGAGGTATCGTCCTTTGTTGGCGAGAGAAGAGTATCAAGACGGCAGCGGGTTTCAAACGCCGAGATTTTTATCCAGCTGGTTGAGAGGTCCGGGTGGAGTTTTATTATTGTTCTCGATCGTCTCTTTGTGGTTTACCATGAGAACTTTGGATCAGTTCACGCACCAAACGCACGTCGACCACCGAGACAAACACGTCTCGAGGAAGTTTTGCGAAGAGAGGAACGAACGCGCGCCTTTGATTTGCGCGCACGGAGGATTGCACGGCGGCGTCGGGCAAGAAAAAGGCGCGTCGTTTCCAAACACGGTATCTGCTTTTGTCGCCGCGAGTAGGGAAGGATTCGAGTGCGTGGAGGTGGACGTCTCGAGAACGCGAGATAACGAGTTGGTGTGTTTACACTCGCGAGAGTTGAAAGCGATTACGAATAATAAGTTTGAGAGAGTGCAAGACGTGACTTTAGACGTCATACGAATGCACGCGAAGAAGAAAGGCGTTTGGATATCCACGTTTAGAGAGGTTGTTGACCAAGTCGTAAACAGAGGGTTTAAACAAGTCACGATTGACGTGAAGGACGACCCGAAAGCGGGATGGTCGGGATTACCGGAACAAATATTCGAGACTGTTTTTGCGGAAGATAGTAGCAATCATAACGGGGGTGGTAGAAGTAGCAATAATAATAAGCATAATAGTAGGAGAAGTTGCGAAGAGTGCGTATTTTGGGGAAAAACAGACGCGATGTTGAGGAAATTCATAGAATTCGACGGCGGTAAACACAAAGTCGGGTACACGGTGGCGAATTTCTCCCGTGCGTTGAGAGACGAAGGGTACCACGAATTGAGCATAAACAGACCTTTAGGTGCGTATTGCGTGGCGATTCAATCGGAAATGGCTGAAGAAGAGAAACTCGTTCGAGACGCGAACGATAAGTTAGGTTTAAAGACGTTCGCGTGGACCGTAAGCGACGCTCGAAGAGTGCGGAAGTTGGCGAACAACAACGTCGACGGCATAGTTACGGACGATCCGTTGATCGTTCGAAACGTGTTCGAGAAGATGCGAAGGGACTGTTTGAGAGGTAGCCACCACGTCCGCGACGAGCGTTTGTGAGATGACGATATAGTATTGAAGAAGATAAGTCTAGCTTATAAATAGTAAAACACACGCGTCTTCTACTACATCTTGTCACCGCGCAGGAAACATTTTGAAAAGAACTATTTTCTTTTTTGCTACATATTACTACTCCTACTCCTATTTCCATTATCCTCCTCCGAATCCGCTGAATCCCATCGCTTTCATCATCTCTTCCTCTTCTACGGTCTTCTCCACCTCCTCCTTTGTCTTCCCCATTTTCTTCGCCTCTTTCTTCAACCGTTTCCTCTCTCGCTTCGCCTCGGCTTCTTCGCGTTCTTTATTCGTCGCGTGTTCGATCCTTTTCACTAAATCTGTTTCAGTATCGATGCCTTCGTCTGGATTTTCCCCTCTCTTGATCATTTCTTTCCTCTTTTTATGCACCGCAAATCTGTTCCTCACTTGCTCCACCGTCGACCGTTCCGCGTGTATCGATATCCCTCGTTCGCGTTGCGTTTTCTTCGAGTTGATGTGGTCTAAATAACTCAACGAATCGTGTAAAATCACTCCGGTTTCTTTACATCGAAACCCGGATCCTTCCCCGGTGTTTGGATTTACCAACGTCACCGTCCCTACTTTACTCTCTAAATCTTTCTTAAAATCTCTCTTGATCATGTTCTCTCTCGTCAGTGGTTGCTTGACGACTAAACCAAAATCCGACGCTTTCGGTTTTTTCTTGTCTTCCTCCTCGACGCGTTGCAACGCTTTCGCGGCGTATTCGGATTTGTCCCATTTTTTTCTCGTCGTGTTATCGATGCCCGCTGCTGCTGCCGTTGTTGGAGGGGACATTTTCGTTGCTCTTCTTCTTAAATCCTTCTTCTTCTTCTTCTTCTTCTTCTTCTTAATGTATCAAATCAATTTTGATTCAATGCGCAATACGAAAGCGCAAAGTGTAATCGTGTGAGTGAGTGTAAATTCACAATAATTTTTCTCTCTTCTCTTCTGTTTGGAGTCTTTTTTGACGGCTCAAAAATTCTTCTTCTCATCTCATGCTCATCAAACAACAACAGAGAAAAGACAGAGAAAAGAAGGAGAAAACCACAGAAAAAAGAATCACATCCGATGGCTTCGTTTGCAGAAGCTCCCGCAGGAGACGTCGCCAAGGGTACGAGAATTTAACAGGATTTCTTTTAACATTCCTTCCTTCTTTTGTGTTTTTACGCGTGACTCGTTTTACTGACGTATTGTCTCTCTCTTTCTTTTACTTTCGTACTCATAGGCGCGAAGATTTTCAAGACGAAGTGCGCGCAGTGCCACGTCGCAGAACCGGGGGGAGGACACAAACAGGTACGAGAGTGTGTTTTCGTCGTCATCTTTTCTCCGATAGGCTTTGGAGTGTTTGAGAGGAAAGGGTAACAAGGATGTTCGAGCAGTTTCGGTCGATCGTGCGATCAGATCTGGTCGTCCCGGACGCGCTTTCTTCGCGATTGGATTTGTTTTCGACTCGATCGATTTTGGGTGTAGCCCGTGCAAGGTGAAACGTTATCGAGTTTCTCTCGTAGCGGCTGAGAGAGAAGCGAGAGATCTTTACAACGACGAAAACTCACACACGTTTTACTCTGTTTACTACTGACTTAAAACCAACAGGGACCAAACTTAGGAGGCCTTTTCGGTCGCGTTTCCGGCACCACGGAAGGTTTCTCCTACTCCGCGGCGAACAAAAACAAAGGCGTCAAGTGGGACGAGACGACGTTGTACGACTACTTGTTGAACCCGAAGAAGTACATTCCAGGGACGAAGATGGTTTTCGCCGGCTTGAAGAAACCGCAAGACAGAGCCGATCTGATCGCGTATTTGAAAGACAGCACCAAGTAAATGAACCACCACGTTTTAATCTATTCTTCTATTAAGTTATACACCCTCCTCGGTATTATTGGTAGTCCTAATTCTTGCTTGCTTTTTGCCCATCGAAGGAGCGAAAGAAAAAGCAGACACAAACACAAAATTCAACAAAAACTCTGAATTCTCTTCATCAATTTCCTGACTCTCTACTCTTATTCTTATTGGTGGTGTTCTGTTTCGAATCAGTTCATTCATACGCGCCCAGACAAAGGGAACCGTGAAATTCAAATCGCGCGCACTCGCACAGAAGAAGAAGAAGACGAAGTGGAAGTAGAAGTAAAAGAAGACGAATTAGGGAAATCATCAATTCAATCAAATCAATTCACTTAATAAGTATTAGATACAAAAAAATTCAATAGTCAACCACCATGTACGGGGGCGATGAAGTTTCCGCGATCGTCATGGACGTCGGAACACACTCCGTTAAAGCAGGATACGCGGGACAGGACACGCCGAGCGCGGTGTTTTCATCCGTAAGTGCTGTTGTTATGTATTGTTTCTTTTTTCTTCTCTTTCGTCTTTTGCGTCGTGTTGTTGCCGCCTTTCCTCGATCGAGAACTCTTTGTCGTTTATGCTTGAATACTCACGTTAAAATCTGTTTCTTTCTCGATGGTTTCGTGCGTACGTACAGTCTGTCGGACGAGGCACCGGGCAACTGGGCGGTCCATCGAAGGATTCCGACGCGGAAATGAAAGACGCGGACGACCCGCACGATATGAAACCGAAATCGATCCAAAACACAAACATATTTCGAAAGTCTCCTCAAGACAAGGATTTTTTCGTCGTAGACTCGGATAACATCCGGAGAGACGACGTTGAATATTGCTCTCCATTTAACGCGGACGGCGTGTTGGACGATTTAGACGCGTACGAGGCGATATGCGACCATGTGTTTCGAGGTAGGTTGTGCGTGCAAACGGCGGAACATCCTATTCTTTTGAGCGAGCCGGTACTGACGCCGGAGGCGAACCGGGAGAAGATCGTGGAGTTGTTGTTTGAAAAGTATAAATTGCCGGCGGTTTTTTTGGGTAAAAATCCTGTTCTCTCCTGTTTCGCGAGCGGGAAGGCGACGGGCTTGAGCGTGGATGTTGGTGGACGCGCGGCGACGACGTGCGCGGTACACGAGGGGTACGCGTTGGTGAAGAGCGTGATTCAATCGAAAGCTTTAGGCGGAGATTGCTTGACCGAAACCACTTTACGATACATGGAAGAGAAAATGAAAAACGAAGTTAAACCTAGATACGCGTTCAAGAAGAAGTTACAGACGGGTGGAAAGAACGACGGCGAGTTTAAAATTGAAAATTTATCCTTTCCGAAAACGTCCAAATCGTACAACTTGTTGAAACGACATCAGATTGCAGAGGACGCGAAAGCAAGCGTGATGCGATTATCGGACGTGCGTTTGGATTTAAAAAACAGCGAAATCAACCAAATGCCTACGGTACAGTACGAGTTGCCCGATGGGAACACCATTGAAGTTGGCGTGGAAAGGTTCATCGTTCCGGAAATTATGTTCAACCCGGCCATCGTGGACGAGCTGAAGTTGAAAGGACCGCCAGTGGTGGACGACATGCAAAACGCGATGTCGTTGCCGGCACAGGTTTTAGCGAGCATTCAAAACGCGGACGTGGACGCCAGAAAGGATTTGTTTGGCAACGTCATCTTAACCGGTGGTGGAACCATGTTTGTCAATTGCAAAGAGCGATTGGAAAGCGCGATTTTCGACCACGCGCCGCAAAATGTCAAGACGAAAGTCACCGCGAGTCAAAACGCAGTCGAACGACGATTCGCGACGTGGATTGGTGGGAGTATTTTAGCCTCGCTGGGGTCTTTTCAGCAAATGTGGATGTCCAAGGCGGAATACGATGAATACGGTGTATCGCACATTCACAAAAAGTGCCCTTAAAAAACGGAATGTAATATCTGAAGAAACTATAAAATTTTCATCTACTAAAGTACAATGTTCTTCTTCTATTCGTGCGTGTTTCTCTCGCTACTATGTGTGTTGTTTGTTTTTCGTATGTTTATCTCTCTTTCTTGCGACAATGATACTCTCTCTCTCTCTCTCACGCGCGCGAATATTATTTTGCGAATCGATACAGTATTATATTCCATTTTACGCCGCAGTCAATTTCCTCTTCTTGTTCATCATCTTATTCATCTCGTCCGCTCTCATCTTCTTCTTCAATCCGTCCAATAAAGCTCTGAACTCCTTCTCCTCCACCCCATTCGCCTCATCTGTTTCGATTTCCAACTGTTTCATCAAATCTTTCTCCTTCACGCTGCTCCCTTCGACTATAGTCGCCGCGATACCGCGAAACGCGCGCTTGCGTTTCAACCACGTCTCACAATGCGTCACGAATTTCTTTTCCGTTTCCTTTTGCGCTTTCATGGCTTCTTTTAGCGCGTCCTTTTCGCCTCCTCCTCTTTCTTCATCTTTTTTCTGTTGTTGCGCCATCAACTTCTCCTTCAACGGTTTCACCTTGTTCATAATCTCTCCGTTCTCTTTCGTTTTTTTCGTCGTTTCCTCTCGAATTTCCTTCACTGAAATCTGATTCTTATGCGTCTGCAACTCTCGCATCTTCCTCTGAATCTCTTGCTTCTTCGCCATAACTTGCTCCGTTTTCGTTTTCACCTCCAATTCCAACGCGTGCACCTCTTCTTTTCCCAAAACATCCTCCGGTTGCAACGCGTAATACAGTTTTGATTTCCCACTCTCTTTAAACGATAATTTCTTCTCCTCGACCAAATTATCTAAATACCTCTGCGCGGTGGCTTTTTTCACGCCTTCTTTTTGCAACGCGTCCGCGAGGTTGGTCGCGTTGAACGGACGGTTCTGTTGCGTGCAATATAAAAGGACTAAATCCTTCGACATTTTTGTTGTATCTCTGTTGTTGTTGTTGTTGTTGTTGTTGTTGTTGTTGTTGTTGTGTGTAAATATATGAGAGAACAAGAATTTTGAATTTTCTTTGATGTTGTTGTTTGTTGTTGTGGGAAAATGGATCCCGACCATCGATATTTAGTGTCTCAATGCGAAGAGAAAAAAAAATGGAGCGGCGTCGAAAAGTTTTCATCATCATCATCATCGGATCTTCGTATAAAAACGCTAAAAACGAGCCCGGTTGACATTCAATTTAGCTCAATTCGCGAAGAGGAGGATATTTCTTACGAGAATCTGACGTTGTATCGATCGTGACTCGTTCGCACGCGGAAGAAAAAAGGAGGATTTCGCGTCTTTTTTTTTAATTCGCGCATAACGAAAAACACCAGCTTTAAATTCTTCTCAAAAGTTTTACCCTCGATTGAAGAAGAAAGTCTTTGATATACACGCTGAATACAAAGAGCGCGAGATTTAATATAAACAGAGAGAAAGAGAGAAGATGGGCACCATCAACCAAGTCATCGAGAGAGGATGCACCATGCTCGTCCATTTCGACAAGTCTGCGTCATCGAAAGAAATCAAAGAGTCACTAGAAACCGGATCGAACGAAGAAAAGGCGGACGCGATGAAGAAAGTCATCTCGTTGTTAATGAACGGCGAACACTTACCGCAGATTTTCATCACCATCGTTCGATACGTTTTACCGAGCGAGGATCACTTGGTGCAAAAGTTGTTGCTGTTGTACATGGAGATCATTGAAAAGACGGACAGCGAAGGAAAATTGCTTCCGGAAATGATCTTGATTTGCCAAAACTTGAGGAACAATTTGCAGCACCCGAACGAGTTTATTCGAGGGTCGACGTTGCGATTTTTGTGTCGATTGAACGATCCAGAGTTGATTGAGCCGTTGATTCCGTCTATCGTGCAAAACTTAGAGCATAGGCATCCGTACGTGCGAAGGAACGCGGTGATGGCTATTCATAAGATTTACACCGAAACGCCTAGAGGCGAGATTATGATTCAAGACGCGCCGGAGATTGTCGAGCAGTTGTTGAATGGTGGAGAGTCGGATTTGAGTACGCGACGTAACGCGTTTTTGATGTTGTATCATTCGGATCAAGATCGCGCGGTGCAATATTTAATGGCCAATTTGGAATCTGTCGCTAACTGGGGCGATATCCTACAAACAGTCGTTTTGGATTTGGTTAGAAAGGTGTGTCGAACAGATCCGTCGCAAAAAGGGAAGTACATTAAGATTATTTTGATGTTGCTGCAAACCAACAACACTTCTGTGATTTACGAGTGTGCGAATACGTTGGTTGCGTTGAGTAACGCGCCGACTGCGATTAAGGCAGCGGCGAATTGCTATTGCCAACTTATCGTCTCGCAAGGCGACAACAACGTCAAGTTGATCGTGTTGGATCGATTGGCGGATTTGAAAAAGAATCACAGAGAAGTGATGCAAGATATGGTTATGGATATTTTGAGAGCGGTGGCATCTCCGTCCGTGGATATTCGTCGAAAGACGTTGGATATTGTTTTGGATTTGATCAACTCGAGGAACATCGAGGAGGTGGTTACCGCGTTGAAGAAGGAAATTATCAAATCGCAAAGCGATACCGGTTTAGGTGCGAGCGAGAAGAACGCGGAATATCGGCAAATGCTGGTACAGAGCGTTCACGCGTGCGCGGTGAAATTCCCGGACGTTGCCGGTTCTGTCGTGCACATGTTGATGGACTTTTTGGGCGATCCGAACACGGCGTCAGCGTTGGATGTGATTATGTTCATTCGAGAAATCGCGCAAACGAATAGCGGTATGCGCGCATCGATTTTGCAGAGATTGTTAGATTCTTTCTACTCGATTCGATCGAGTCGAGTGTGTGCGACGGCGTTGTGGATTATTGGCGAGTACTCCGAAACGAGAGAACAAGTCGAAGAGGCGTTGGCGACGTTGAAATCGAGTTTAGGCGAAACGCCATTCTTTGAACCGCCCTCGGACGAACGATTCGTGGATGATGCGGAGGAAGAGAAGGAAGTGTACGAGTCTGGATCGAAGCGACCGATAGTTTTAGCCGACGGTACGTACGCTACGCAAACGGCTGTTCAAACCTCCGGAGGAGGCCCTTCGACGCCAAACTTGAGAGCGTTGCTTTTATCCGGCGACTTTTTCTTGGCTGCCATTTGTGGCGGTACGTTGACCAAGCTCGGTTTGAGGTACATGAAGAGCAACACGTTTTCGGAAGAGGAAAAGAACCGAACGCAAGCGGAGGTTATGTTGTACATTGTCGCCATCTTGCGCTTGGGGAAATCTCACGTCGTCTCCCACGAGATGGATTACGACTCGACCGAGCGTTTGACGCAGTGCTTCGCGGCGATAGAGTCTCCGGAATCCGAAACCACACGAGTCTGGCTGGAAAACTGCCGAGAATCTTTCTCGTTGATGATCAGCGAAAAACTCGAAAACGACGCGAAAGAACGAGAGAAGAAGGAAGAAAAGCCAAAATCTCAAGCGGATGATTTGATTGACTTCTATCACTTGAAATCAAGAAAAGGTTTATCGCAAGTCGAATTGGAAGATGCCGTGGCGACTGATTTACGCCGAGCGACTGGGTTTAACGACCCAGACGCGGCCTCAAACGCTAGAGATTCCAAGTTGAACAGAGTCTTGCAGTTGACAGGCTTTTCCGATCCAGTGTACGCCGAGTCCTACGTCACTGTTCACCAATACGATATCGTCATGGACGTCACCGCGACGAACAGAACGAACGAAGTCTTACAAAACGTGTGCTTAGAGCTCGCGACCATGGGTGACTTAAAACTGGTGGAAAGACCGCAAAACTATACCTTAGCACCGGGAGAATCGAAACACATTCGCGCGAATATTAAAGTTTCGTCCACGGAAACTGGCGTCATTTTTGGCAACATTGTCTATGAATCCAGAAACGAGGATCGCAACGTCGTCGTCTTAAACGACATCCACATCGATATCATGGATTACATCTCCCCGGCATCGTGCGCGGACATTGCGTTTAGAAACATGTGGGCCGAATTTGAATGGGAAAATAAAGTCGCCGTGAACACGAAGTTTACGGATGTGAAAGAATACCTGGACCACGTGGTGAAGAGTACAAACATGAGGTGCTTGACTCCCGAGTCGGCGTTGGACGGCGAGTGCGGATTTTTAGCCGCGAACTTGTACGCAAAGAGCGTCTTCGGTGAAGATGCTTTGGTGAACGTCTCTGTAGAAAAAGATAAAGATGGAAAACTTGGCGGATACATTCGTATCCGATCCAAGACGCAAGGCATTGCGTTGAGTTTAGGTGATAAAATTACTTTGAAGCAAAGAGGGCCGGAGAAGTAATTTTGATAATAAGAGTATGAAGAGATTAATATAAGACTAAGGAATGGATTGGCTTTTAAATATATACATATAACGTAAACATAATCACAAACACATGTATAACGCGTCGTCTTTGATTATTGACTGTATACGTCTTTTTTTTCTAATGACATCGTGACTACCAGGTAAACTAAAAAGAAACTACTACGTTAGAAATACACACGCTTTTAAGCTTTGTACGTCCCTCCGGTAATTTTTACATCGCCTTCCAACTCGGGCACGCCTGAATTCCGCGATAAAAACTCTGGAAAAACTTCCTGACACTCCCCTACGCACGCGGGCGCAAATCTGACGTACCCACACACGCGTTCG
>JACLAB010005302.1_pt1 | contig 27346 bp, 18 predicted proteins | sample 8027921 | NCBI WGS metagenome assembly JACLAB01 (sample SAMN15725117, study PRJNA655200) | protist metagenome | isolation source: fluorescence activated cell sorting (FACS) single amplified genomes of... | place: USA: West Boothbay Harbor, Gulf of Maine | collected 2000-07-19 | reverse complement strand
GGAGCTAATCACCTCATTCAGGCCCCTCAGAAGAGGGTCACCCCGCGCAGCCTTGGCTAGGCGCACCAGCTCAGTGATTGTACTCATGATGGCGACATAGCGTCGCAGAGAAGCAAAATTCTTTCTTGGGACATTGCAGGTACCAACTAAAGAAGTAGGCTAATTCTCTCGTGTAAAGGATGGATGTGCTGAATAACGCGCACAAGGTGATCACTGACGTGACGGGTGAGTATGTGGAGCCGCTGCTAGCGGTGGATTTAAAGACGGCTTTGTTCTACGGGGGATCTTCCATGGTAGCCTTCTTCCTCCTCACAATCCTGATAAGCTCCTTAATGACGGCGAGCTTAAACCCCAAGGGCAAGCACGCTTTGGTGACTGGCGGTAGCAGTGGCATTGGTCTTGCCATCGCTATCAAGTACGCCAAGATGGGAGCTAAAGTCACCTTGGTAGCAAGAAATTTGAAGAAGCTGGAGGATGCCAAGGCGAATGTCCTGGCCGCAGTTGCCAATGCCTCAGTTCACCTCATCTCTTTGGATACGTCCTCTTCTCTGGAGCTTGTGACGAAGAAATTGGTGACGGAGCGCAATCCTAATGGACCAGTGGACATCCTGATTAATTGCGCCGGCACTTCCATTGCTGGAACCTTCGACGTGTGTGACACCTCGGAATTCAGCCGTATGTTCAACACCAACGTGATGGGTAGTGTGTACCCCACACGTGCACTGTTGCCCGAGATGAAGGCCAACAAGGAATCCACCCGCATAGTATTCGTGTCCTCGCAGGTGGCACAGTGTGCGCTGCATGGATACTCGGCCTACGCATCTAGTAAATGGGCTCTTCGCGGCCTGGCGGAGGCACTACAGATGGAGGTCAAGCCCTATGGCATCCTTGTGAGCGTGGCATATCCTCCGGACACCGATACCCCCGGCTATGAGCTCGAGATGACGTCTAAGCCGGAACTAACGAAGAAACTAAGCGAATCTGGTTCTGTGTTTTCTAGTGATGATGTCGCCGCTGATATTGTAAAGTACAGCGGCCAGGGTTACTTCGGTATCAGCACGGGGCTGGACGGCTACATGCTTAAGCAGGCACACCCTGGCATGAGCCCTATCAACAACATCTGGGAAACCGTGCAACTCATGCTCGTGGCCCCCATTGCTAAGCTTGTGAGCGTTTTCGTCGTGCTCACGTGGGACATACAGTGCGCGGATGCTCTGAGATCCGAGCGGGCCAAGGCCAAGAAGGAGTAAAGCAGAGCAGAGCAGGAGCGGTTATAGAAAAGTAGTCTATTCGTATCATCAATGTTGTACAATAGTGCGCAAAGAATCCACCATTTTACATCACATCATCACCATCACCATCACCATCACCATCACCATCATCATCATCATCATCACCATCACCATCACCTGCCTGTCTAGACCTGTTCTTTGGAGGACGGCGGGATCATGGAGGGCGCATCCTCCTTCTCCTTCAGGTCCACGGAGTCGACGAACAGCACCGGCAGAAGGCGTCGCAGGAATCGCAGTTGTGATGGCAAGCCCTTCTCGTACATGTATGAACTGCACAGTACCAAAACCGCACCGCAAACAAACAGCAATGTGGGCTGGAAGTCAAGGAAGAAGTAGCTCAGAATGCACGCGGTGATGATGCTGAACGATGCCGCGAAGCCCTTGAGAATGTTGTCGGCATACTTGACCACCACCGCCACCACCAGTCCTCCGCATGCCTGTAACATGATGACAGCGCACACTAGCCAATTATAGCCATAAAAGAAGCCTTTATCACTGATTTGTGCGCCATCGCTCGTCAGTGTGGCGAACATGGCGATGAATATGCTGCTGATACCCATTTGAATATTGCGCAGCCACAGCGATGTGGTAGATCCCTTCAGTATCTTTTCAAAATAGATGCCGCTGAACCCACTAGTGCAAGCCGCCATCAGCACCGCGAGGAAGCCTGCGACAGTGGACTCCTTCTCCACCACATCGGGGTGGTCGCTGATGCTGTCTGCCTTGGCGTTGATGGCGGTATGCTCCGTGTGGTGTGCATGCAGTTGTGCCAATGATACACCCACCGTCAACAGCACGAGGGAGAACCATTGTAGCCGCGTCAGTCTCTTGCCCAGCATGAGAGTGGCAAAGAGTGCTGTTGTGAGGATCTTCATCTGGTAGCCCACCATGTACGTAGGTGTGTCCAAATGAGATAATGCGTAGTAAAGCAGGTTGTTCTGCACCACATACAAAAAGGAGGGCACTCCGAGCTTCACCATCTCCATGGGCTTCTTAATCACCTCGAGGTTGAGCGTGTTGACGAGCTGTTTGATACTCTTGGTTTCATACCACACCACGCCAATGCACGTTACGAATTTAATCAGCTCCATACACAACACCGCCGTGCTCGAGGCATACATCGGTCCACCGCTCGAACGAGAAACCCGCATAAACAGGACCAGAAACGTGTTCTGCGCTACGAGCACACCTAGAGCTGCATATTTTATGATACTGGCGCGCGCCTCCATTCTGGAAAGTCAGTGGAACACGCTAGAACCCGCCTTTGCCTGCTTTTGAAATAGGAGATCCCGTTTTCCCGTGAAAATTTCGGCTTTGACACATAGGCACCGCTTGTGGTGGGCTGCAGGCAAAGTAGACTCTCACGGTCATACATTTGGAAGAAGAGATCTCTAGCGCCTGCGTCAGATGTCGACTCGCTTTATGTGAGGCTGTCAAAGGTACGGAACCCAACCCTTTTTGTTTGTTATCGACATCTCCTCATTTAGGAGAAGCTCTTCAGTCGTCAAGATCCAAGGGATGTACTATGATTGGGTAATACTGACTCATTTGACGAGAACAAGGTCTTCCACCCGTTTTTTGTCACTCGGGCGCGGAAATACTGATGGATCTACACTGTAGAAGTCGACAAAGCAACCTTCCTTCGCTCCCTCCACCATTCTGCTTATTAACTGAATAGGCGCTGACTTCTCTTCCCATCCCCCCATTCGTGTTGTTGCGGCTGCATGGTCACCCTTCCTCCATCCCCTTCGTCCTCAGTTGTAGATATAACCTATCTCTACAGTAACAACAGCAACAAGGATGCGCTGGCTTCTAATGCTCTCACTCCTAGTGACGGTGCAGTGCCAATACCCGGGCTCATCCCTGCAACCTGCCTCTGTGACATCAGTGGCTGCATCAGCTAGCCATGGTGGTGGACCACAAAAGTCTAATGTACGCACTCTGTCAGACTTCGAGTGGTACAACGCGCAGTCGTCGTCGGCGGCTGGTTCTGGGTCTAGCATGAACTACCAGCAACGCACTTTTAGAGACTTTGCTACTCATAGCAGCAGGGTAGGTTTCGTCCGCAAAGTGTATAGCATTTTCTCGGTTCAAATGCTGACGACAATCCTCGTGACGGCCAACATCATGACGAATGACAGACTCAAGTACTTCCTGTATGACAACCACCAAGTGGTGACGGCGGCGGCGGTAATTACTAGCCTTGTGTCGGTCATGTCCCTTGTAATGCATCCTCGCTTGAGGTACAAACAGCCCCAAAACCTTGTCGTGCTGGGGTTGCACACGGTGTGCCAATCCATCCTCTTGGGGGTGTTTTGCACGTTTTTCAACCCTCGAACGGTGTGTCTGGGGACTATGCACACCCTTACTGCGTTCGTAGCCATCACCGCCTGGTCATTTGCAAAGCCAAATTATAACTTGAATTGGGTGCAGACGCTGCTATTTCTATCTAGCACATCTCTGGGCGTGGGGGCGCTCCTGGGGCGTTTCATGGACATGCCGTTGTATGATAACATGTTCTCCGCTGTGTCGGCTGTGCTCATGGCCAGCTATGTGGCTCAGGACACTCAAGCGGTGGTCAGAGGGGAGGGTAAGTATGCGTACGGGCAGAAAGAGTACATTTTGGCAGCCCTGAACCTGTACCAGGACCTGTATCGCATGTTCATGCATGGCATGCATCTGCTCGCCAAGCTGGAACAGCAGAAGCACCGGCGGCAGCAGCAGCAGCAAAGAAGGTGGTAGCATTAGTAGCAGTGGTAGTAGTAGTGGTAGTTGTGGTATCTAGTTGTTGTAAAGTGGAAGTGGTAAGTGAACGAAGTTGCAATGACTGTTAACACACTGTGCACAATAAATCGTCATATGATGGATATATTACTCTCTCTAGCTCTTTAGCTACCTTACAGACCCTCCACTTCGAAGGTCTGCATAGGAGCAGCCTCGCGGCTGGCAGTGCCACCGCTGGGTCGGACACCCTGCCTCGATGCCGGCGCGCTCGCAGGCTGGTACAAACTCTTTGCAGGGGGCTTGCCAGGGATGCGCAATGATGCCTCCTGTGCACGGCTGGAGAGCTCATCCGCCACCTCGGGGAACTCCACGGCCAGCTGGGACAGCGTATACAGCACGTTTTGCACGACGTCCTTCAGTACGTCCGCACGCACACTCTTTTCCTCCAGGGTGCCACCACCCTCCTCGAATGCGTCGGGTGCACAGCCCAACAGCCCTCCCGCCTTCTCGCGGTGGCGGCTGATGATGCGATCACAGCGCTCGTCCAGCTCCCCCATCTGCATATCGAGGGAGTTCAGTTCTTGCTCAACCTGCGATCGCGCGTTGCTCAGGTGCTCCCTCTGTGCCTCTACTTTTCCCTTCTGCTGCTGAACCTGTTCTAGACGCCTGTTGTCCTCTTCAAAGTCAGTCACCAGACGCTGCATCTCCTTCTTCTTGCGAAACAGCGCATCCTTGCCCATCTTGGTGCGCTCCTCGAGCTGGCGTAGGACTTCTACCTCAGATCCCTGCAAATCTACCTTCTGGAAGCTGTTTCTGTAGGCGTTGTTGCGGGCATTGAGATGATCCAGGGTCGTCTGCAAAGCACGGATTTCTCTCTCTGATCGACGGATGTCTTGGTCGAGCTCGTCACCGCGGCGTTGCATCTCCTCCCTCTTCTGTGCAGCCTTGATGATGTAGTAACTCTGGGAGTGGCCCTCGTCCTCGCCCCTCGCCACCGCATCGAAACGAGCCTTCAAAATGTCTACCTTCTTCGTCCTGTCATTCAGGTCAACCGTGCACTTGTGCTTCTCATCACCAGCAGTGCGCGCCTCGGCACGCAGCACATCACGATGGACGGAGATCTCTTGTTTCCTCTCCTCCATACTCAACAGCAGCTGCTGCCGCCTGTTCTCAAGGGAGAAGACAGCGTCAGCCTTCGCACTTAGCAGATCTTTGAGCCTGCGCACTTCCAGTCGCATCAAGTCGTTAGCTACCACCACCTCTTCCTTCTTGCGCGTCTCCGCCCTGAGCTCGTCTTCAATCATACGTGCCTGCAGCTCCAGCTCTCCTTGCTTCTCCTGCAGTTCAACCTTTGTGATGGCGAGGCGGTCCCTACGATTCTTGTAGGTGGTGAGCTCGTTCTGAAGCTTGCGCACCTGCTGTGCCAGCATCTTGCGCTTTTCCTTCGCCGCCTCCGCCTTGATTTCGCACGCGTCGATCTGAGCCTTCAGTGCTCTCTTCTCCTCATCGCTCCTCTCGCCATTGCCCCTGGCGATTTTACGCTCTATTTGCTGGATCTGGAACTCGGCAGAGTACAGCAGCTCTTGCTGTCGCGCTGCCTCCTTGTCCAGCTGGGTGAGCTGTCCCTCGAGATTCTTGCTCGTGCTCTTGCTGCCGTGTACCTCAGCGGAAAGGCGTTTCTCCTCTCTTTTCAGCTCGAACACGGCCTGGCTCTCCTTCAATAGCTTCTCCTTCAAGGCCTTTACCTTGGAGATGGAAGCGGTGTAGTCGACATCCATGCGCTTGATTTCCTGCTCGGCGTCCTGGGCCTGCTGCTCCGCAGTGCGTGTGCTCTTCTTTGCGGTCTCCAGCTTAGTAGTTGCAAGCTGATACTTCTGCCTCTCACGCTCCAGTGCGACACGCCTTTCCTCGTTCACGGTGCCCATGTTGTTATTGCTGCTGCGCTTGCTCACCAGTACCTCCGCGGCAGTTGTCAGCTCGTTCTTCAGTGATTCCAGCTCGTCACGGAAGTCTTGCAGCTTACGTGAGCCCATCATCATCTCTTCCCTCTTGCGGCTGACGATGCGACCAAGCATCTCACTCTTACTCTCCACCTCCTGATTCTCGAACTGCTGTGCTTTCAGGCGCTTCTGGATGGTCATGAGCACCTGCTCACGCTTCGCACGCTCCGTCTTGGCCAACGCAAAGGCCTCTCCCGCCTCCGCGATGCTGATATCACGCTTGCCCATCTCAGCAACTGCCTCCTCCCAGCGTTTTACCATGTCTTTCCGCTCGTTGTGGCTCTGCTCAAACTCCACATGGATGCGATCAAGCTCCATGCGCTTGGCCTGAGTTTCTGTCACCTCGGACTCCAGTCGCGCGCGCTGTTCCACTCTCTCCTTCGTATTGGTCTCGAGCTGCATCGAAAGTTCCTTGATTTTCAGCTCATCCGCACGAGTGTATTTCTGCAGGGCAATGTTGTCCTCTTCCTTCTGCTTGGCCGCCACCGCCCACTGCTCCAGCTCCTCCTGGTTCCAGTTCATTTGCATCTTGAACTCATCCAAACGCTCATTGGCCTTATAGATGTCCGCCTGCACAGTGTTGAGTTGGTTTTGTACCTCCTCCAACTTATTTTGTGCCGCGGTGCTATCTAACTGCGATCGACCCAATGCGCGCGAAGTCAACTGCTTCAGGTGCTCCTCGGTGTGAATCTCCGACTTCTTGGCGTTGAACAAAGCATTGGTATGTTCCAACTCCTGCTGTACGTTCTTAAAATGCTCCTTCATGACCTTGCAGCGATCTTGCATATCGGCAATTTCGTCCGTGATGGTCTCTATCAGCTTCTCCTTTTCCTTGATATCCAGATCAATCTTGCGCGCTTCAGGGTTGGCGAAAAGCGGCAGGTCATCCACACCAGGCAACTTGACATCTTCCTCATTGTTTTCATCCCAGCCGCCTGTGTCAGGCCGAGGAGCCTCCATGAGGGGACCATCCCCGCCCATGGCCTGCTGGTAACCGCCCACGACACTGCCTTCCATCAGCTGTTGGCTAGCCTCCGGTAGATTCATGTTACTGTACTCCGTGCTCTCGAAACCAGCCTCTCCGTTAGCACCGACTATCGGCACTCCATCCATGCTTCCCTCTAGGCTGCCAGCTCCGAGGTCCATGCCCACCGGCTTGTCGGAATAGGGTTCTCCCTTCTCCTCTTCCATCACTGAAGTATCGGGCGGTCGATAGGAACAAACCTCACGCTCCAAATCACCGATTTATAGAAAATCGGTTCAAGAATTCTTTGACGAAATGACGCCAAATTTCCTCCCGAGGAAATGGGAATTTCTAAATGCTTCTACAGCGTGGTTGACGTTGTGAACGAGCAAGAAGAGTTTCTTGAATCAATTGATATCGTAGTCCTGCAGTAAGTGTCTGGTTCAACGATTTCGGGATTGCATAATAGTCGCAGTTCAGCCCTACGAAGGATGTATCAGCACGCTGGAGGTGCCGGAGGCATCATGAAGCAATCGTGGTTCCTTCCCGTTGTGATCTTGGTTTTTATTATAGTGGGTCTACAGATGATGCCGAGTAATGATCCCACGGACATTTCTGCGTCTACTATGAAGACGGCGACGGGGAGCAGCGGAATGAACGAGCTGCGCGCGATTATTTCGGCGGAAGTCGACACCAAATTGGTAGAACTCGCACGTGATCGTTTGCAGACCGCCGGAGATAAAACCCCAGACAAGAAGAGGCAATATCCACCCGTGGCCAATTTGCCCTCTACCCATGTTTTGCGTATTCTGATTACTGGCGGCAGTGGCTTTGTCGGCTCACATTTGACGGACCGTTTGATGATGGCTGGACATCACGTGATTGTATTGGACAACATGTTCACCGGCCGGCAGCAGAACATTGCGCAATGGTTGGGTCACCCCAACTTCCAGTTGATCATCCACGACGTCATTGAACCCATTATGTTGGAGGTAGACCAAATCTACCATTTGGCGTGTCCCGCATCGCCCCCTCACTACCAGTTTAACCCGATTAAGACCATCAAGACCAGCACGGAGGGGACCATGAACATGCTCGGCTTGGCCAAGAGAGTGCAAGCGCGCATGCTCCTGACCTCTACTTCTGAGGTATACGGTGATCCCGAGGTACACCCTCAGACGGAGGATTACTGGGGTCACGTCAACCCCATCGGTCCCAGGGCATGTTACGATGAGGGCAAGCGCGTCGCAGAGACCATGATGTACGCCTATGAGAGACAGCAGCACCTTGAAGTACGTGTGGCACGCATTTTTAACACTTTCGGTGATCGCATGCATCCCAACGACGGCCGTGTGGTGTCTAATTTCATCATTCAGGCACTGCAGGGCAAGGACATCACCATCTACGGCAATGGCAAGCAGACGCGCTCCTTTCAGTTCGTTGACGATCTGGTGGAGGGACTGATTCGTCTTATGAATGGCAACTACTCGCAGCCAGTGAACCTGGGCAACCCCGATGAATACACAGTAGGTGACTTCGCGCACCTCATTAAGGAGATCACAGGCAGCAATTCTACCATCAAGATGCTGCCGGCCACGGAGGATGACCCTCGGCAGAGACGACCCGATATCACAAGGGCAAGGGAAAAGATCGGGTGGGCTCCCAAGGTGCCAGTGCGAGAGGGGCTCACCAAGGCGATCGCATACTTTCGGAAAGAGCTCGAGGCCTCTGGAGAGATCGTGCCCACCGGGCCGGAGGCCTCCCGCCCGCAGGCTAGTCTAGAGAGACATGGGGCGAGTTGGTAGGCAAAGTAAAGTGGCATAAACGCATTTGTAAGATAACCCACTGACTATATATATATACAGCACAACATACCTCAACATGCATTCACCCCTCTATTCACTACTATAATCAAACTTCCAGCATTATAATTCGTCCGGCACGTCCTGCAGATACTGCAGGAAGTCAGAGATCTGCTTCTTCATGACAGGGTACTTCTCAGTCAGTACCTCGGTCTTTCCATCGCTGAGGGCATTGTCTACTTCTCTGGCCACCGCCCGCAATTCCTTCCCCACCTTCTTCGCTGCTTCACGATCACTCTCACTGCCGATTCCCTTGGCAAGGAACTCCATGTCACTGTACTCGTTGGAAAGTTGTTTCATGAATATTTTAAGTTGTTGGATCTCCCCGTTGTCCATCTCGCTACCCCGGGTCCTCGCACTGCCCGCCACATTGTCCAAATCTTTCTGGAACTTGACCAATTTCTGGAAGGCCATGACGCCTTGTGGTAGACCCCCCTCGCCCACCGCAGCGTTTGCACTCGGAATGCTCAGCATATTCACCTGCCCGTCAACCATAGCGGAGGGGTTTCCGATTAAAACCACGGCTCCGCATAACAGAGAACTGATTACTTTACCAAGTTTGGAAGAGCCCGATGCCTCGGTGGCAGCAAGGGCCATTTCCACGCCATTTCCGGGCCTGGATACCAACCTGAAACAACTCACGTGGAGGATACTGATGCATAGGAAAGTAAGCAACACCGACCTCATATTATGAGTTTAATGGTTTCTTACCATTTCTGTACCACACGGAATCCCAAACAAAAAAGCTTGACTTACACAACGTGGAGGGTTTTCGAACTTCCAACCACCGCGATTCGATCAAAACAAGGACTAGTCCTTCTATCATCCCCAGTTCTATTGGTTTCCGTGGATAAATTCAGTGAATTCGCTCATCAAAATGTCTCTGACTTGGGATTGCTGCTGTATGGTGTGTGTGGACGAGCCCACTTACGCCGTGGTTCAAACGATGGGTAAGCACAAAGATATGCTCTATAGGGGATGTCATTGCATACTTTATCCTTTCGACAGCATCTTCAGAGTCATGAGTTTAAAGCTGAACGAGGCAAAGATCGATGTGTCGACGAAAAGCAAGGACAATGTCGGCATCGATTGCTACATGTCCATTCAGTACAAAATTCACATGGAGGCCGATACCAGATCTCTGTACGATGCCGTGTACGCCCTGGAAGATGTTGAGGGGCAAATCCAGGCTTTCGTGGAGGATGTCATTCGTGGCACTCTGCCGAGAATGGACGTGGACCAGATCTTCGCCAGTCGTGATGAGGTGTCTGTCGCTGTGAAAGAACAGCTCAATGCCTTGATGGTCAAGTATGGCTGGGATATCGATGCAGTACTGATCACAAACCTCGTGTTGGACAGAAAGAACGCTGATGCCATGAACGAGATCAATGCCAGTGCGCGCATGAGAGAGGCCTCTAAGGAGAAGGCAGAGGCAGAGAAGATCCTCAAAGTGAAGGCCGCCGAGGCTGAGGCCGAGGCGAAGTACCTGCTGGGTGCCGGCGTGGCCAAGCAGCGCAAGGCCATCGTGGAGGGCCTGAAGGAGAGTGTGTCTGAATTCGCTAGCTCAGTGGACGGCGCCACTCCCAAGGATGTGATGGATCTTCTGCTGCTCACGCAATACTTCGACACACTGAAGAACATGGGCAGCAACAACGGCGGCGATGGAACGCTGTTCTTGCCACACGGACCCCACTCTATCGCTGATCTCCGTGAAGAGCTACTGGGCTCATTTAATCTTGACCAGAGGAAGAAGGGCAAGTAGAGTCATAGCAGTATGGAGGGATGGAGGGTGAGAGGGAGATGGTGGTAGCACCAGCGTCTTTAATTGTTTGTTACTATAAAGAGAGGAAGAGGAGAGTACAGTATTGGATTTTGCTTCTTTCTTCTTTCACTTGTTGATTTATCACTACACCTGTACTACCATATCTATTTATTGTCGAGCTTGATGACGCTGTCAGCAGCACTGGCAACCATCATGTCCGTCATGACTCCTCCCTGCGCCTTGGGCAGGAAGATGGTCTTGATGCCTGGCTGGGCTCCGATGGCATCGAGTGTGTCGAAGTACTGGTTGAGGATGAGCAGATCCATCACATCCTTGTTACTTGTGTTGTTCACCCCCTGGTTGAAATTTACAATGCTCTCCTTGAGGCCATCCATGATAGCGCGTCTCTGTCTGGCAACTCCAACGCCTGACAGGTGCATACTCTCCGCCTCAGCCTCGGCTTGCTTTACCTTGATGATCTTCTCTCCCTCCGCCCTCTGCAGCGCCGCTACTTTCATGCGCCTGGAGCTGTTGATTTCATTCATTGCCTGCATTACCTTGGCGTCGGGGTTAATTTCCACGATCAGTACGCTCATAATAGAGTATCCGAACTCGTTGAACTTTTCCTGTAGATGCTTCATGAGGTAATCACTCAGCTCCTGCTTGCCGGCGTAAGCGCCGTCAAGGGTCATAGTGCACACAGCGGAACGCATACCTACATATGGTATGTCATGATGGGGTACCGAAAGAGGAAATAAGTTAGGAACGGATGATTGTCTCATTTGATAATGCGATTGCTGCTATGTGATACACATGCACTAGTAGATAGACAGGGGGAAAGCAAGGCAAGCAGGGAAAAGCACGTACCGTCTTTCACGAACTGGCAGAGTTGGTGTTCCCTATATCTCATGGAATAGAAAGCCTGGTACAGTCTGTCCTTTTTGACCTGGATATTGACCACCGTAGACACGGAGATAAATACATCATCGATGGTCTTGGTCTTCAACTCCACCTCGAGCTTCTGCACCTTCAGAGACAGCTTTTCTCCGATCGCATAGCAAGGCCAAATGAAGCAAACACAACCCGCGTCCTTGTAGCTATCAAACGCGCCACACCTCTCCATCACGGCCGTCTCAGACGTCTGAATCTGGGTACAGCACAAACACATCGCGTCTTAGACAGTTTCTACTGGACACTCTTTGTGAATCGCGAGTTTCTTAATTGTCCCAATCCCCTATATTTTTATACTATTTAATTTGCAAAGACTCTTGTAGCCGCTCTGTACCTTTTGGGGATCTTGTGGTTATTATGTGGGCCAATACTGACTCCAATTCATTCCCATCTGATTTGTAGGTACACAGTCGATGAGCTTGCCCGATATTGAGGCATTAACCCAGGAGCTCCAGAGCTCCCTGCAGGGTATGAGCTTGGATGAGGCCCAGGCTACTCTATCTGCCGCCCAGCGCATGATGAGCGACCTTCGCATGCAACACGAGAGCACGAAGAAGGATCTGGACGCCACCAAAGCCCAGGTGCAGTCTGTTGGCTCCGCCTCAGGCTCTGGCTCTGGTTCGACAGCACTGCCCCCGAGCCCTCCCTCTGCTGTAGTCAACAAGAACAAGAAGAAGAATAAAGAGAGCAGTAGTAGTTGCAGTACTGCATCGCGGAGTGCAGGAAATATCTCTGAAGAGATGAAGGCCGCCATGAAGGAAGCCGAGGAGCTGCGGGCAGAGATGGAGCGGGCGCGCAAGGAGTGCGACGACCGTCTCCTCGACACCAAAAAAGCGCTGGCGAGCTTGCGGACGGCCGAGCAGGAGAAGGATAAGTTGGCGAAGAAGCTCGCTAGCGACACTGACAAAATGGGAGACATCTTGACGGAGGAGCAGCAGAAGGCGGGAGCGGGGGCTAGTGATGCACCTGCTGTTGGCAGCACTAGCACAAGTGATGCTAGTGCTACAGTGGCAGCCAGTACTGCTGCTACAACTGCTAGTGTTGCTACCGTACAGTTTGTGCACAAAGCCCTGCCGCGTGTGACCCTGTCACTAGTGGAGGAGGAGAGCGAGGAGGTGGGGGGTGGGAGGCTGGCGGTGGAGTACGCCCTGGACAGCATCAATGGAGAAGACGATTGGGATGAAGATGATGTCATCTACTTGCAGTGTGTGCCCGCGCCTGGCACCAGCACTAACGCTGCCGCTGGGAAAAGTGATAATGCTGATGATGGCGACAACAAAGCTGCCGATGGTACCCCCCTGCTCTTTGCTGGTATGTACGACCCTGATGCAGTGAGCAATGGCGACGCGTATGAAGAATTCGTGTATACCGATGAGCCTGTTCCTGCATACATTGGCTATCGCGGGGCAGGGGCAGGCTCAGAGGGAGCAGGAGGGCCTCGACTAGGAAGAGTGAGTGTGCCTCTGCCCCGGTACGGAGGGTGGTTTTGTCTAACCTACCTTCGCACTAATACTCGCCTTGTCAGCAGCGGTGCGGCACAGACTGTGGTGAGGGAGAGAGTGGCGGTGACTTGTCTGGCCCTTCCGCGGTGTGTGCCGTCCCCGCTTAGTCTGGGCCACCCAGAAAGGAAGAATAAGAATAAGAAGGCTACTACTGCTACTGCTACTGCTACTGCTACTGCTGATGTAGTGGTACCACCACCGCACCGCAGGAGAGGCGCAGGACCACTGCAGTACTTCGACTCTCCTTCCTCCTCCTTCCACTTCTCCTCCTCATCCTCACCTGCTGTGTCTGTGTGTGTGGAGGACTTGCGAACTGTGCACACACTCCTCGCCACCGTCTCAATAGACGGCATCCCCCCGCTGTGCAGAGCATCCGGTTGGCTACTTTATGAGGGGCAGGGGTTGTCCCTCCTTGTCGAGGCAGATGTGATATTACCAGGCGGTAAAAATAAGATTGGGTACGTGTTTTTGCCGGTGCTGCTGTCTGGGGCTGCCATGTCCGGTTTAGAGGAGCGCTACGGGAGCTTGCTACTCACGGAGGCGGCGTTAGAGCAGGACAAGCACGGGACGGTAGTTGTGAGGCTGCCGTATGCACCTGCTGCTTCCTCCAGTGGTAGCACTAGTGCGACTACAGGGCCATCATTGCGATCGTCCTCTACGCCTTCCTCGTCCTCTGGAATGGGAGCTGTAACGTGTGGGGCGTGCTTCAAACAACTGGTAGCGCCCAGTATCATCACCTCCACCTCCCTGCTACCCTCCGGTGTTTTTGACAATTTAATGCATGAATTCATATGTGCTGAGGAGCATGCCGTTGGTATGAACATGTGCAGCAGTGAAGTGACCACTCCTCGGGGCAGTCTGCTGCTGGGTGAAGTGCAGATGGCAGCCTGTCCCGCAGATGTTGCGCCTGCCAGTCTGTTGGTGCAGTGCAAGCAAGTACCCAGTGTGCTTGATTTATTCGGTGGCTTCGGTGGTGCCCTCGCCACTGCACCATTTGCGCCCCCTGCAGCTAGTAATAATGGCGGTGGTAGTAGTAAGAGAGTAGTGATGGCGCCTCCACCAGCAGTCGTCAATATAGACACGTGCGTGGTGTCTTGCTCGCGCTGCCTGACGTACGTAGGAGATGCAGTGCTTAAAAGTGCGGACCCGGAGGAAGTAGCGTTGGCAGGAGCAGAGCTGTCACCCAGCCAAGGAGCAGCAGCAGCAGAGGGAGAGGAAGAATCGCTATCCTTGGACGATGTGCGTGACATTCGCTTCGCGCTCACGGGTGTAGCCGTGCCCTCAGAGCTGCTACAGTCCCCTTCTCTCAGCAGCAGCAGCAGCAGCAACAGCATCAACGGTAGTGTGGTAATGGCTACTGAAGTGGCAGTGGCCCGAGCTCTATTACATCTGAATGCAACCTTTAGTTCACAGGCATTCTATTTGCATGTGCCCACAGCGTACGGGGAGGAGACTGCTACTAGTGGTGATGATGGTGAGGGGGGTCTTGCACCTGGTACCGTGATACTTATGAGAGTGATTAGCACCAACTATGCTGTGTGCGACAATGGTAACAGTAGCGGTGGTGGTGGTGGTGCCGAGTCTGTGTTTGTTGATGCACTGAAGGTGGCGTATTGTGTTGGAGTCCCAGGCCAGCAGCAGCAGCAGCAGCAGCAGTGCCATATACTCAGCCCTACGGGTCGCGAGGCGAGAGTACCCTTGCAGTACCACGAGCTGGTGGCGTTAGTGGCCACGCTGGATGAGCGCCGCGGGTTATCTGGGGCAGGGGTATTGAGGGGAGGCATGTGCCCCGGGTATCTGCTGCGGGGGTAGCTAACTATCTCATGTTTAAATAGTGGTGTCGATGGTGAGGATGACTTCTTGAAAGTGATAATGCTTGCCGTCCACACCGCAGATGGGCTAGATCTCGTTAGGTCGCTAGCTCGCTTTGATCCCGGGGCCATCGACATGGTGCTAGAAAAGGGCACGATGAGTACATCCGCATAGGACAAGTGCTGACGTCGCATCCATATTCACCCGCTTCTCACACTAGTCTTTCAAATTGTGGTGTTTTTTGTTCAATTATATTCACAATAATAATTCACAAGGATGGCCCGAATGTAACACTATTATTGCTGCTTCCTTCGGACTGCTGCTAGGGGTAGGAGTGTCGCCATTACCCCCAGAAAAGTTCCCCTCCCTGGTGTGGGCGCACCGGACTCGCTATCCATCGGACCATTACTATTGCCGCCACTGTACAGTGAGTCCAACTCAATCCCATTGCACTCACTCAGCGGGATATCATCATCGAGGCTTCCCTCCTCCTTATCCTCCTCATCCTCCTCATCCTCGATGCTCAAGCTTGCTTTCCCCGCCATTTCCAGCTCCTCTCCTCTCGTCGCATTCACACGGTACACGGGGTTGACAGTGAGGCTGCTATTGTGGAACGAGGCACTAACTTTTCCCGTCGCGCCTCGCTGTGCATGTAACACCTTCATTTCCAGGCTTCCGTTCGCTATTATCAGCAGCCTTATCATTATGGTCATCTTACACGCCTCCTGTGCAGTCGGAAAGTCCTCGCTCTTGGCAGCCCCCTTTAGAAGTCACATCACCGCATCTCCTATCCTCCTCTCCCTCGTTACTTGCGATCCGCCCTCCTCTTGGCCTCCTCCTGGATGAGTCTTCGGTTCTCTTCCATCAGCCGCTGGTTCTCCTCATACAACTTTACGAAGGGCGATTTGTCCTCCTGGATGCCCTTGATGTCCATGGTGGTGGGACTCTCGCTGATAATCTCCGCCTCCTGGATACCACCCCCATGCCCAGGATGTATAGTGCTATTAACCCCGCCGGCCACGGGCACCTTGGGGATATCCAGAGCCCGTCTCAAAGCCTCGTTTTTAAGGGTGACATTCTGCAGAATACTGATAACGCTGCTGGTGCACCAGTACACGAAGAGACCCGACGGCATGTGCATGGTGAGTGGCACCATTGCCACACCCATAGCTCTAAACACATTCTTCATCAGCTTCTGCTGGTCGGTCTGGTTGGCTGTCTGTCCCTGCTCGCCTCCGAGCTCGATCAATGACAGAAACATCACGCTATTCACCACCGGGAGGATCATACTGGAGTCCGCCAGCGCCAGGTTGGTAAACCAATAGTCGCCACCAGCCGCGAAGCCGTCGTAGTAATCGCCCATTTGTCTAATGCCGAAGAACATAGAGAGGAAAATAGGCATCTGGGCCAGCGGGCCGAGCAGCATGCTGAAGGGTGTCACTTGGTGTTTGGCGAACAGCCCCTTCATGCGCTCCTCGTACTCCTTCTGTTTTACTGTAGCAAAGGGGTCTGCTTGCATTTCCGCCTGAATGGCCTTCATCTCTGGCTGCAGGATCTGCATTTTGGCACCATCCCTCATGCCCTTGATGGCAATCGGCAACACCGCCCATCGCAGTGCTACCGTCAGCAGAATAATCGCCTGCCAGTATGGTACATCTGCCACGATGTGAATCTTCTCTACTAGCTGCATCACCACATGACCCGGGTTGGTGCTACTTAAAGGCGCCAGAGCCTCTGTTGCTGCAGCAGCCGCGGGGGCACCGGTGCCTTCGACCACTTGCGCTGCTTTTGTGGCAGCCTGTGTCATAGTCCCAAAATCAGGAGCACCTACTGCGCCCACATCAACATTCTCTGCTGCTCCAGGGGCTTTGGGTGCCTTTCCCCACGCATCCTCGCCCCACTTCGACCAGTCTTTGTTCTCACCCGAATTCGACCCATTATCCGAACCCTTGCCATCAAAAATTGACATTCCTCGCACATTGATAGTAGTGCTGAGCTGGAAACGCCCTCGCGCGAGCCGTGATACCAACACCGGTCTCATAATAACTAAATTTGTTATTTGGTGCACAAATTTGGTTATAATTATGTTTGGTTGTGAATTTCGCTGGTAAGTTGTGAATTAAACGAGCTTAATCGAATACTCCAGGCATTGTGGTCACATTATGAATCTGGTAGCCAACGCTGAGCAGAGGCGTCGACGGGAAGCGCAGGATATGCTCGCGCTGGATATTGCGAAGGGAGATGAGGACATTTCCATCACGATGAGGAGTGTAATCGAGCGGGGCTACAGTGACACCTTTAACGAGTCGTTGCAAGCCAGTATGCAGAAGAAAACGAGTGAAATTGAGCGCATCAGTGCTCGGCATTACAGTGACTTCCTGCTTTCGACCAAGAGCATGTTCGAGATACGAGGAGCTGCGGGGGAAATCGGCGGTGTTGTCGAGGAAATAAACAATGATTTCGCACAATCGGGAAACAAACTTGTCGACGTGTTGACCGAGCTCGAGAAGTACCAGGAGGAGCGCGAAAAAACACATGTTGTGCTAGAAAGTGTCATGCGCTGCAAGGAGCTCAGTAAGCTCATGCATCGCAGCAGTGAGTCTTTGAAGCAAAAGGATTTCTATTCGGCGTTGCGGAACATCATGAAGGTGCGCAATGCCGCATGTGCGTCTCCGCGTGAGAACCCACTGCCACAGCCGATGTTGAGGATACTACTAAAATGGTACCCCGCCACGACTGCACAAGCATTTGAAGCCGTGTCGGCAGAAGCGGAGACATTGCTGGCTGAAATGAGAAGCAATGTGCTGTTGCTGGGGCAGGTGGTCCTCAAGCGCCAAGCCGCCACCGCGCTCGGGGCGGACAAGTATTCCCTGCTTACTGCTGCTGCTGCTGCTTCTGACACCGGTAATAGCAGCAGTGGTAGTAGTGGCGGTGTCAGTGGCGGTGAAGCTGGTTTTTCTGGTGTTGCTAACGGGGGAGATAACACCCCAGGGGCTATCAGCTCTAGCTCTGCATCCGCTGCTACCGCCACCACCGGCAGCAGCAGTGCAGGCGCACTGTCCGCAGACGAATACCGATCCTTGTTCGCCCGTTTGCCTGTTCTGTATCGAGCCCCGTGCTTCTCCTTGCAACAAGTTAAGCGGTGTGTGGCAGCGTTACAGCTGCACAAGTGGGCACGTGAGGGTGATTTAGACACATGGCTGTCCCACCGGCTGACTGTGGACGTAAAAAGGGATCGTGCAAGCACCAGCACTGGCATAGGTGGGGGGACTAGGGGGGACGGGAGACGCCGCAGACCGAGCCAGAACGGCAGCAGACATCGCACGCGGTCTCGGCAGAGTAGTAGTTCTGCACTTGGTGCAGCAGTAGTTTCGGATACTTCAGGATCCAGTAGCCCTCTGCCTACTGCTGCCACCAGTGGCGGCACATCATTTGCTGATGTGGTGTCTCAAACCGACTACACCCACCCTGTAGAGGACGACGATGAGGCGTTGTTCGATGGCATTTTGGAGAGCTTGGGGCCTTTGCATCGTGCTTTGCACGTGTGTTCGGTGCTTGGGTGTCTCCCCCAGCTGCATGAGCGTCTTGCTGTCGGTCGGGGCGGTGCCCTAGATGCCCTGCTGGCAGCTAACGCAGACCGCATGCGCACCTTGAGCCTGACTGACCCCGGTGCATTAGCCTCGTTTATCAGCGAATTGACTGGATTTTTTGTGCTAGAGACCATGATCAGCGCTTCTGTGCGCTCATCCCCCCCTGCGGGCGATCCCTTTGCCTTTCAGGGGGAGTCCACTGCCGCTGGTGGTGATGGTGGCAGCAATGATGATAGAGATGGTGGTGCCGGTACTACCAACGGTCTAGCCACCTCCTCTTCCTCCTCATCTTCAGTGCCTGGCCACTTCGCACGTGAAGCCATGGAGACATTTTGTGGGCTAGGAACTGCCAGATCATCTGAGGCTGCCGCTGAGTCCGATCCATCCCTTGCCTTCTTCAAAAGCGGCAACACAGGCAGCAGCAGCGGAGGCAATAATCAATCGTGGCCAATAGCTGTGTCAGTGGCAACTGATCCGATTTTTGAAGGCGGTGCGTTCTCTGTGGGGGCTGTGCGGCGCCTGTGGGAGAAAGCAGAGCTAGCCCTGGACCTTCTGGTGGTAAAACAGGCCCCTTCGCTCCGCACTCCCGAGCAATTATTGGTGGTAAAAGACGAGATTTCTCTCATGACGGAGACATTTGCTGACCCGGCGGTGTGCCTACCGTGCTGGGGAGTGGTGGAGACAACACGTCTGCTGTGGACACACTTCGAAGACTTGCAGTTGCTCTCTGCGAAAGAAGCTGCAATCAATTTACTGTTCGATGCCACCGCATTTCAGAGCTTGTCACTGGAGTCAATCGATGAATATCGGGCGCAAGTGTCCGGTCTTGACTTACACATGGTGCCCGCAGCACACGTGGCAGCCGACCGACGTGCGCGGGAGCGAGTTGTGAGGGAGGGTGGTGCACACATGGGGCGGGGCAGTCTGGTGCTGGCTGCGGCACAGAGTGTCAGTGTCGCTGCCGCACGCGAGATTGTCAATGGTGGCCCTTGGATTTTCAGCGCCACCGGCCTATTGAATAGCGTGCAAGCGAGTGGTGTTGCTGGTGGTGGCAATAGTGAGGGGGCTGGTGGTAATGGTGCTGATGGTGCCTCTGGAGAGGGAGGCACCAGTGGCTCCGGCTCGCGCAAGAAAACCAAAGATTTGCTGTTCAATTTGGACGCTTTGGAAGAAGAGACCATGGGTGGGGGTGGAGTGGCAGCAGCTGCCACCGAGGGCACCGATTCGACGCCAGATACTTCTTCTCCCGCCTCGAATCAGTCACGCCCCCACGCTCACAGTCGCTTCTCAAGCTTCGGCAGTGAGCTGAGTCAGGGGCTGGGTATGGATAACAGTGGACGTGGAAGTGGCAAAGATGCATCATTTCCGTCGTCTATGCCCTTTTCTGCACTAGTCCCGGGCGTACAGCGCGCACTCTATGCGCTTGTGATGCGAATGGTTGGCTTTGCAGCTAAAAATCCCCCGGCTGGCGACACATGTGAAGCGGCGTGTGCGTTGCTTTTGAAGGCACAGGAGTGCATTGCCATGGCTATGACGGATGAAGTAAGTCGTACGGGCAACGAAATCCCTATGAACAAGGCGTGTCAGATCAGTGTGGATGCGTCATCGCTCGCTATCGCCAGTCACAACGTGTGGGCTCTGCTGTGTCGCAGCTTACACACCCTGAACTGGTACCGGGAAGGTAACACTGTCGTGGCAGCAACCATGGCAGCGGCAGAGAGGAAGGGCAGAATGCTGTTTATGAAGGTGTCTATGCTGGCGCAAACCACTCTCTTCGAGGTGCTGAAGCAAAAAACACTGGAATTGCTTGAGTCGATGCTCTTCATCGAGTACCTGCCCACCACCCTGCCTCGCAAGGCGCATGAGAGTATCACCGATCTGGTCACGTTTCTGGAAGCAAAAATGGACACCCTGTCGGCATTACCACGCTCCAGTCGCGACATCGCACACTTCACGGCATGCAATGCTCTAAGCGAAGGGCTGCTAGCACATTTGCTGTCTCCGCAGGTGAAACAAATGAATCTATTTACGCTTGCAACCATCGACTTGGACTGCCGTCGCCTCACGCAATACGCGTTAGCGGCAGATGTTCCTTCTCTCAATCAGTGCTTCTCCGCCACTCATGAAACAGTGCAGGCGGCCATCCACCCGGACCTGCTCAAGCTGTCAGCCGATGACAAACTCAGGCGAAGACTATTCCCCAAAGTCAACCCCGCACACCTCGCGGCGCTACTGGGCAAGCTCGTCCCTCTGCCATCTGGTGCCTCTGCCGCGTCTTTACCGAAGCTTGACAAAGCCACGATACAGAAAGCGTGCAATAACCTGAAAAAGGCGGCGGAAGTAGCCTCTCAACAGCCAATGTGACTAAATATTGAATTCTCATCAGTGGGAGAAGGCACAAAATAATCTTACCATGGTACAAATTGTAAAAGATGTTCAAGGTTTACAGAAATAGAATGTAATACACTTTGCAGCAACAACATTTACACACTAAGCGATGAGGCAGGGCAGAGATTTCACATGACAGCGCAGTTGTCATCGCCTTCCTTCGAGACACCACCAACACCCTCCTCCTCTCCGTAAGCTCCGTCATTCTCATCGACCTCTCTCTCTCCTGGCATAGGAAGGTCACCCCCTCCCATCTGTTCTAGTTGCTGCTGTGAACTCATTCGACGGTTTGTCTCTACTGCCTCTTCTACCCACTCTCCCATCCTCTTCGCAAGCACTCGATTGCTTTTCATCCGTCGCACTCTGAAGCTGTGCACTTCCTTCTCCAGAGTTCTTCCCTTTTCTTTGTCGATCTCTTGGCTGCACAGCAGATCGGCATGGACCTTGGCGGTGACATGTCTACCCGCTGCCAGGAGAGCTTTACCTCTCACATACAAGGCGTCTGCTATCTTGCCGCGCCATCTTTCAGGGAGTTCATCGGTGCTGTAACCAGCTGATTTCACTTCATTGTGGTACTTACCGTCAACGACGCGGGTCACTGCGAGAGCGAGCGATGCGTAGCGTATCGCCCAACCATGTTTACCTTCTTTGAAGTAGGCTCTGGAGAGGTTCAGGCAGCATGAGCGCTGGAGCTCTCTGCTAACTTCATCATCTTCGGCCAGCTTTACGAGTCTGTCGAGGTTTATCCCGCTCTCCTCTTCATCGTTGTCATATACCACCTCTACACTCCTGCATCCGTTTTCCTCCTCAAGCCCTGCCACCATTCCTGACTGGTATTCCCCTGATTGACCCTTCATCTGCACTAGTACTGCAGCCCCAACTGCAGTCAAAGAGCTCTTGTCATCATTGGGTGTCACCACCAGCAGCAGCTCCAGCGCCCGCAAATAGCATTTGATGGCACTGGCATTGTCGTGTATACGTGTGAACAATGCATTTCCTGCATCCTTGCATTGCTGCGCCGTAGTACAATTGCGAAGCTTGAGTTCAGATGGAACCGGCTCCAAGAGCTCTTCCGGAACCTCCGACTCTTCTGCACCAGAACCGGATAGGATGATGTCGTAAGTGCAGCCCCCACCACTCACCTTGGAACCACCGTCATCGTCGTTGGAAACCACAGCAATCACAGCCATCGCGCTGCACTTCCTATCTACACTATACCGATGCACTTCTGCCCCAATTTCTAGCACCATCACGAAGTAGCTGAGGGAGCGGTTCTTTCTAAGTTGAAGACTGCTTTAACTTTGCCGCTACTCGTTAAGATGCGCTGTGGAGGAGGGATTTGAAGGGAACAAAGTTTGGAACACCAGGGAGCCTCCCTTGGGATCACTCTCACTTTCTCTGCTTTTAACCACGACTTATACGATCCAGAGCTCCGCAGACGCGAAGATCTTCACACAGCCTTTTGTCTACCTATTAAGAGGCTGTTGTTGTAGGGGAGTGCGGTAAACCCACTGCTCACGCTAAGTTACTATCCTTACTAAACTCGTTAAAAAATTCGTGGGACAAATATAATCGTTGACCATAGAAGGCTTTCTGTCAGCTTAGCGTAGAGCACGAGCGTAACGAATCGTCATGGCCAACTTCATCAATCAGAACGTGGACGTGGAGCTGGAGGTATTGAGGCAGTGGTGGGAGCGGAATAGCAAGCCCTTTGCGGAGTGGTTCCTGAAGATCAGCCGCGAGGAGCAGTCTGCGTTGCTGAAGAAGGCATGTCCCGATGCGCCAGAAATCAGCTCGGCAACGCGCTCTAAAGAGGGGGGCAAGCTCACTGCGACTGATCTCCTGCTACCGGAGATTTCGGAGGATGCCATGCTGGCCGCGGAAGGGAAGATATGTGTTCTCTTTGCTACGAGACGTCTGGTCAAGGCCAGTGACGCATACGCAAACGATATCAGGTTGTTGAATGATTTGTACAAGATGGGGAAGCTTCCCGCCTTTGGCAACCTGAAGAAGATTATGGAAATGGACACTCCTTTCATTGACCCGAGTGACCCCGAGGAGAATGTGCAGGTGCTTTCGCCTGAGACATCGCCTGAGCAACGCAAGCAGGTGCTAGAGTCTTTCGAGAAGGGGACCCTGGTAAGGTGTACAGTGTGGATTGCGTTGAAGGTCAGGCGCACTGCCATCGCAGCCTTCCTTCGCGCCTTATTTGAAGAGTTTGAGGTGTCCGCAGAAGATATGTGGAAGCCCAGCCCGACGTTCCAGCAGCTTCTAAGGGGCGAAATGGAGCAGCTGGGCCTGCCTCAGAACATGGGAGGGGAGAAGCAGGCTCCCGGAACCCCGAACAGCGTGCACTCGGCGCACTTCCTGTCCAAGACGGGCATGGACGAGCTGTCGTAGGATACTTGGATAATGAGTCACTGTGATAATGAGATGGTGTATTACTTTGTGGATGGGATGTGGAACTGACGCAATGCTGATTAATGATTTACATGAAATGGTACTTGGTGAATGGAGTTGGCCACTGTTATCACACCAATGATATGATACATGTACAATGTGGTGATGGTGGTTATGAGAGCGGGATTGTGCCGTGTTGCCTCTGATAGTGTGCTTCGTCATAGGTAGCACCGGCGGCGAGGAGGGCCTGCACTATCTCGTGGTCACCCCTGGAGGAGGCCCAGTATATGGGAGTATTGCCATCGATATTGCCCTTGTTCACATCTGCCCCCGCTGCGATGAGTGCCTGCACTACCTCGAGGCGGCTATTGTCGGAGGCCCAGTATATGGGAGTCACGCCCCATTTATCGGCCTTGTTCACATCTGCCCCCGCTGCTATGAGGCCCTGCACTACCTCGAGGTGGCCATTGTGGGAGGCCTGGGATATGGGAGTATAGCCACAGTTATCAGCCTTGTTCACATCTGCCCCGGTAGCTATCAGCGCGTCGACCACTTCCACGTACCCATGCTCTGATGCACATAGCAGAGTGGTAGCAAGCGTTTCTAAGCCATCTTCAACCGTGAAGTCCTCGACATCGCTATTGATCCTCACGTACTCTCTCGCTATGTCATCACGCTCATTCCACACCAGCGAATGCAACACTTGATCTCTGTCCGTCTCTTCTCCGCCCCAATCATCAAGCACACGTATTCGCAACGTGTTCAGCTTGATGCCTCTCTTCATCACCCAGCGCAGGCCTTGGAAGTTGTCAGTGTTCGTGTACACCCAGTTGTCGTAGGCTGGCAGACCCTCCTTGTTCTCGTGAGACAGCAGGTAGTCAGGGCGACTCTCTTCGTCGTTCAACAAGGCAATGTTGAACTCCGCATTGTCTTTCACAGAAAGAAAGGGCAGCACGCCTGCGCGGGAGAGCTGCGGAATCTTGTGCCAGGGGAGCTTTCTTGCTCGCAGTCGCATCTCAAGGTCCTTCTCCAGTGCTTTGGCCTCCTTCTCCAGTGCCCGGGCCTTCTTCTCCAGTGCTTGAGCCTTCTTCTCCAGTGCCTTGGCCTCCTCCATTAGTGCCACAGCCGCTACCATCGCAGCCCCAGCACTATCCATCGCAGCCCCGGCATGATTCGCGAGCGTCATTATACTCTCTGGCTGCCCCACCTCCGTTTCAGTCGACTTGTTACTCTCATTATTGGCCTCGGGCATGGGTTTCAAACACTCAGGAGAACAAGTATCAACTACAATCGAGCAGAAGTTGAAATTAGGACGAAGTTGGAGGTTGGTTGGGAGTAAAGATAGCGCACACGGGGGGTATGGCGAAGAATCTCACTTATCTGTGACGTACCTAGCACACAGAACACAGCGTTAGGGATGAGATGGCGTGCTAGAAGCGAGTTTTCGAGTTGGTACGGATATCGTATAGAAATGGTTTCTAATAAAAGGGACGATTTCTCCTCTCATAGAGTGATATGCCTACCCGTGACGAGCCTGCACGTCGATAGCACCGCTAGTGACACCACAACTCGTGGAAACGCGTTCTGATGATGATTACTATGCATAGGAGGCGGATCTCTGAGGACGACCCTTTCTTTGACGAAGGCAACTACAGCAGGCCTGCGAACATGCCTTGCCTGCCAGCCGTGCTGTTGAGCAACGGCACAGATAGTGGTGATGAGGAAGTGGATTTGCACAACGCGATTGCGTGCACGTACCCGAACTGTACAGCTCGATTGCGGAGTGTGCAATCGTACGATCTCCATGTGAACAAATTCCACATGAACAGGTGCAGTATCTGCACCGCCGACTTTGCATCAGACCGACTGCTCGATATGCACATCTCGGAGCTGCACGACTCCTATTTTGCCGTTCTTTCAAAGAAGAAAGCGAGCTACTGCTGTGTCGTCGAGGGATGCGAGGTCATGAGCTGGAGCAATAAAGAGCGCCGCAAGCATCTTTTAAATGACCACCAATTCCCACGCACATATGACTTTCACCGCCCCGCCAAGTACCGCAAGAACCACAAGGCAGAAGAGAACAGAAAACAACACCAAAAGCAGAAGCAGAGGTGTGAAGCAGTAGCAGCGGAGGAGGACGGGGATGGGGATGGTGCGTCAGCTATGGCTATCGACGCAGGGATAGCAACAGCAACAGCATTAGTAGAACAAGTAGGGCAAGAAAAACAGCCGGGTGCAGCAGGGATGGATGTGCAGAAGCAGCACAAAAGCGATGATGACAACGGCGACATGGATTGCCTGGTGGATGCGATGGCTCGTGTGAGGGTGATACCTGAGCATATTTCATTCGGGCGCAGGGGCAGGGGCAGGGGCAGAGGGAGAAGGTAGATAATGAACGTATTTTGTAAGATTTGCAACACACTGGTCAAAGTGGACATAAAAATAACATTTTCTATCCGATATTTACTGATTTAGTTCAGTGGCGTGAACACGAAGGGGGCACTGCTGCTCTTAACAGCAGGAGGGCTGGCAGCAGCAGGCAGGGTTGCCATCAAATGCTGTCTCGTCACTTGTGCCTGTGCAAGCAGCATCGATCTCTCCCCACTACCACCCTCAGCTGCTGCTGTGGCAACTTGCTCCCTGATGGCGCCCTGTACGCCCTCGTGGCACAGCTGCACCACATCGCTTACGGTAGCAAGCCGGCCCCTAGAGCTGCCCGTACCGCATTTGCTTTCCAGCAGAGCCCGCGCCACTGCCCTCATCCCCTCCTCTCCCTCTTCTAAAAGAGCAGGCTCGAGTGGACAGCCCCTTAGGCATGCTCGCATTACTGCCTCGGCGTCGTCTAGAGAAGGGTAGTCCAGGTGGATGTGCAGACTGAGACGCCCTGGCCTTATGAGCGCCTCATCCAGCAGCTCTAGCGCCGGCACCGCCGCTATCACCAGCACACGACTGTCCTCCTCCTCCTCATCATCACCAGCCGATTCTTCCGCTCCACTCCGACCATCGCTAGCAGTAGCAGCAGCAGCAGCAGCAGCAGCAGCAGTACTTCTACCAGCGGCGACACCATCGAGCTCTGTGAGGAATGTGGAAAGTACTCTGCCCGCCACAGAGCTGTCGCCACCGGCACCGTCTCCGCCTCGCCGCATGGCCAGGACTTCAAAATCATCCAGAAACAATACACATGGGGCGGCAGCGCGGGCGGCAGCGAATGTTGCCCTGACCAGCTCCTCACTGCCGCCGTAATAGCGGGAAAGAAGGGCTGTGCCAGACAGCGACACGTGACTGAGGCCCAGTGCACGAGCTTCAGCACAAATCACACGGCCTAAGTGCGTCTTGCCGCAGCCACTGGGTCCATATAACACTGCTCCTGCCACAGAAGAAGACGAACCACCAGCACCACCACCAGCAGCAGTACCTGCCAACGCGCGACGGAGAGCGTTGCTACTTTGTGTAGATGACGGTGCCGGGCGCAACAATCGTGAGGTCACGAGTTTGTGAGCAGCGGTATACCCAGCAAATGCCCCCCAGCCTACCGCCGAGGACGAGGATGAGGAAGAGGACACGGCTGCTGCCCCCTCGCTGCTGCTGTTGTTATTGGAGCTAAGAGCAGCAGGTATCACCTCCGCACATGCTTGCATAAATACAGACCACGAAAGCTGTGCAGCACCGTTATCGGCAGTAGCAGCGCTGCAAGCTGCAGCAGCCAGGAGGGCTGCCCGCTGCGCCACCGCCCTCACATCGGCGGGAGAGTAGCCAGCCAGCATGGAGGCAGCCCTCCCAATATCTAACCTACCTGCACTACCAGCACCAGCACCAGCAGCAGCAGCATCAGCATCAGCATCAGCATCAGCATCAGCAGTGGTGGTGGTGGTAATGATTCCCTCGCGAGAAAGGGCTTCCTCTAGCACTACGGCACGATCTGCTGCTCGTGTGTGCGGCAGCACAGAGATCGCTGAGAACACCGGCCCCCCGAGGTGTGACGGCGGCACCTGAGCCGGGGAAAGTGATGTGAAGCCTAAGACGACACAAGTTTCGGCCAGCAGCAGGCGCCGGAGCGTCATGGCGACACTCGCCAGGGCGGCACATCGCTGTGCGGGAA
>JACLAB010012911.1_pt1 | contig 27397 bp, 18 predicted proteins | sample 8027921 | NCBI WGS metagenome assembly JACLAB01 (sample SAMN15725117, study PRJNA655200) | protist metagenome | isolation source: fluorescence activated cell sorting (FACS) single amplified genomes of... | place: USA: West Boothbay Harbor, Gulf of Maine | collected 2000-07-19 | reverse complement strand
CTGGCGCGGCGCGGGCGAGCAAAGGGGCGGCGAATGCGAATGCGAATGCGTCTAATCAAGTCGACATCATGGGTGAAACCTGTCCACTCGGTTCTGGTATTTGGGACAAACTGCGCGAAGAGGCAAAGGCGGATTTAGAACGCGAGCCGGCGTTGGCGTCGTACTTGTACTCGACGATATTGGCGCACAAGAAAGTTGAAGACGTGTTGGCGTTTGTCTTGGCGAATAAGCTCGCATCTACTGTGTTACTCGATAGCCAGTTGCTGGAGTTGTTTTCGGCGCAATATCGAAAGCATAAGCACTTGACGCGCATGATGTTAGCAGACATGCAAGCGGTGTTTGAGCGCGATCCCGCGTGTGATCGCTATCTTGCCATTGTTTTGTTCTTTAAAGGATTCCAAGCGATTCAAGCGCAACGCGTCGCGCACTCTCTGTGGTTGGATGACCGCAAGCCGCTCGCTTTTTTGCTGCAGAATAGAATTTCCGAAGTTTTCCATGTAGATATCCACCCCGGTGCGGTGCTTGGACAAGGCATGATGATGGATCACGCCACGGGAGTCGTCATTGGTGAAACAGCCGTCGTTGGAGAAAACGTATCCATTCTCCACGGCGTCACGCTCGGAGGCACCGGTACGTCAAAGGGCGATCGACATCCGAAAATTGGCGATGGCGTAGTCATCGGTGCCGGTGTGACGATTTTAGGAAACATAAAGGTGGGTAAGAACTCAAAAATCGGCGCGGGTTCGGTTGTTCTTGAGGAAATCGGAGAGGCGTGCACCGCCGTCGGAATTCCAGCTAAAGTGATTTCACGCTCGCCTAGCGAAACGCAACCGTCGTTATCGATGGATCAAACTTCTTATATGAGTGATTACTTTATTTAATGCCAGCAGCAACGAACGGAATACTGTATAAAATTACACACGCTTCGCTACAACGCGTACGTCGCTCTGCGCCCTAGCGAAATTTACCGCTTCGCCGCTTCTACATCGCTCGCATTTGCCGTACCGTCGCTGTTAATGATTTGGTACGTGAAATTATGATTTGTGTACACGCATGTGTCCGCGGCGATCGTCATCGCCTTCTTCGCAACGTCGTACGCCGTCATACCGGGCACGTCAACCAACGCTCTGGCTGCGGCGAGCGCGTAGGAACCGCCGCTTCCAATGCCTATCACGCCATCATGTGGCTCGAGCACGTCCCCGCTTCCCGTAATTTGAAACGCTGAATCTTTATCCGCAACAATCATCGTAGCTTCGAGCTTGCGTAAAAACTTATCCGTCCGCCACGCCTTTGCGAGCTCAACCGCCGCGCGCATGAGCTGCCCTGGGTGCTCCTCCAATTTGTTCTCCAAACGCTCAAACAATGTAAACGCATCAGCGGTAGCACCCGCGAACCCACCGATGACCCCGGGTTGGATCACGCGCACTTTCTTCACGTTCGGTTTGACTATTTCGCTCCCCATGGTGACCTGACCGTCCGCCATGAGCACCACTTGCCCATCCTTGCGCACGCACAGCACCGTCGTCGCCTTGACGCCGTGACCAGCGAACGTGGAGAATGTTTGTCGAGCGATTCGCGCGAGCCCAGACGCGCGCGTCGTCATGTTTTCGTCCCGAGTCGTCGTGTGAAGTGTGGCGTGAGGTAGGGGGCGCTTCTCAAGTAACTGACGCGTGTTTCATTCCATGTCATCGAATACGTCTAAGTCTACGGTTTTTGATGGGTGCGGTTCGCGAACGACATGCTGAGGTTCGGGTTCGAGTTCCGACTCGGGTTCACGCTTGACTTCGATCCATACGGATTCATCCGCGGGCGAGGCACGCTCGCCAGGGGCCGCGGCTTCTGCGGCGACATCGGCAGCGACTTCGTCTGCGGTGACTTCGTCAGCGGCGTCTAATCGGAGGCGCGAGGGCGCTGGACCCGCATGAACGCCGCGCTCACTACTCGCGAGTTGGAAGGTGGACGCGAGCGCGAGTGCCGCGCGCTCGTCAATCGAAAAGTCAAGTCTTTTGCGCTTTGGCGCTGGCGCGTTTGTCGCGCGCGCGGCGCACAAATCGCGCGTATCGCGCAAGGTTGGATTCAAAGACTGCCAGGGCAATCGATCGTGGTTCCCGTTGACGTCGATGGTGCAGGCGTTGACAAAATCGCGCGCGGCATCCAAGCGCGCATCCGATGGAGGCACGCGTTGCGCCTTTGGCTTGGGAGGGAGCTGGTATTCGTTGTAGTCCTCCTTGAATGGAAGCGGCGTGTACAACAAAAAGTCACCCGTATCCGTTAAATGCGGCGTGAGCGCTCCTATGTGTACCACTGAGCTGGCCTCCGTCCACGCTCCTCGTACAAGCAGCGCGAGCTTAGCGTCATCAAGCGCGCGCGCAATGGCGCTCAATGCCTTGGCATCGGCGTCGACGCGTTCTTGACTCAAACCCGTGGTTTTCGTACTCGGTTGCGCGCACATCACACTGGGTTCACCCGTACTAAGCCACAGCGGAAGTTCATCCAACGCTACGCTTCCAATAATTTTAACACCCTTGTCAAACTTCATCGAAAGCCTCGACTCGGTTTCACCGTCGACGGGAATGTGTTGCTTGCCGTATCGAAACGCCCGCACGTGACGTTCGACGGGGACGAGTTCGCCGTCGAGATCATTCACATTTTTGTACGCAACATCAACGAGAGTCCTATGCGATTCATCCACTCTGTCCGCAAGTTCTTCCGAATACTTATTCGCCTTTACAGGCTTCGCTTCGGTGTTTAATTTGTACATGCACACGTTTAGGCCGCACCATTGCCCAAAACTGAGCACCCCCCGAAAACCGGCGGTTAAGCGCACGCGCTTCAGTTGCAACTCATGTAGAAGATCCATCGCACTCGTGACGTCGCTTTCGTTCGATGCATCTTCGCCCGCTAAACGCCGCGTTATATCGCGCAATACCGCAAGGCCCGCGTGGTTGGCGTCATCCAATATCCCGACGCGCAGTCGGATGTTTTGCGCCGACATGCCCTCGAGCAACGTTGACACGAACGCGTCATCATCCGCGCTCGGTATCGTTCGCGCGCCCGCAACGTCGGTGATGAGAATAATATCTTTACGCGCATTCGCCAAGCGTTTCTTCACCGCCGCGGTGATGCCATCGGGGGAATACTTTCGAATCATCTCGTCGCACGCCACCGCGACGGCTTCCGCCGCGTCCGCCGGCGGCGCCAACCCCGACGTAGAGCCCTTCGACGTGCCAGCGCGCTCACCACGACTGTCATCGTCATCATCACCACGGCCAACACCATCACGCGCCGGGGATGCGCGTACTATCCACTCGCGATACTCCTCCCCGCGCGACGCGTCTGGCGCCTCGCAGCTCCCTCGCGCGCAAATCCCCGCGTACTCATCCCCATCCCCACCATCACGCCGCGCCGCCTCCGCCACCGCATTCTCCGTCTCGCTCGTGCCGTACACCACCAACCCCATCGCGTGCTCCCGCGCGCTCGCCGTCCGATGCATCACGTGTGCGCGCACCGCATCACGAACCAATCCTCCAACGACTTGAATACCATCATCTTCATCATCGTGATTCGTCGTCGTCGTCGTCGTCGTCGTCGTCGTCGCGCATCGCGCGCACGCCCCGATATCGATGACGAACATCACGCACGCATCCCGCGCCGTCATGTTCGCCTTCGCGGCGAAACGCGTCCCCGGGCGCGCGGCGCACTGCCGTCGTCGGTCGTCTCGGTCGGTCGGTCGGTTGGGTCGTCGGCGTCTGGGGCGTTTGAAATGCCTGCGACGCGCGGGTGAGGCGCGTCCGTCGTCAGCGTGCGACGGACTGCGGAGATGGCGACGACGAAGACGAGGACGGAAAAGACGCGTGCGTCGATGGTGTGGTTTTTCTATGCGTTTACGCGCGCGACGCGGGGCGCGATCGCGGGGGTGTACGCGTGCGCGTTGGGTGTGGTGATATGGGAGACGAACAGACGCGGGTTGGCGTGGGCGAGTGCCGACGATGGTGGCGACGACGACGCGGTGGTGAACGCGTTGGGTGGGTTCATGTGCGCGTATGCGTTGACGTACTATGCGCTGTTGTGGAATCAGAGTTGCGTGGCGCTCGAGGCGTTGAGAGAGGCGCGGCGGGGGGCGAGCGACGCCGACGCGCCGACGTTATTCGACATCAAGTATGGCGCGCGGAAGACGGCAGCGTACGTGACGGCGGAACGAAGCGTTGGAAACTTTATCGAGCAATCTGTGGCTTTATTACCGGCGTTGTTCTATCATGTATTCGCGACGGGAAGACGAGACGGGGTGCGCGTCGCGTACGCGTGGCTCGTCGTTCGATGGTTGTATCCGTGGTCGTTTGCGCGCGGGTTTGGATGGTTTACCAATTTACAGACGCCGGTGTTTTTGTTTGTGACATTTCCAAACTACGTCGCCATCGGCGTTCTGTATCGAGACATCGCGCGCCATGCTGGATTGCTTTATTAGTACCGGTAAAAGACTTCACATTGAAAACAATTTTGTTATTGTTTCGTCGTAACGCGGCGTCGTAACGCGCCCTTCATCATCATGACAATCATCTAAAACGAATGCTCACCAAAGGGATGTCCACATCTTCACCTTCTTCGTCTTCGCACGCGACGACAATGTCGAAATGGCGACGCTTGGCTGGAATTTCGAGCTTGGCAATTGTTTGCACCAACTCGGACACGCGCTGGCCTTTTCGCTCGGCGTGTCGCGGGAAGATGTCGTTGTACACCAACGACTGACCAACAGACATTGAATACACGGTTAAGCCCTTTTCGGCAAAATGCGCTAAAACTTCGGCAACAGTGACGTCGCCTTCGATGATCCAGCGATCCCAGATGCTCCATTGGAGGTCTTTGAACTTGTCCGTCTTCGCCGCGATGGGTTCCGCCATGGCGAAGAGAGGCAACGCCAAGTTGGCAAACGTGTTGCGATACGCCTCAATCTTGGCGTTATTGAACACCTTGTAAAGTTCCAAGCACACCAAGCCAGTCGCCATGGCGGTCGTCGTCGCGATCGCTGGAATGATGCGCCCAGCAATAAACTTGGCCTTGAGCTTGTCGACTTCGGGAATTTCATAGTTGCGTGCGCGCATGTTTGAAAGACCGGCGATGGCATCCATGTGGAAGTTTGTGTCGTCATCTTTTTCAAACTCAATCACGTTCAAACGGTACTCCGAACCCAATGCAGCACGTGCAGATTCGAGCTTTTCCAACAACTCCTTAATCACCGCCTCGTCATCAATACCTTCAGGAAGATTCGACGTCGCGGCGTTTGCCTTTGGATCTGTCTCAATTTTGACACCCTTCTTGGGCTCGAACGGAACGATGTTCACTTTAGACACGAGAGCGACGAGTGCGGCGTCATCGTTCACGCCAGCCGCAGGGCGCTCGATGCCGCACGATTCAGCCTTCAAGTTTGCCATGGCGCGCACCAGAGTCATGTGCGACGCGTCTTCGGTGGAGAAGACGACGGGGCGAGGGAAGCGCTTTGGCGCGCTCCAGAACGGCGAACCCGTAGACGTCACCGCGTCTTCAGGGAACGTGAACGTGAGCTGCATAATCTTATCGTAAAAGTGCTCTTGGAACTGCGTGCGCGCCCACGCCACGCATTCGTCATAGGTTGAGCAAGAGCTCTTGAGCAACACTTGCGCCACTTTTTCGACGTTTTCACGCATGGACGCGTCTGGGTTGGCGAGCGCGGCGGACGCGTACTCTTCAGGCTTTGACAAGTACGCGTTGGCTTCAGCCGGGGCTTTTTCATAGCACCCTTCGAATTCGCTGCGCGCCCACGTCAAGCAGTGATCGATGTTGTGCGGAAAAGAGTGCAAGGTGCACATCGGAGCCGACTTTTCTGGCGGATCGCGCGACGCGCCGTAGTTCTCCGTCATGTTTGGAATGACCATCTGCGTGTTGCACTTGGTGCCGAGCGTACCACTTTCAAGCAAAGGCTTTTGGAAGTACACGCATCGGCTGTCGACGTACAATCGTGCGCTGACGTTATCGAGCGCGTTAACGACAACATCCAAACCTTGCCAAAAGACGTCGTCGAAAACATCCTCCGTGTCTGCGCTCACGCGATTTTCGAGCGCGTTCACTTGCAAATTTGGGTTGATCATCTTCGCCGCCGCAGACGCGCATACGCTCTTACCTTGCCCAATGTTCCAATCGCGGAATAAAAATTGTCGAGACAAGTTGGACTTTTCAATCGTGTCGTCATCCGTCACCGTGACGCGCCCCGACTCGCCGCACGCCAAGCCCATGCACGCGAAATTCTTCAAGAACTCGCACCCGAGCGCACCCGCGCCAACCAAAAAGGTTTTCTGCGCCTTGATTTTCTCTTGCATAGCTTTACCGAAGCACATCACTTGACCGTCATAGCGATCGCCCGCTGGCGCGAGATCAGCCTCCGTCAACGTTTCCGGCAAGCTTTCGACCGAGTCAAAGTAAAACCATTGAAACAACGGGTGAAACTTCCCGGTGCACGCCTTGACGACTTCTTGGCCGACAATACCGCCAAACATGGCTGCCATGGGAGAAATATAGCCCCGAGCAACCTTGGCGAAGATTTTCAACAAGTCTTTGTCGACAGACTCAACCGAATTGCGCGTCGCGTTCAACGCCTCTGCTTCGGCGACAAACTTGTCGGCGTCGGCGTCCGAACCCGGGATTGGCGGTGCGCCGTACTTTTCCACGAACGCGTCGAGTGCGCCAAACGCCAAGTGAAATTGCGGCGATCGTTCCATTTTGGCAAAGTCACTCAACAAAAAGTCACCCGGTTCGTCGATGGCTTGGCTCAAAGACTTGAAGGCGAGCGTCTTGGTTTCCTTGACTTGCGTGGCGATACCGCCGCCGACGTAGGGCGAAAAGTTCGTCGTATCCAAATCCAACTCAAACGAATGCTTCTTCACATTCTTGACAACCGCGGTGACGCCGTTGAGCTCGGTCATACCGCGCACTTCCGAAAACGTCACGCGTTGACCATCTTGCAACTCGACGCGTTCGTCTTCGATGCACGTCACCAACGCCGGAGAGTCGCACGACACGCTCGCCATAATACACGATAACGCTTCCTCCCCATCCGTGTCGTACACCGTAAACGCATCACCAAAATCACAAAACACGCTCCCAAACACCCCGCGCGTGTCCGCCTTGATGAACGCGATAGGTTTCCCGCTCGCGCGACACGCCTCGTTCACGCGTCGCGCCTCGCGTTCAGACGTCTCCGTACACACCACGACATCATGCCTCGAAATCACGCTCGCATCCACAACCCCAACGTGCGCGCACACATCCACCGCAGGATTCAACTCTTGCAACTTCCCAACGCACGCCTCGCTCCGAGTCTTCCCCGCCGCAACGTCCCGCTCGCTCGCGTAAAACTGCGCCGCGAGATCATCCGTCGCGCATCGTCCATCATCCGCAATCGTCACCCCACGAACGCCCGCTAAAATCACATTCTTCGCAATCTCGCACCCCAACCCTTTGGCGCGTACGATCAACACGCGTGAATTTTGTAATTTACGCATAGATTCTCGTCCATACACCGCCAGTTGTCTCGAGTGCAAGTCTTCATCGATCGTCATCGAGTCGTCGTCATCCATCATGGGTGTCGTCCCATCGTCGTCGTCGTCGTCGTCGCGCATCGTCGTCGTCGTCGTCGTCGTCGCCACTGAGTGTTTCGCGCGTTTTGCGTCGCTCTCGGGCATCAATGACTACGACTCAATCACGCCCGCGCGAGTGTGACGCGTCGTTCGCTGAGAGTCGTGTTAATAATAATAAACCCACGACGACGACGGCGGCGTGCATGCATTCGAGTGTTCGAGTGTGTTCGCGTGGGATGACAACAATTATTCCTTCGGGGGTAACCTAGGCGAGCTGCCCTTTTTTTACGGCTTGTTGTTTAAACCCACGACGACGACGACGGCGTGCATGCATTCGAGTGTGTTCGAGTGTGTTCGCAGGTGGCATGACAACAATCGCGCGCGTATGACTCGATGACTACGACGAGTACGACGAGGAGGCGTATACGGACGATGATGACGCCATGCGTAAGGCGCGTTTACACGCCTTGACGACATCGTGCGTGAGTTCTGGGCTCACATCCACCCCGCACACTTCGCACGTGACGCGCCACACCAAGGTCCAATGATGGTTGAGCGCCAAGCCGCGCGCGCATCCGCGGGCGAGGGGGGCGAACCACCGGGAGGCGCAGGATTTATGCGCGAGGGCGACGTCGCCTCGACAGGCGCAACCTAAAGTGATGAGGGTGTGTGCGTCGAGAGTGGTGTGTGGGGATGCGCACGCGTGGTCGTGGGCGTCGAGGCAGATGCGGCAGACGGCGCCGGCGGCGTCGGCATCCGTCGCGGTCGGTACGCGCGCGCGGGCGTCGCGCGCGTCGCGCGCGTCCTCCACCGCGCGCGGCGCGTTCGACAACACCGATGTGGGTGACGGCACGCGCATATGTATCGCATCCAACACCGTCGTTCGCGTCGACGACGTGGTCGAATCCATCGTCGACGTCGCGTCCGACGCGCGCCGCCCGCGCCCGCGCCCGCCTCGCGCGTCCTCCTCTTTCATCTCGCCACCACGCACCGCCGCGCCGTGTGCGCCGCGCACGTCGCCCTCGCGCGCATCACGCGACGCTCCGCGACGCACCGTCATCGCTCGACCGAACGCACGACCGAACGCGCGCGACGACCGCGCCCCGGGTCCCGACGTCTCCCACGCAATCGATCGATCGATCGAACGATGCGATCAATCAACCAACCGTCACCGCGACCGCGCCGCTCGCTTCACGCACGCACGCACGCGCGCGCAGAAAACGTACGTCTTACACGCTATCGACGAACGTCACGTCACCCCACCACGCGTCGCGCTCTCGCACACGCCCAACCTTCGTCATCATCATCATGATTGCGGCCAAATGGAATACGAACGGTCGCGACGTCGTCGAACACATCACCATCGCCATCGCCATCGCCGCCGCACTCGCGGACGACGATGGCGACGACGTCCATCGCGATCGCGTTCGACATCCCCGCCGTGCGCGACGTCGTCGTCATCGCGCGACAGGCGTTGTCGTCCAACACCGCAACCTTACGCGTCGACGACGACGACAATGTCGACGACAATGACGACGCGGTGGCGGCGTTCGTGGTGGATGTCCTGCGCATCGCACGCGTGTCGACGTTACGGGAGAGCGAGTGCGCGCACGCGACGCATGGGGGGATGTTGGAGATGCTTCGTGCGAGCGATGGGTGGACGGGGAATCAAGTCGGGGCGACGCAGGGGGGGACGACGACGACGACGACGACGACGACGACGATGGGTCCGGGGGCGACGGAGGCGCACGAGACGGCGGCGCACGCGGCGGCGCATCGCGCGTTGCGAGACGCGCTCGAGGCGATGAATGATGATGACGCGAAGGTGCGTGGGGTGAAGGTTCGGGCGTTGGAGCGCGCGATGGTGGTGTTGGAGGCGGCGACGGAGGCGGCGGTGGGTTCGGGGCGCGCGCGACGGGACGGCGAGTCGCGGGCGTCGGCGTCAGTCGTCGTCGATGACGAGGACGCGGAAGGGATGTTTGCTTGGGTTCGCGCGCGCGGTGGGTGGTGCGCGTTGACCGCGAGCAGTGCGTCGTCTCCCGAGGGTGGGTTGCGCGGCGCGAGCGCGACGCAGGATGCGCGCGCGGGCGAGGCGTTAGCCGTCGTGCCTTGGGACGCGCTCGTCGGCGTCGAGCAAACCATCGTGGCGGGTTCGTCGCATTCGGCGTTGTGTGCGACGTTGAATCAGTTGCGCGGGCTAGGAGATCAAGTGGTCATGGTGATTTGGCTCGCGGCGACGATGGGGGATGCGGCGTCGCCCTGGGCTCGGGCGTTGGCGTCGTTGCCGAGGACGCCGTCGACATCTTTAGCGTGGAATTTGACCGAGATTGGCGGGTTTTTATCACCCGAGCGCGCGGTTTCGGTGGGGATGTATCAGGAATCTGTGCGCACGCAATACGATGCGTTGTTTCCGGCGTTATGTCATCAAGTGCCTGACGCGTTTCCGCTCGCGATTTTTGGCGACTACTCGCGGTTTCTTTTGGCGTACGACATTTGGACGTCGTACGCGATGAAGGTGCAAGATCCCGAAACCGATGCGCTCGCTGAAGTGATTGTTCCGGGGGTGTACCTTTGTAATCACGCGCTCAACGCGCATTCGGTGCGGTACACGCGTCTTGAACAAGGTACAAAGGCGTTTCGTTTGGAACTCGCGCGAGGCGTGTCGCGAGGAGAACCGGTAACGATTTCCTATGGACGATTATCCAATGATGATTTGATGAAGTTTTATGGATTTTCCCTGCGCGCGAACCCATACGATTGTTTGTACTTGACGCCATGCGTGGTGCCGGAGACAGCGTTAGGGCTGTTGAAGAGCATTTCGGGCATGTGCGATTACGATTTAACCAACCTGCCGGTTGGTTTTCAACGCGACGCGCCGCTGGACCGCGCACTCGCGCAGCTTCGAATCGTGCATGCACCGGAGAACGTCATGAATAGGCGACTGCAAAATCCAGAATATCATCCATTTGTTGTGACTGACGTAGACTGCGAAGTCAGCATGCTTCAAGAGGTGGCGAGTGTTGTGCGCGGCAAGCTCGAGGATGCGCGAATGCGCTTGATGGCTCTCGCCAGCCACGCCGGCTCCAATCAAGCCTTGAGCGCCATAGAGAACGCGACGAATGGTCAAGTTTACATTGCACAAGAGACGTTGAACAAGTTGGAGTTGTTGATTGCAGACTATAGCAGCCGTAAACGACGATCAAGATGAACCGGAGCGCGCGCGATGAAACACAACGATGAAATGCGTGAAAAACAATTTGTAACAATACTACAATTCTCTAGCCAAGGTAGCGGCAGCGGCGGCAGCGGCGGCGGCGGCGGCGGCTTTCTTCTTAAAATCTTTAAAAGTCTTACGCAGCACGCTCGTGAAGCGATCAACGTCCGCGCGCGTGACGCCGAGCGCGGCGGCGGCGGTAAAGTACGTCTCTGGGTACCGCGAGTGCGACGCGCCAAAGCCTTCAAACTCAATTCCACCGACAGTTTTCGTCTCTCCGGGCGCGACGACGCGCGTGCCTGACACGCAGCGCGAGAATAACATCGAACCAAACATCGTAGGCTGCACGCCGAGCGCTTTCGCACACGAAAGCGTCATCGCCATTGAAATTGGATTTCCAGGCGTACTGAGGACGCGTTCGCCCTCCTCTTCGGCGACTTTCGCCAATTCGCTCGCCATGTACGCGTACACGTCTTCACGTTCGTCTAATAACCTCACCCAGGTTTCTTCACCCATCGATAGCAACGTGATGAATAAATCAATCGATGCCGACGCGGACGCACGGCCTGGATAGGACGTGGACACGGCGCGCACTAAATCTTCTCTACGCTTGCCGCAACACACGATGGCGCCGCCGACGGGAACTAGAAAGTTCTTATCCGTCGACTGCACTACAGCATCTACTCTGCCAACCGTCCACGCTTTGCTAATCTTCTTACATATCACTCGGCTTTGCACGCCATACGCGTTATTAATCACGTGCCCTGTGTTTGTTTTCTCGCACAATTTGGCCACGGCTTCGACGTCGTCGCTCGCGCGAGGCGCAAAACAGCTCGTTGATGTCACAACACACACCAGTCGCTCACCTAACCGTGTTATTTCCCGTTCAATTGCTTCGATATCTGTGATGAGCTCGTCGCCGCACAAGCGTGGTTCGATGACAACGATATTCAATCCAGCGCACGTCGCCGCCTTGACGCACGTCTTTTGGTCCAACCGGCACCATATCACCGAATCTCTCTCACGTGCGTTCGCCCAAGACGCACGCATGGACATGAGCACCATCGTCAATGTCATTCCTGTCGCCATAGGAAGCACGCACACGTCGCGACCGATGTCAGCCATGCCAGAGATGCGCATGGCGTCGCGCGCCATAATCGCCGCGGCGCGCGCCAAGAGCGAGCTCCCACACGCCTTGGGCTGTTCCGCCATGACATCTCCCGAACGCCCTATGCCATGCGCGAGGTGAAACACTCTTTGTGCAACTATGGGGGAATAGATCCGTCCTTCGCGTTCGCCCACGCCAACGTTATCAATAAAATTGTTCGAATCCATGACGCTCAGCTCGTGCATGAGCATGGTAATCGCGCTTTCGGGTAACCCTTTCGCGGGCATTTTACGATTACTCACGATGCGCGTGAGGATTTTCGTGTGCGCATTGAGTGACTCCGCACCCTGGGTCACGTAGCGTCCGCTCACGAGCGTCGAGAGCGATGCTACGAGGTCATCATTCATCGTCAACACACGTGGTTTCGCGCGCCTCACTCTGACGCGCGCGGGCTCGTCGATTTCGCTTTTCGTGCGAGCGCGAGCGAAACGAGCGTGGTAAACGACGACGAGTAAACACACGGACAACGTTTGGCATTCGCGAGGCGACGCACAGTCCATCGCGACGACGGTGTTCGATTCACTTCCATCCATTCATGAGACAAATCTTCGTGAAAGCGCATCCGAATGCACGTCGTGCGCGTGCGATTGAAGTCACGCACGATGCGTGCGAGAGTGACGTCATTCGCCGTGCGTTGATGTGCGACGGAGACGTGTCTCAGTACGCGTTGATGCGCGCGGCGAATGGTTCGTGGGCGACGACGAGCGGGCGGGCGGCGGCGGCGGCACGGCTCGAGGACGGCGCGACGTACGCTGTGACCCGCGTCGGCGATCATGGGTTTGGCGATCGTCGTGTTGGCTTGTTTGGTGGAGGTGGCGATGGTGGTGCGACCGGTGCCGAATCGCGGTCGGCGTATTTGGAGATGTACGCGTGGAATGGCGGCACTACGTTTAGTCGAAAGAAGGAGTCGCTCGGAGGATTCGTGCGGTATTCAGCGCAAAGCACCGTGCGTGATCGGGATGAAGCCGAAGAAGATTTGGCGCGGTGGTTTACGTGCGCACTGACGGAAGAACCGCTAGAGAGTGGGGAGAACGCCGTAGTTATCGACCGCACGGGGGCGTTGTATAACAAAGAGCCAGTGTTGAAGGCATTGCGGGACAAGGCTGTAGATGGCGTCGCGCTTCCAAAACGTATCGAGCACATCACTGGCATGAAGGCATTGGTGACTTGTAAGTTCACAAAACGCAGAAGCGGCGCAGTGGCAAACGCATCGGTTGACGGCAAAAGCGCCGATGCGTCGGTGAACGCGCGCGACTTTCGATGCGGCAACGCAAAAGCCATCTTTGCATGTCCAATCACGGATTTGGACTTTAATGGCAAGACAAAATTCGTCGTAATGCGACCGAGCGGTGTTGTTGTCGCTGACAAAGCCTTGCGTGAAGCTCGAGATGCGGTAGAAGAGATTAATGATGGCTTGAAACTCGCCGACGCGCCACCGCCGATTCCCGTCAACCCGCGCGGCGAAGAGCTCGAACTCTTAAAATCTATCCTCGAAGAAGAAGCCGCGAAGAAGGAATCCAAAAAGAAAAAGAAGGACAAGAAATCCTCCAACGGCGGCGATGCCGACGCCGTGGGCCATGCGGGTGATGACGCCGCCACCAAACGTAAAGCCGCGTCCACCGACAAGGAACCATCCAAAAAGTTCAAAGCCGTCGCTCCCGCGGGTGCGGACGCCGCGGTCTACGCCTCCCTCTTCACGTCCTCTCGCCCAGAAGACGACCGAGACCAAGATTTCTTGAGCAGAAACGCCCGTAAGGCGTGGTAGTTTGCAGCATTGTCATGTAGATGTTTGTGTACGTGCGCGAGAAAATTTGCGCTTTTTCACTTTTTGTGACGTCACGCCGCCATAATTTATCCACGCACACGAACCGCGTCGTGTCCTGACTTCAGCGCGCACGCCACGCGCCGAGCGCAAAGCAGTACACCGTACACGTACGCGTCGGAACCATGTCTTCGACTCGCACGCCGCAGTCCACGGTTGACATCGGCGCGACAAACATGAAGCGCGTGTCGAGCACGTCCTCGATTGGCAGGGATCGCCACGCGTTGGATGTCGTCGTTGACGATGTCACGTACATTGTCACCAAGGCGAAAACCAAGAATGAGAAGATTGCATTGTTGAAGAATGTGTCGTGCGCGTTCGTGCACAGCAAGGTGCACGCGCTCATGGGGGCGTCAGGGGCGGGGAAGACGACGTTGTTGGATGTGATGACGACTCGAGTGACGGCTGGAGAGGTGCTCGGGAACGGGGTGCGATTTGGTGGGATGCCCGCGACTAAGGCGTTGTTTAAGACGTGTGCGGCATATGTGGAGCAGTTTGATACGTTGCTGCCAATGTTGACGGTGCAAGAGACGTTGAATTATTGGGCGGAGCTTCGCGCGAGAACGGCGGAGGAAACGACAGAAATCCTCGCCCGCGTGCCTCAAATCATTAATGACTTGGATTTGACCACGTGCAAGGACGTCATCGTCGGTGACGCGCTCAATCGAGGGATTTCTGGTGGTCAAGCTAAGCGTACAAACGTGGCGTTGGCGTTGGTGACGGACCCGGATGTTTTGTTTTTGGACGAACCCACGAGCGGTTTGGATAGCGCGACGTCTTTGGGCATCGTGCAAATGTTGAAGAACTTGGCCGATTCCGGAGTGACTGTGATCGCCACCATTCACTCTCCGACGTCCGAAGCGTTCCGTTTGTTCGATTCGCTCGTGATGCTGAAGAGCGGGCAGGTTGCGTTCGCCGGGCCTTTGAACACCGCGGTGCCGTACTTGAAGAGTTTGGGTTTCGCTTACGACGACTCCTTCAACATGGCTGATTTCTTAATCGCCACTATGGCGACGGAAGACATCGATTTTGTCCAGACGTTTAAGAACGACGCAGCGGGTCAAAGAAACGCAGAAAATATCAAAAGTGTCATGTCGACGAAGGCGCTGCCGCCGCCGCCGCAACCAAAGGTGACGCGAGGCGCCTTGTCAAAAATTAAGACGCTCTTGAAGTATCGCACGCGATACAACTACTCCAACCCGGATTTCGTCGCCGCGCGTTCGGCGGGTAACTTCCTCTTTGGCTTTGTCATGATGTCTTTGTTTTGGAAGATCGGCAAGCCCACTGGTGAGGCGCAAGACCAGTCCACACAATTGAACGTCGCATCGCTCTTGTCCATGTTGAACATTCTTCCTTCGTTCCAAGCGTCCGGGTACATGCCGAGCGTTGTCTTAGAGCGCGCAATGTTCTACCGCGAGCTCGACGATGGTGTATATCCGCTTGTGTCGTATATTGCATACAAAATCATCGAAGAAGGCATCTTGGCTATTCCTGTGTCGTTAATTGCGCAGATGATGCTCTTCTTAGGTTGCGGCATTCAAGGATCGTTCTTTTACTTTTGGATTATCAACTATGGCGTGATGTCGTGCGGCATTGCTTTGGCGTACGTTTGCGCCGCGGCGGCGTCTACTATGGATGAAGCCAATACACTCCTTCCGGTGTATAACGTCGTGCAACTATTGTTTTCGGGCATTATTATTCGCGTCGAATCCATGCCAAAGGGATGGGCGTGGTATCGTCACACGTTGTTCGTGCGTTACGGTTGGATGGCGCAAATGCGAAACCATTTCAAGGATGCGCCAGCGGTGTTCTTTAATGACGCTGGCGAAGCTGTTGATGTTGGTGACTTTTACGGCGTTTCCAACACGCTCACAGAGAACATCTTGGCTGTCTTTGGTCTGTGGTTGTTTTGGATCGGAGTCGCCTACGTTACGATGAAGTATGTACGACATCAAAAGCGCTAGGCGTGTTTGTGTTTGTACTCGACGTTTGCTTCTCTTAGATGATTTAGTGCTATTTTTTCATTGATTCTACTATCGATATAATCATGGCGTCTACTCGTCGTCGTCATCGTCGCCACCCTTGCCTTTGTTGAGGAATGGAATGCGCGACATGAATCCGCCACCCTTCTTCTTGCCGTCGTCGCCAGCGTCTTCGGTGACTTTTTTACGACGCATTGAGAACAATCCAGTCTTGCGTTCAGCAGCCTTGTCCAAAAGAAGCTTCAAGTATGCTGCGTCGTGTTTAGCGTGTTGACGGCACGCGATGCGCACGTCATCCGTCGAACGCAACGTGATGTGATGCTTGTCGGAGTCTTCGTACTTGATGGAGTACGACTCGATGAACACTTTCCCGACGGCGATGACGAGTTCTTCAAACGAAACATCGGGATCGAGTTCCATGAAACGAATATCTTCGTCCAGGAAGAGCTTGACTTGAATCTTTTCTGTCTCGTCGACTTCGGGTGGCTCGAACGTTTTCAAGCGATCGATTTCATCCATCATTTCTTGAATGTCTTCATTCAAGCGCTGAATTTCTTCTTCGGCGCGCACGCGCAATTCTTCCTTGGCACTCACCGCCTGCTGTAAGCTTTGGCGGAGCTTTTGTTCGGCTTCGAGCTGCTTAATCAAGTGTTCGCGTTGTTTTCGCTCGTTGTCGAAATCACTGAGAATGTGTAATCGAGATTTGCGTTCGGCGTCGAGTTGCTTTTGCAACGCCGTTTTCTCGCGCGTCTCGCTACTCAACAAATCACGCGCATTCTTCGACTCTTTCTCTGCGACGCGAATCTTTTCATGCGCGGTGAACTGAATTTGACGCTCATTGTCTAACAACGCGCGCGTTTCCGCGTGCGCCCGACGCTCTTCGGCGAGCTCTGAACGCGTCTCTTCGATTTGCTGTAGACGCTGTTCGAGCTGCGTTAACAAATCTTGCCGCGAGTGCGTAAATTGCGTCTGTAAATTGGTCTGCAAACCGCGCGTTTGCTCAAGTTGTCGCAACAATGAACGACGCTCTTCTTCGCCCTGCACGATTCTAGATTCTTGTTCCGACCGACTCGCTTCGGACTGACGAAGTAACCGCTGAAGTTCTTCGACGTCGCCGCGCGTGCGCAAAAATTGCTCGTGCACGCCTTCGCGATTATCCGCTTCACCTTCGAGCATATCGCGCAACGCCCTGCGTTGAGACTCGCTATCATTCAGTTGATTTTGCAAGTCTTCGCGCTCGCGCTCTTCGGCGTCAAGTAACTCTTGCAAGCTCGCGGCTCGGCGCTCCTCCACATCCAACTCGTGTTCGGCGTCCACGCGCGCGCGACGTTCACGCTCCAAGTCACGCTCATAGTCAAGCTCGACGCCCATCTTGGTGTATTTCACATCGCGAGTGGGTAGAATGGCCCACTCTCGCACGCAATCTTCGATCCAAGCATGATTGACGATGGCTACTCGTCCACTCGTGAGCGCTCGCGCGTACGTCTCTGAACCGGCGCGATAACACACCAAGTGCGTCGTGCGATCATCCACGCTCGTTGCAAACGTCCCACCGCTAGCCTCAATCAACTCAATGATATCCGCTTTTTCTTGCGCCGCATACCCATCCACAGCGATGAAGAGCGCGTCGAATCCACGCACGCCGTTGGCGCTCGTCAACGGCGCGTACAACGCCTTCTCCCCGGCGTCCACCACTCTTCGCTGCGCCACGCAATCTTCAATCCACGCATACGACACCACAATCTTACCATCTTCAACCGCACTCAAATAATCATCCCCACGCTTAAACGGCGTCACCACATGCGTGCACGTCGCGTCGTACGCATCCGTCACCCGCGCGCCCAACGCCCGTAGCTCGCGCGCAATCTCCTCCGCATCCTCCCTCGCGTATTCGCACACCGCGATCCGTGCGCGCGCGAAATACGACGTAAACGCATCATCATCGTCGTTCGCATCCCGCGGTCCGCGCCGAATTCCCCGCGCACCGCGCACAGAAGCACCGAATGCATCGGCGGTAGAATTCCCACTCAAACGTTGCGCCGTGCCTGCGGTGAACTCAACGTCATCCACGTCGGACACCGCTGCTCTCGCATCCCCACTGTCGCGCTCGCGCCAAGAACCATCATCATCGCGCTCGCTGTCGCTCTCGGTGAACGACGGCGGCGGCGGAAACGCGTAGTCGCTCGACATCGGTCGTCGCGTCGCGCTGTGCCGATGCGCCCGCGGCTCGTTTCCGTACCCCTTGCGTGTACAGAGTACTCATTATGTGTACATTACGTGTCGAGTGTCCGAGAATTAAATTTATCTGTGACGCCGCCAATGTATCATTTTTTTGGCGTTTCGGCAGCACTAACGGTGCGCGCGCGCGCGACACTGCGCGACGCCATGGCGCGCGCGTCGACGTCGACGTCGAAAGATGTCACCGTGAGCATCATCGTGCCCACGTATAACGAGCGACAGAACATCGGTACGCTGTACGTGCTCATACGCGACGCCGAGCGCGCGTGCAACGCGCGAGGCATGGAGGAGCGCTGGGAAATCATCGTCGTGGATGATAACTCCCCCGATGGCACGAGCGAGGTGGTGAGAGCGCTACAAAAGGCGTACGACGATGAGGATTTAGTGCTTCGCGCGCGTGCGGGGAAATTGGGATTGGGTACGGCGTATGCGCATGGGTTAGCGGTGGCGCGCGGGACGGAGGCGATCATCATGGATGCGGATTTGAGTCACGACCCAAAGTTTATCGGGGAGTTTTTACGACTTCGCCGCGAGCATGGGTACGATGTGGTGTCAGGGACGAGATATGCCCCAGGTGGGGGCGTCGTGGGGTGGGATACGCGACGAAAGTTGACGAGTCGAGGAGCGAACTACTTGGCCAAGGTGCTCTTGGCGCCGGGCGCGAGCGACTTGACGGGGAGCTTTCGATTGTACACGAAACCCGTGCTCGAAGAGCTCGTGCGTGCGGTGAAATCAAAAGGGTATGTGTTTCAAATGGAAATCATCGTTCGCGCTAAAGCCATGGGATTTTCTGTTGGAGAAGTTCCCATATCCTTCGTTGACCGCGTGTACGGCGAGTCAAAACTCGGCGCCGCGGAAATTGTCGCCTATCTGAAAGGCTTGATTCGGCTGTTCTTCACGGTGTAACCTAGAGCGTTGTAATATATATGTGTGTGTGTATTTAACCAAGCGCGTTATCGTCACATACCAGCGAGATTGTCTGCGCACCCTAGTGCGCGTCGCGTCGGATATCGTAGCTCGCGGCTCGAGTTGTTCGTAGAACACCCACCCAACACCATGCGCGCGAGCAGCTTCACTCATTGTCGCGCGCCATGCCGCCCAGGCCCGCGCCCGATGGCGTCATGAGTGACACGAAACCGACGACGTCGTCATCCGCGTCCGCGGCGGCGTCTAAACGCGCGTCGCCGCGCGAAAACTTGGCGGAACTTCGCGCCACATACGGCGATGCGCTGTTGAAGTTTATCGCGTCGGTGATGTTTGGGTTGAAGGGCGCGATGTTGGGCGTGATTGGGACGTCAGCGCTGCCGTACGCGCAGAATTATTTAAAGCTCAGCGCCAAGGAGCTACAGCGGTACGGTATCGTGGCGGCATTTCCGTGGACGGTCAAGCCAATCATCGGGATGACGAGCGACTTGTTTCCAATTGGTGGGTATCATAAAAGGTATTACATCGCCCTGACGTCGATTGTCGGCTCGGCGGCGATCATAATGTTAGCGATGACGGATTTCAAACCGGGTATGGGACCGATGTACGTGCTTGGGCTGTTGGCGGTGAACGCGCAGGTGGCGACGGCGGATTTGTTGACGGAGGGCAAGTACACGGAACGCATGCGACAAAATCCATCGAAATCGAGTGACATGGTGAGCTTCGTGTGGATGTGTATCACTCTCGGTGGTGTATTTGCGACTGTCGTGAGCTTTTTCTCGATTAGAAGCAAAAACTACAATTCATTGCTGTGGATCGCCGTGCCGTTGAGCGCGCAAGCGGTGTTCACGTCGCTGGCGGGATGGTTACCGGAGGAAAAGGTGGGCGAACCAGACGCTGAGAGCGCGACGAAACGTGCACAGGGTAAAGAGTTGTGGCGTAAAAATTTCGCTGTGTTTGCGATGTCGATTTTCATGGCCATCATGTGCTTATTGCTCGCCGTGGTGCAGTTTCTACAGCTATCCAACTCGTACGTCGACTTGGCGGTGACCTTGGGTGTCACGTTCGTGCTCAGCGTATCCATGTACGTATGTTTGCCTAGACCTATAGCAAACGTGACATTCTTTCTGTTCCTCACGAGCGTACTGAGCGTGTCGTTCGGATCGGCGATGAGCTACTGGTTCACCGTCGATGAAAAATGTCTCCCAGATGGGCCACACTTTGACTACTTGTTCTATTCTGTGTACACGTCAATCATCGCTCGCGTGTGCGGCGCAATTGGTATCTATTTGTTCCAAGTATTTTTCTCTAACGCCAACGTTCGATTTGCGTTTTGGATGTCTGCAATATTGAGTTCTGTAGCGAGCATAGGCGACTACATCATCGTCCATCGCTGGAACAAGCAGTGGGGCATTTCAGATAAGGCGTTCTATTTAGTCGGCGATACGATTCTTGAACCGATTGTCGGCATGATGGCGTCAATGCCGAGCGTGGTACTTATGTCAAAAATGTGCCCAGAGAACATGGAGGCGACAATGTTCGCCATTCTCGCGAGCTTTTCAAATCTAGGCGGTTCCTTGTCAAGCGCGCTCGGCGTCTTCGCCATGGACTTGGCTGGGATCAAAACCGATTTGAAGTCGTCCGAAGGAGGGTCGTGCGACTTTTCTGGACTTCCAAATTTGATCTTTTATTGTGGGATCTTGTTCCCACTGATTTCCATCCCGCTCACGTTTGTGTTCGTGCCAAACATCAACATGCAAGACGTGGTGAATTTAGACACGGGCAAACGCGAGCGCAAGACAAACGACGATAAGGAAAGCGAACCGCTTCTCGCCGCGAACAAGTAACCGACTAGCATAGCATATATCAGCATCTTGCAATACAATAGTGTGACATAGAAGAGATTCAGCGCGCGTCAGCATTCCCGTAATAGAAGAAAACAACACAACACAGACGCACTCCGCCAGCTTGAACACCCGGTGAAAACGAACAATTCGCGCGCCAATCCGTGACGGGCGCTTCGTCCTCGCGCGATGAGCGTCGACGCCGACCGCGCGTCGAGTCCCGACAACGACGACGACGAAGTCGGTGGCGATGACGTCCCGTCGTCGTGCGCGTCGTCGTGTCTGTGCGCACCGTGCGCGCCGCTCATGGGCTTCAACACCCGTTTGCGAAGGGTGTTCGGTTGGCAACTCTTAGCGTTCGTGTTTAGCGCGGACTTCTTCGTCAAGGGCGCGGCAAAACACTTGATCGCGTCGTCGTTTTTACCTTACGCGCAAAAGTACTTGAAGTTTAGCGCGCAGGCGTTCCAGCGATTCGACGTGCTCGTGAGCTTCCCGTGGATGTTGAAGCCTTTTTTGGGCGTGCTGACGGATACGACGCCGGTGTTTGGGTACAAGAAACGCGTGTACTTGACCTTAGTATCGTTGTGTGGGACGATTGCGATATTTATGATTGGTAGCATGACGTTTCAACCCGAAGACGCCATGAAGTTTGCGGTGCTGGTGACGTTGGTGAATACGTTGATCGCGTTTAGTGACGTCCTCACGGGAGCGCGCTTGTTTGAAGCGATGTCGTTCAATCAAACGTCAGGTGGGGATTTGTTGACGTATTCATGGATGTTGACTACGATAGGAGCGATTGTAGGCACCGCGCTATCTTACATTGGCTTGGAGACGGGCAAGTATCGGATGATTTATTGGTTCGCCTTTCCGTGCGCCTTGCAACTCGTATTCACGAGCGCGTTTGGGCTGCTACCAGAGAAGAAGGTGCCGAGTGACTATAGTGCACACGCGATGGCGAAAAAGCACTGGAATACGTTTCTTCTGGCATTCATCATCACGATATGTTCGCTGGGTGTGATTGCTATTCAGCTGGTGAGTGGCATCGTCGATGACTTTGTGACGTGCTTTTTGTGCTGCGTATCCATCGCCGCCGTGTTGTGCTGTGCCATCTATTGGTGCTTGGAGAAAAAAGTGGCGATGGTGTTGTTGTATCTTTTCATAGATCGTTTTGTGAACGTCAACGTTTCACGGGCCAAGATGTATTGGTACACTGAGGGTAACGAGTGTGTGCCAAATGGGCCGCATTTTGGGTACGTCTTCTTCATCGTGGCTACGTTTCTAGTCGCTTTGACCGCCCAGGCGATTGGAATCTGGCTCTTCCAGCGCTTCCTTGCGCGATCGAACGTGCGGCTGGTGTTCTTAGTCAGCATAGTGACCAAAATCATCGCCAAGTTTACGGATATTTGGATCATCACGCGGACAAACTTACGCATGGGCATCGGCGACCACAGCGCGTACGTATTCAGCGAAGGCGTGATCGAGGGTATTGCATTCATTTTGAACTACATGCCCAGTAGCGTGGTACTGGCCAAGTTTGCAGAAAAAGACATTGAAAGCACGTTGTTTACTTTGCTCGCCGGCACGGTGAACGTGGCGCAAGCGTTGGCGGTTACCGTCGGTTCGTCTGCGATGACTTTTGTCGGCATTCACACCGATTTGGTGGCGGGAAAATGCAACTTTGACCAGCTCATACCACTTTTAATGATCTGTGGCGTCGTGCTTCCGTTGTTCTCCGTTCCGTTCATTTACTTGCTCGTCCCGGATATCAACATGCACGAAGATTTGAGCGGCTCGCTCGACGTCAAGACCGAGACGACCTCTCCTGCCACGAACAAGGCATCGTGATGACACGCCAAGCGAAACCATAACATAATACTAGTCATACAGTAGTAGTAGAAGCATTAGCAGGAGTAGTGTGCGCGAAAGGCGCTTGTATTATCATGTTCGAGTAACACCCCGCCACGCGCGCCTTGTTTTGATTTTATTCGATTCGATTATCGATTACATACACGTTGGCACAAAGCAAAAGACGAACGATAAATACGCTACTTTTTTTCGCAATCAAAGCACGGATGCTAAGAAATCAGCCACGTCGTCAAACTCCTCAGCGCACGCCGAGTGCGCCATGCCCGTGTACGTCTTGAAATCCGCCTTGACGCCGTTGGACGTCAACACGTCGTTGGACATTTTCCCATAGTCGTATCGAAGCACCATGTCATTCGTACCGTGACCTTGCAAAATGGGCACGTCTTTTGCATACGGACCGAACTTTGCCGGGTATTGATCTCGCAACGGTAAGTACGTGCTCAACGCCAAGCACCCCGCGAGTTTCAACTCGCTTTGCAACACGGCGGTTAACGCGACGACGCCGCCTTGCGAAAACCCCCCGATGACAATTTTATCGCTCGCCACACCCTTGGCCATCTCTTGACGCACAAGCGCTTCAACATACCGCACACTCTCGTTAATCATCGTCTCGTCGTCGATGATAGACTCGGCGTCGAGCGCATTCAAGTCAAACCACGCCGTCATGCGCGCGCCTCCATTCAACGTCACCGGCACCGTCCTCGCCGTCGGGAAAATCCATCGCGTGTTCGCCGGCGCGCGTATCTGCTGCGCCGCGCTCGCCCATCCCGCACCAGTATCCCCCAAACCATGCAACATGACCACCGTCCTCGTCGCCCCTCCGCTCTCGCGCGGCTCCACGACGATGGGTTTCGGGTACTCAGCCATCATCGCGACTCCGCCGTCGTCCTCGCTCGCGCTCGACGACGACATCCCGGCGGCTCGACTCGCACCCCCCACCCGTCGCTGCCCGTACCGATGCGACGCCGCCGTCACCGTCGCCGTCCCACCACGCGCCGCTGACGCCACAACCGACGCCGACGCCACCGCCACGCGCGTCGCCAACACCGCCCCGCACGCCGCGCCGCGCACCCACGCCGACGCGCGCCGTCGTCCGCGTCCGCTCCGTCGTCCGCGACAGCCTTCACTCCCACCCGCGCGCGTCGTCGTCGTCGTCGCGCTGTGCGTCACCGCACTCCCACCGCGCGCGATCGCTCGACGCAGCATGCACCGCGCGCCTCGCTGTCGCGGCTCCACATCGCGCGCGCTCGCGGGGATAACACACATACGTATATACTATACACCTAAGACCTCTATCATGGTCCGCGTAGTACATATTCAACACCATCTAAGCCTATATATATATATGATCATCATCATGGAAACCACCACCCTCTAAAAAAGACGACGACGACGACCCCTACCTGCGTCGTCACTTTACCTCGCGCGCCCCGACGACGACGACGACGACGACGATGTCCAGCTCACTCACCGCGCGATCGGCCGTCGTGCACCGACGCGTGAACGCCACGGTACGTATATATATATGTGTGTGATAGATGGCGATCGTCGTCATTCGCGGGACGACGACGACGACGATTGCGATGCGATGCGATGCGAGGCGACGTCATCGGTCGCGCTCGGGGTGATGGCGAGGGGTGACGCGCGCGCGATGGGTGCGCGCGCGATGCGCGCGCGCGCGTGGATGGTGGTATTTTTTATCCTTCACGCGCGCGCGCGCGCGGCGTCGAGAGGGCATCGCGCGGTGGCCTGGTGGCCGTCGTCGCGCGTCGCGTCGCGCGTACAGGGCGCCGGTGGATAAGGCGGCGGCGGGGTGGATGACGTCGACTGAGGGCGTCGAGTGCGCGCGAGGGCGAGGGCGCGAGGGCGCGCGCGAGGCGTGGATGCATATGGGTGTTTTATGCGTGACGTTGCGCGCGCGCGTTCGGGCGCGATCGCGATCGCGATGGCGGGTGTATCGACCCATGATGACGCGATGATGGACTGACCAATTGGCATGTGTCGCGTTTTGACCTCGCAGGCGACGACGCGCGCCGCGCGCCGCGGCGCCGTTGTCGTTCGTGCCGCCAAGGATGAAGTTGAACCGCGTGTAATCCCGCTTAACACGTACCGTAACATTGGTATTATGGCGCACATTGATGCGGGTAAGACGACGACGACGGAACGTATTTTGTACTACACCGGTCGCTCGCACAAGATTGGCGAAGTGCACGAAGGCGCGGCGACGATGGATTGGATGGAACAAGAACAAGAGCGTGGTATCACCATTACCTCTGCCGCGACGACGTGCGCATGGGCGGGCCACCGTATTAACATTATTGATACCCCTGGTCACGTCGATTTCACGCTTGAAGTTGAACGCGCGTTGCGCGTGCTCGACGGCGCCGTCTGCCTCTTTGACTCTGTCGCCGGCGTCGAACCGCAATCCGAAACGGTGTGGCGTCAAGCCGACAAGTACCGCGTTCCCCGTCTCTGTTTCGTGAACAAGATGGACCGCATGGGTGCCAACTACTACAGAACCATTGACATGATCATCAAGAACCTCGGCGCGAACCCGATTCCGCTTCAAATCCCGATTGGCGCCGAAGAAGAATTCGCCGGCGTCATCGACTTGATTTCCATGAAGGCGCTCGTGTGGCAAGGCGAAGAGCTCGGTGCGTCTTGGGACGTGCTCGAAATCCCGGATGACTTCAAGGAAAAGGCTGCCGAATACCGCGCCGCCATGGTTGAAAAGGCTGTCGAAATGGATGACGACGTCATGATGGCGTACCTCGAAGGCGAAGAGCCGAGCGAGGAGGACCTCATTCGCTGCATTCGCAAGGGTACGTGCGCGATGAAGTTTGTCCCGGTCTTGTGCGGTTCCGCGTTCAAGAACAAGGGTGTGCAACCCATGCTCGACGCCGTGCTCCGTTACTTGCCGGCGCCGACCGACGTCCCTCCCGTCGAAGGTACCGATGTCGATGACAAGGAAAAGAAGATGTACCGCAAGGCGTCTGACGACGAACCGTTGTCGGCGTTGGCGTTCAAGGTGGCCACCGATCCGTTTGTTGGTTCCCTCACGTTCACCCGCGTGTACTCTGGCGTGATGTCCGCGGGTTCTTACGTGTTCAACTCTGTCAAGGGTAAGAAGGAACGCATCGGGCGTCTTCTTGAAATGCACGCCAACGAGCGTGAAGACATCAAGTGCGCGCGCACGGGTGACATTGTCGCCATCGGCGGTCTCAAGGACACGACGACTGGTGACACCTTGTGCGACCAATCTGCGCCGATCATTCTCGAGCGCATGGAATTCCCGGATCCGGTTATTAAGGTTGCCATCGAACCCAAGACCAAGGCTGACATTGAAAAGATGTCCACTGGTTTGATCAAGCTCGCTCAAGAAGATCCTTCGTTCCACTTTACGCGCGACGACGAAACCAACCAAACCATCATCGAAGGTATGGGTGAACTTCACCTCGAAATTATCGTCGACCGTCTTAAGCGTGAATTCAAGGTTGAAGCCAACGTTGGTGCGCCGCAAGTCAACTACCGTGAATCCATCTCCAAGTCTGCGTCTGTCAAGTACACGCACAAGAAGCAATCTGGTGGTTCCGGTCAATACGCCGAAGTGCAAATTAAGTTTGAGCCGATGGAGCCTGGCTCGGGCTTTGAGTTCACCACCGACCTCAAGGGGGGCTCTGTGCCCAAGGAATACATCCCGGGTGTTGCCAGCGGTCTTGAAATGATGATGGGATCTGGTATCATCGCCGGTTTCCCCGTCGTCGACGTGCGATGCACGTTGTTTGATGGCGCCTACCACGACGTCGATTCCTCCGTCATGGCGTTCGAGCTCGCCGCCAAGGGTGCGTTCCGTGAAGGTATCTCGAAGTGCGCGCCCAAGCTTTTGGAACCCGTCATGCAAGTCGACGTTATCACCCCGGAAGAATCCATGGGTGATGTCATTGGTGACTTGAACTCTCGTCGTGGCGCCGTCAACGAACTCGGCGACAAGCCGGGTGGCCTCAAGACGGTCAAGGCGTTCGTTCCGCTCGCGGAAATGTTCAACTACGTGTCCAAGTTGCGCGGTATGACCAAGGGTCGCGCCAACTACTCCATGAAGTTAGCGCGTTACGAGCCTGTGCCTCAGACGATACAAAACGCGTTAGCTGCGAAAAAAGCAGAGGAGAAGGCGGCTAATAATTGAAGAACTTCTTTCGTTTTGTTCGAACGTCTTCTTCGGGAACATCTCCTAACGCGATGCAGCAATTTTAAAATGTATATGATCGACTAGCGAGCATACAGTATTAATAAGTACACACATTCATTCTTTACACATCAATGACAGCTAGTTCAATAACAGCGACGTAATCGCTCGCCAGCGCCGCTCGTAACGTCGCGCGAACAGACGCGAACGCGAGCTCGATTGCGAATGATTCAATGCAATTCAATGCAATTCAATGCAATTCAATGCGTTACATACGTACAAGTCGCGAAAATACTATACGCGTCGTTGACGCACGACGCTGCGGCACGGACGGGCTCGGCGCAGTTCATTGCGAACGTGATGATTTCGAGCGTTGGAACGTCCTTACAAACCCGCGCCGACGCGAAGCGAGCCGAGCGCCGCGCCCGAACCTCCCGCAACGCCGCCGATGGCGGCGCCGCCAATACCGCCGGCGACGTTTCCAGTGTACCCGCCCGTGAAGGCGCCGCCGTCGTCTTCGTCGACGACCGTGCCGGCGACGACGTCTTG
>JACLAB010012085.1_pt1 | contig 27397 bp, 21 predicted proteins | sample 8027921 | NCBI WGS metagenome assembly JACLAB01 (sample SAMN15725117, study PRJNA655200) | protist metagenome | isolation source: fluorescence activated cell sorting (FACS) single amplified genomes of... | place: USA: West Boothbay Harbor, Gulf of Maine | collected 2000-07-19 | reverse complement strand
TTTGAATGATGATGACATTTGTGCGACACAAGCTCGTGTCAGAGTTGGAATTAAGCGTCGAAGATCCGCGCCTGCGGCAATTTGTTCGCGCGCGCGCGCGCAAAACACGTGTTTGAACGCGTTTGAAGTCGGAAGACCGGCGGAGGAGACGTGTCGCGTGCAAGACGTGACTATAGAAAAGTTGCGCTGTGAAAAGTTGAAGTTGAGCGAAGCGCTGCGGGTTGAACGCCAGCGCGCGGGCGTCGCGTGCCAGGAAGTTCGTTTGCTCACGGATGACATTGAACAGGTTCGAAAAGATATGCGCAACCATGATCGAGCAGCGTTGTGCATAACTATGCGACATTTGCGCGCGACGAGAGTCAGTAATGAGCAAATCAAAGCGCTCACAGGGTGGCCAAGTTTGAAAACATTTGATGCTTTGTGGCGGTTTGTCAACGCGGGCGACCGCAACGCGACGCAAAACTTGTTGATTCGTGGACGACAAAGAAGAAGTGACTCCGCAAGCGTAACGGATGCGGATAAAACGGTCGTGCCGCGGAAGAACAGCTTTGAATGGGAAGATATATTTTTGGCATGGTGGATGAGAGCGAAGATGGACCTGTCTGTGGATCAGCTTGCATACTTCGTCGGAATGCGCAAATCGACGCTTACACGTGCATTACAACAAATGACATCATTTTTGACGGTGTTTATACGAGCTTACGGCGGCGACCCGATAGATCCCGAGTGGATCCAGGTGACAACTGGGGAGGATTGGAAAGAAGCATACGGGCAGAAACCTTATGAGATTATCGACGCGACAGAAGTTCCCATGGAGACGCCAGACGACCCATACATGCAGCGTTTGTTTTACAGTCACTATAAGAAGCGCTATGTGTGCAAATTTCTTGGCGCCTGTCACCCGAATTGCCTTGCCGCTTTCTGTTCAGTTGGGTTTCCTGGATCCATTTTTGACAATGAAATTTGCTTTGCTGGAAATGATCACCCGATGCTTAATCATGCGGTACACCGAGCCAGCATCCGCCGGAGGACGTTCACGGATGAGAACGGCGAAAACGTAGTCGTTCCCGAAACAATTGCAGCTGATCGTGGCTTTTGCGAAGGGTTGAATAGACAGTTTGAACGGGATGCGTTCAGGCTTGTGCACCCTGCGTTTTCACGAGGGAAGAATGTGGCCTTCTCCAAGGAGGACATTCTCGATACTAGGGCGCAAGCATGTCGCCGAGTGTTAATTGAAAATGCTTTTGGTCGCGTCAAGACGATTTGGAAGCGTATGCGCGGTCCAGTAGCTATCTCCAAGCTGAAATCTGTGCAGCAGGAGTGGCCAATAATATTTTTCCTAGCGCTAGATTTACAAGCTCCGCTAAGGTAGATTCCGCGCCCTGCACGACTCTGTAACCTTGTGTAAAGTACATTTATGATTGTTCTCTTTTTCGTATTCGTCGAAATACCCCTTGAGAAGTGTTGATGGCTTATTTCGCGACCACATCGCGAGTATATCAGGTGCAACTTCAGGCAGTTCCAAATCACCGTCACCGCGCGTGTTCACAGTGCACCGTCGCTTCGCGCGCCCGACTTCGAATCTATTAAAGTCAATGTTGCCGAGAGGAACTTTGCGATTCACCGGATCTCCTTCGCCGCTCGTGCCAAACCACTCACTTTCGAGCGACGTGCATGGGTCAACTGGTCTTTGTAACTTGGCAAAAAACCAGAGCGCTGCAACGACGTGTATACACCCTCCAAAATGTCCGCCCGCTCCCGCCTTACACGCGCACGTCCCACGCTCGACACTGACGACATGGTCTTGAACATGCTCATGGCTTTCTTCGTCGATACCTCCATACTTACATAACATGCAGACAGTGACGGCATACCGCTCTGCTTTGAGTGATGCCGGAATACCAACTTGGAACCACAATCGAAAGTGAGTTTGCATCCAAGGATGCACAACGTGCGCAAAACGAATCGGAAGGGGCGTCCGCGCGTGAATTCGTGCGTATCCTTGTCGATATGCTTTGGATCGCACCGGGTCGTTGTAAACGGACATCCCTGCAAGCCACGTCGTGATGATGTCCTCACCCATGAGTGGTGACGTCTCGCGGAAGAGCTCAACGTCAGCGCTCCACGCTTCATCATCCATTGGTGCGTTCAAGTTGGGATCTAGCTCAGGGAATTGCGTCGCCGGAAGATGAAAATGGTGAACCAAATATGTATGAAGACTTTTCCCTTCCGGATCCTGGACGTCGCCGTCGATGTCGATATCTAGCTGCTCGTACCGCCGCTCAAGTTCAATCCTCCCTATGACCTCTGAGATGATGTCATCTTTGTCCCGTATATCCTGGCATCCGTGGCGTCGGTCGTTCCGACGCACGTTCAGCCACCGTAACAAATCCGCTTTAGAGTTGTCCTCGACTCTCTTTTCCGGCAAAACGGCGCCTTTGACGAGATACTTCGGGATTCGTCTCGCTTGTGTTTCACCATTTCGAAAAAGGGCAGCCACTGGAACGAGTTCAACGGGCTTGTGAGTATCCGCGTCCCGCAGACCTAAAGCGAATTCTTCGTTTTCTGAGTGATTTGCGCTCAATATGGTGTTGTCATTCAGCCAGCGTCTCTCCTTTGTCCGTATATCGTACACGACCGCTCGTTCGAAACCGGCCATGCCTTCTTCAAGTTTGCAAATTTGCGTGTCCTCATCATTCGCAGCGACGACCTCCTTCAACACGAGATACTTCACAAAAGAGCGTATATTTACAGACCCTGCACGTCGTATGCAAGCTACAATTGCATCGAAAGCTGTTTGGGGTCCAAGTCCGGGCACTTTCCCGTCCCTGTAATCACACCCGCTTGCCACCGCCCACAAGCACACAGCAGCATCACCGTGCACGCACATGAGCTCCACGACTGTGTTCACCGCGTTCATGTCTACCGGCATCCGCACGTTATTTCTATTGAAAACGTTACACTTCAACGTCGAGACGCCCCAAGACACCTTATGAACGACGTTGGCGCACCCAAGCACCACCGCATCTGTGTCCTCCGTCAAAACAAAATCAACGAGACCACTGGACTCCATGAACTTCAACTGGTGATCTGATTCATTTGGCGCCACGACGTACACGAATCCGCGCTCGCGCACTTCATTCAATATCCGAGGCAAATAACACCGTTCGTATTTTTCCCCTATCGCGTCTGCTCGCTTCTCGTGCGTCACCTTCTTGTGTGTTGTTCTCGCCCCGTCAAAAACAAGTACTGGGAACACTCCTGCATTCACGAGCTTCGTAGCGCGCGAAATGACTGTATCTACAGCCGAATCCAGCCTATCCTGAATAGAACCAGTTTTGCGCATCGCCCACCCTTGGTGAATCCATATGTTTGCGTCTACCCCCGCTTTTGCGTTCGCGAACGCGCCGACGATGGTTGAGCGGACGACCGCATCGTCGAACGCTTTCCACCCTGCGTCGACGCCCATACGCACCAAAATTTGCAAACACGGCTACAATTCGATCACAAACACATTCGTCCACGCTTTCGTTTGCCTCGCAGACACGCGCCGCGCGCTCGCGCCGCGACAGACGCGTGAAAGTGGCGCTCATGCGCGACGCGCCGCGCGAGTTCAAAAAAAGGGCGAAAGTGAAGCTGATTCGAGGTTTGAGTCGACAGTGGGTCGTGACGAGTCATGATTGGTCAACTTAAATACGTAAAATGATAGGAAAACCTTAATGGAATGGGTCTATTATAAAGACCCCGTAAAGTTAATTTTAGAGTCATTATATGTAATTGTACCACACAACGAAAAACCGAAGGCCCCCGCTAACAACAAACAGCTCGCCGAGATTTTGAAATGAGAAGCAACGCAGGTTCGGTTAAACAACAGAGCTCGCACGCGGCTTGGCGCCAGGGGAATCGCCAAGGAAAATTATACGTGTCAAAGTCATGTTTGAACCAGATTATCGAAGAGAAAAAGGTTAGCCGCAAAGACTTCCACGTTCTCTTGTTTCTAACTTTGTGAAAACAGAACTTTGCACCCAGTTCTTAGAAAACGGCATCAGGGGCGATCTGCACGGCAGTCTTCACAACTACGCGATACAGTTGGTATGTTTATCTATATGCACAAACACCTATACTTCGCTTGAGCGTGAGCAAACAGGATGCCATTGCGAGGGGGCGAGAACAGGTATTTGAAATCAGTCTAGGAGACCTGCAGCAGGTGAAAAATATCAAGCAACTATACGCAACTATGTAGTTTGACAGCCTGTGACTTAGTTCAAAGATGATGACGAGTTCAAGAATTTGATGTCTAATATCAAGAACAACACCCGCAGATACGTTGAAATGTTTGCAGAAGTTGTAGATGCCCTCTTACTCCAATTCGGGCTGGTGTCCTCGGAGGGAGTTGTCCGAGAACCTGTAAGTTCGAACCGGCGTAGACAAACATTATTAACTAATACACTTGTAGGAGACTCAAAACACGAGTGCCAATTCAATACATTCGACGGTCCCAGCCTCGCTGAAGCGAACATTTAGAGTGGTATTCAGTTCTGGAAGTTCAGACCCTGCCATGAAACTCAGAGAAATCCGTTCTTCAAGTATTGGACGATTGGTGAATTTCAAGGTTACTAGTCACATATTTGCAACTTATCGCATTTTAACACGGGATTTCTAGGGTATTTGTACACGCATAAGTGATGTCAAGCCACTCATGGAAGTGGCTTGTTTTACCTGTGAAACCTGCAACGCTGAGTTTTATCAGGTTCTATTTACGACTTGTATCCCGGTATAAATGTTTAAGCGCTTCACCTAGGAGGTTTATGGAGAGAGTTTTTCTCCATTATTTATTTGCCCATCGAAATCTTGTAAAGTGGGCTCTGCTGGTACAATACGGCGCGCTTTTTTATCTCACCAAACTTGATTATTCTTACAGGTAACCTTGTACTCGAAACGAGAGCTTCAAAGTTCGTAGGCTTTCAGGTATAATGAGCACATTGTATACCGCACGAGTTCTAATTCTCTTCTAGGAAGCCAAAATCCAAGAACTGTCTGAAGATGTACCTATCGGACACACGCCTCGGTCGCTCACTGTCCACCTCAAAGGACATTTGATACAAACACTCGGGTATCGCTTTATTTTAGGATTCGTTGAAGCAGAAATCAAATCGTATCGCAGGCCTGGTAATATTGTAGACGTTTGCGGAATTTTCTTACCCACGCCGAACGGACTAAGAGTACGCGTGTCCAAAACTATTCTTTATTTCCTTTGAACTTGATTGGCAGGCGAAGCAAAATACACTCTTGGCATCAACTTTTATCGATCTGATGACAATACGCAAACACAAAACTCGAGCGATTAATCAACAAGTTGAGAAAGATGTCTTGGAAAAAGTTAAAAGTTACAGACAGCAGCGTGATGTGTATTCACGCTTAGCAGAGTCCATTGCACCAGAAATATTTGGTCACGTTGATGTCAAGAAGGCGCTTCTTTTGCTCTTGTGCGCAGGCGTCTCGAGGAAATTGGCAGATGGTGTCTCTATACGTGGTGATATCCACATGTGCTTGATGGGTGATCCAGGGGTCGCGAAATCGCAACTGCTGAAACATATGGTACAGCTTGCACCAAGGTAAAGTGTTCAATATGTGTGTGCGCTTAATATTTGATCCATGGAGCATAGAGGCGTCTATACTACTGGACGAGGTAGTAGTGGAGTTGGACTAACTGCTGCAGTCCAAAGAGATACAATTACCGGGGAAATGATTCTCGAGGGTGGCGCACTTGTACTTGCTGATAACGGTATCTGTTGCATTGATGAGTTTGACAAGATGGATGAAGGTGACCGAACTGCAATACATGAAGTGATGGAACAACAGACAGTTAGCATTGCTAAGGTTCGTGACGTAATCATCTACTGTCATTGAATGATTAGTTTTTTTAGGCGGGTATTACAACGACGTTGAATGCACGAACGGCAGTGCTGGCTGCAGCGAATCCGGCTTTTGGGCGATATAAGCTATCTGCGACACCGCAAGAAAACATCAATTTACCAGCATCGTTATTGAGTAGATTTGATTTACTTTGGCTGATTCTTGACACTGCTGATATCGAAAACGATATCGCTTTGGCTCACCACGTTCTTCATGTACACAAATGTGGGAAGCCACCGGTAAAATAACACTTCTGATGTCTGAATCTGACCAAATTAACGTTTGAATAGAGTACCGGCGCCGCACACATGAGCATGGATGAGTTACGCGTTTACGTTGCGTTATCTCAAGATTTTCAACCATATGTTCCTGAGGATCTTACGGAATATGTTGCTACTGCATATACAGAAATGCGCCTGGATGAATCACGTGCAGCTCAGCACGCTACAGTAAGTGAGGCATCCGTCGAAAGGAAAATATTCATCTTGTTTTGATAGGGCTACACAACGGCAAGAACACTTCTATCAATATTGAGATTAGCGGAGGCTCTTGCACGCCTAGGATGGTCCAACCAGGTATCATATAGCGTATGTTTATGATTGAACAACGCATCACTAAACGAGTTTAGGTTACTGAGCAAGATGTAAATGAGGCGCTGAGGCTGATGAAGATGTCGAAGGTTTGTTGGTTCACATCTTTAAAGCGAAAGAACTTTGAATTGAATACGCGCTTCACACAGATGAGTTTAACAACCAAAGACATACAACGGAACGAAGATCAAATCACAACTGTTTACAAGGTGAGTCACAGACTTTGCTACGTTTGATCAATTGACGACATATTTGATAGATTTTACGTGAATTGGCCGAAAACAATGACAATTTGTGCATCAGTTACATCGAAGCAGCCAAGCTCATATTGGCTAAAGGGCACTCAAGAGAGGTGACTTTGTCATAAACTGCAAAGGAGAACCTTGACATATTTTATTCACTTACGAATAGGTCCTCGACGCGTGCTTGGAAGAATATAGCGCCTTAGATGTTTGGGTGCTAGATGAAGCGCGAAACATCACGTTCGTAGAATAGGTTTGCAAAAGAGTTACATCCCATACTATTTTTAGTCTGCCGCGTTATACATCTGTGTGTCAAGTTTTTTTAAGTTGCCAACACCGGTAGTTGGATCTGTTGCGAGATGAAAAAATATTTATGGAAAGAAAAATACAGTCAAGTTGTTTACCTTCTCCATTTTCGCAAACTCCCACTCTTTATTCTGCAACAACAGACTCAGAACTCCCAAAAAAAAGAGTGACCAAAAGACGTACACAGAGCGGACAGTTACTTCTAGTTCTTAGCCATTTCGAGATACAGTCGAGATGAAAAACATGACCACAATTGCCCCACGCAATACTGAGTCCTTCCTCCGAAGCAACTGATGGATTGGCTTGATACTCTATACTGGGTTCGTGCAGGCTATTTCTACAGATTGCACAAGTATCTGTACAAATTGACCACGACCAAACAGCGACGGCGTTCCACTACAGGACAAGTATGTATCTGATATGATAACATAGTAAAATACCTCTTACCTTTTTAATATCAAAACAACTCTCTCCCGCCATCCTATCGTGTCACGTAAGTACTGTCACGCGATCGCAGAGAGCTCAACGTGCCTCCCGAGTCCACTCGCTGCGTTCCACAGCGGAACATATGTTCAATCGCACCTGCTACGGTTTTCAGGAAATTCTATTCTCCTCTTGAATGGTCAAACGAATGGTTTACTACTGACAAAAGTGAAATAAGCGACTTTTAGTAAAATAACACGATGCTCTGGACCACTCCTAAGTACTGTTAATATTTAATACCAACGTCGGTATCAAGACTCAAATAATGGTCGATCTGAAATAACCAGACCCTCGGTCTGTCGGTTTCAAAAATAAAATTTCAAAATTTCTATGCACAAGTGTAACTCTGTGTCTGTCTCTAGCTGCACTCTGTCACGTTCACTTTGATAGAAACACACATGGCAAGTCCACACGCTTCAACACTCCCTTGGATCGAAAAGTATAGACCGTCAGCATTCTGCGACATTTCTGATCAGAATCACGTGATTAAGACAGTGTTAAAGCTGGTTGCTGAAAAACAAATGCCTCACTTACTTTTCTACGGCCCTCCAGGTACAGGGAAAACATCAACGATTTTAACTATCGCACGTGCATACTTTGGCGACCAAGCGGGACAAATGACTTTAGAGCTCAATGCCTCGGACGATAGAGGTATAGAAGTAGTCCGGAACGAGATTCAATCTTTTGCTTCCTCACAGCGTATCTTCTCCTCGGGCTACAAGCTGGTGATACTTGACGAGTGTGATAGTATGACTAAAGATGCGCAATTCGCCCTCCGGCGAGTCATTGAGAAGTACACTAAGCACACACGATTCTGTTTGATAGGCAACTATGCCTCAAAAATAATCCCTGCACTCCAGTCGCGCTGCATGAAGTTCAGGTTCGCTCCGTTTCAAAGTGATATTGCTCAAAATCGAATTCGTCACATTTCAACATTAGAAGGAATTGGTTTATCAGAAGAAGCATTATTAGCCATAGTGACAATTTCTGAAGGAGATTTGCGACGAGCTTGCAACCTGTTACAGGGTTGCGCACTTACGACCTCAAATATTATTGATGAACGCACAGTTTACTCAGTCGCAGGTGTACCGCTACCAAGCGATTTGGAAACTGCGATGATAACTCTTCTCAATGATGATTTACTAGTTGGTGTCAATACGCTGCAAAGTCTCACAAAAATCATGGGTGTGGCGGTGACGGATATTGTATCACTATTATCTAAAAGAATATTTGAACTGCACTTGTCATCCACGGTGAGGGCAGACATTATCTCAGCACTTGCTGACATGGAGGTAGCATTATCGCATGTTTCTTGCGAAAAGTTCCAACTCCGAGCACTTGCTTCAGTTTTTACACCTTTAAAGGCTGACACAGGTAACGAAACAAAAAGGTAGAGTAGAAATTGGTCAGAGGAAAACTTGATGTGATGGCGTTAAGGTGATCCTAGAAATTTTGACGAACAAAATAATGATTCGATTAGTATGAAAACAAATCGTCTAATGAATCGCATGAACGCGCCATTTAGTAACATTCCAAAATTCTTGTAAGACAATTCAGCGCTGATACAGTTTAAGCTGAGAAAGTTCACTTTCTTAAGAGCGGGCCATATCTAAAAGAAAATAACAGTGAGTTTTGTCGATATGCATTATGATTATCGCTTACCTGCCAGACTGCGAACAATATCGAAAGTTGCCTCAGGTCTACCAAGTTTCCTTGCACGCTCTGACATTTCTTGTAGACTGTCTTTTTGAGGACCAAACCAGGCAGAGACTATTTGTGCCATATGAACAGGGTCTTCACTGTATGCGCCAACATTGTTTTGTAGCACATACGGAATGTTACCTTCTTCTTGGCATGGAATGCACCCTATTTAATATGAGAAAGGGATCATGGACGACATTATAATCAACTCTACCGTTTAAGATGATAGGTAGACCACACGTCAGCGCCTCCGCTATTGTTCCTGGACCAGCCTTGGTGATTACACAGTCACAGGATGCCATATATTCGGCCATATTGTTGACGAATCCCTGTAGGTGAACAATTCACTTCAAAAATAACTGTCGTAGAAAAGCATTACCTTCACCGATATCTTAATGTTCCATGTACGGCGAGCGAGCTCGCTAACAAGTGCAGCATTTCTTCCGCAGATGACTATGAGCTGATCAGATGGAGAAAGCCTATACTGTAAGTCAGAGGGCGTTTAGAACTCAATTACGCCCATCTTACCTTGCTGAAAGTGCCTCAGCTATCTCAGCAATTTTACCCATGCCTTCACCACCACCGATCAGCATCACTGTAGGCGCCGACGTATCAAGCCCAAGTTTCTTTCTTAATTCAATCTTATGGACACCACGCAGTGAACTAAACGCTGGACGTATCGGAAGACCATGACAGGTAATTTGAGGCCTCTTTAACCCATGATCCATAGCTTGTCGAGCAACCAGCTCTGTGGCGACAAAGCATCTATCCACAGCCTATGTAACAACCGTGAGAACGCGTGGAACAAGAATATATGTGTGAAATTACCTTATGGAACCAAGTTGCATGGCAGCGCGTTAAATCCGTGACAACTGTGGCAAACGAAAGTTTGTGTAATATATCTAGCTTTTTCATATGCGCAAGCACTTTCAACTGCAAGGAATTGAATACATGAATCCCAGCGGATAACTCATTTTACGTACTGGGACGTGTTGCATCAGTGGATGCACGCTTACGATCAATCTTGGTTTATATTCTGCAAATGCTTGTTGAAAGCGTCTACCAACAATTGCCGCATAGCCCTAAAAGTAAAAAAATAAGAGGAGTATTAGTAAAATCTCAGAAATCAGACGTACCTTAAACATAAACTCATGTATGAAACTTGGTTCAGAGCACCTGAAGTTTAGTCTCCACAGCCAAGGGTGTTTGACAAGGAAAAAGTAACTTTTTGGCATGTTACAAAATGGCCACGGTGAGTGCGTACTCCATAAATCGACGGTGTTAAACTTGAACTCAACTCCTGTTGTACGTCAATTTTATGTTAATTTATTTGCTTTAAACGACGCACCATAGAGGTAACCGAAACAATCTTCCAATGCCTGAGCACTGGCTCGATGACCACCACCCGTATCACTACTGAGGCATAGCACGCGTATCTTCTCTGAATCTAGTAACACCGGCTTTTCACACTCGACTGTTATCATACTCTCGTCATGTGCGTTTTTATCAGTCTTAGCAGAGCTTAAAATCTTCTTAAACAGTTAGAATGTAAGCTTCATCACTAAATCTCGATCTTACCGAGTCATGCTCAGAGTGTCCTTGTACACTAAGCGCTGATACACCAAATAAATATCGAGTAGCTGGATAGATAGTCACCCCCTGGCCCCCGCTGCAGAAAAACAAGTTAGTCATAAGCGAAGTATTAAAATATGCAGAGCAAACCTTGGGCGTAATCTTTCGCTCATTTTCGCCGAGATGTGCGCGTGTCTTCTCGCATCAAATTCGAACTCCGATTTGCCACCAATTACTACGCTACCGGTTCCTGATATACTAATACATTTCGTACGAGTGACACTCATTCAACCCTTGCAACTAAGAGAAGCTGGCAGGGCAAGTAAACCCCCGGCGAAGGCAATATGTGTTGTTATGACGCGCAAACTCGCGTCTTGCTTATCTTGCAGCGTCCTCAATATCCGCTTCTGAGGCTGGTACTACTTCATATGATTTGTGTGTTTATGTGTTTATGTGTTTGTGTGTTTGTGTGCCTGAGTGTCCGTGTGAAATTATCTCTTGTTAACCATATTGACTTATTTTCAATTTGCGCAAATCGATACATTATATGCACATGTACGAGTACACATGTACATACCACTATGTTTAAAACAATTTCACTGCGACAAATCGATAACGAGTACTTCGGTTCTTAACTCAGTTGACAAGTTACGAGCTCTAAGTCTGTACGACGGACCTGAGCATTCTTACCTCAAACATCTACTGCGTATCAATATCAAACCGAACGATTGCTAGCTGAATTAACTTTTTACGCATGTTTACGTTGAAAGAAGGCTTTCTCGAGGCACTAGTTCGCGGTATGAAGGCCGAGCTTCTTGTCAAGGAGGACTATATAAAGCTCCGACAGTGCGACTCACTAGTTGATCTTAAGTTATATCTGGTAACACAAGGAGAGCAAAGCACACTGGACATGACAAACACGCGCGTAGGTATCGAGAGGCTATCACTCTGAATTACATAGCGAAATTGGTCCCATCAGTCCGACACGTTTAGTTGAACTTTGCGCAAAGAAGCTGGTGAAAGGTTTCAGAACAATAAATACTCAGGTATTGACTTTTCTTATCATTTCAAGCGTCACGTATGAAGTTCGGGCAGGCATCCGAACCACTCACCACTTTACTAAACTACGTGACACACCGCTACATGATTGATAACGTTATACTAATCATGACTGGCTCTATGAGGGGTCGTTCTTTTACGGTGAGAGTATCCTATCCTGCCGTTGAGCAGCTCAGAACTTATTAACGAAGGAATTACTGAGCAAATGTCACCCACTCGGCATGTTTGAATCTATGGAGAATCTTTTGGTCGCTAATGATCTTCGGTATTATGAAAATATTCCGTGGTATGTCGTTAGACTCAGCTCTGAAACGTAAAGGGAAATCCACCGTCTTGTGCTAATTGATACACCTATTTCTACTTATTTCAACGACTGTTTAAAGAATGAAAAGATTGATGAGACAAATATAGAATTCATCAGAAACTCTGTATACAAGGTTGGTACGTCCACTGTTAGTGAAGAAATTTCTGACCCTGCTTCTTATAAGGCCTATTTGGAAGATTTCGTAAACTTTTGCATCCAGTTAGGCGATGAATGCTCTGATCTGATGGTAATCTTTGTAGGGACTTATGCATTACTGTTTCTAAACGTGCGCAGCAATTACTCGTGTTTGAAGCTGATCGACGCGTGATTAATATCACATTATCTTCATTTGGGACTGAACTTACTGTGAGCGACAAGTTGAAACTATTCCCGAGTTTTGGCAGCTTAAATCCAAGCGGTCAGCTTGCTATGGCGCAGTGTACTAACAGTGAAGAATTTCATAATATGTTAGAAGTCATGGCCCCGTATGGCAGTGTTTTGTCCAGATTCAAAGGCGCTGAACCACGTACACTCGACAAGGTGATAGTTTTGTCATGTTGTCACGTGCTTAAACTTACGTCCCATTGTAGATCCTTGACGAAGAAGAACATTTTTTGTGTCAAAGTATATTTCTCCAGCGATCAAGATACGCAGTTTTCATGGCATACATAAATCTCTGCGAACAAGAACTTCGTAACGTCATGTGGATCGCAGAATGTATTGCGCAGCAACAAAAGTTCCGCATAGAGGAATGCCTTATTTGTGCAGATGTACGTCTTAATTAGAACACTAGAGAGTTGATAGCGATAGTAGAGAAATTGGAGTGGAACGCTCAAAGCATCGTCAGGCCTTTGTCAGATAAACTTTCCTCCAGAAAACTGTAAAAGTTCTCCTCGCAACCTATCACGCGCATCTTGCTTACGTCCTCGCGAATCTCGTTCGCCAGCACTTATCACAAGCTTCTGACGACTATACTTTCCTTGAACTGATCGAGATTTTTTCAATTTGTTCACTTCACGATCTTCATATTGGCTGTTGCGATACCCACGATGTTTGGACACCAAATCCTCATCTTCAAACGCGGTTGCCGTGTCAGACTCCACACGAATACCGAGAGCACGTTCATTAGCATCCAAGAAGACAGCTACATTCTCGGCAAGTAGAGTAACTGCACTTTGTAGAGTCGATGGCTCCAGCGTATGCACAGCGAAGGTGGACGTTGGTGCATCACATGATCCAGTAAGTCCACCTGTGGTGAGAAGCTTACTAACATTTGCTTGCACTGATTCAACAGAAAGCGCGAACATATCGCTCAACGTGTCTAGGCAGAGAGTGTCGTATTGTGATGCGCGCTGAAATATGAAAGTGCGAAGGGCCTCTTGCTTGATTTCTTCCACAACGAGATCAAGTACGGACGCACTGCCTTCCAAGCCAGGGAGTAATGTCCAGATGCTCATAGATTTCACACAGTGCGCTGCAGAAGCCCATTCTCCATCTATGAGATACTTCGTCGCGCACATGACTGTGTCCCGAACACCCTCGGGTGGACCATTGAAAGTCTGCTTTTCAAAGCCCTCTATCATTCGAAGGAAAGTTCGGTTGACGCTACGAAGGTGCCTGGGTTTGTCCAAAACGCTGTGTGTTTCTCCTAACATGCAAGAAACTAGGTAAATACTTTCCAAAAGTTCAATATTGATGTGCATATGAAACGGAACTTGTCTACGACGTTCGAGCTTCTCTTGCTCAAAGTTACGTTCTGCAGCGTGTCGAGAAACAGATACTCCCTGAGCTAAAAGTTCCCTTGCTCTTCCACTGGACAAAACACTGCCATACGGGGCCATGACTTCTAACATATTATGAAATTCTTCACTGTTAGTACACTGCGCCATACAACGGTTGAATAGAACCTGCGTTTCAATGTCCATGTGGTGAATACTTTCTTGAAGATGTGACATCAACAGCTGTTCTCGAGCCAACTCAAACTCGCCGCGTAGAGAAGTATTGAAGGTGTCATATAATATGGCACGGACCTTTGACCTATCGTCTCCCATCTCGTAAATTGAGAACGTTAGCTCTGAAATCAACTCTTGCAGTGATTTTCGTGGAAAGCTGAAACCACGAGGAAACCAGTCATCGCCGGAGTCCGTCCCGTGCTCTTCACCAGCATCTGAGCAAAACATTTGATCGTAGTTGCTCTCACACATTTCGGATGGTAGGACCTCAATTAGCTCATTGATATTGTTCAGTCGATTTGATGCGAAATCAGCCACTGCCTCATACATGGAAGGGGTTTTACAGTAAAGATGGCCCAATATTTTTTGTGCAATTTTCATACGAGGCACGGTAAGTTCACGTTCATTGTAATACGTCAACACTTGCTGTAAAAACACTAGCACGAAACACTCATCTCGTAGTCTAGAAATATACTCCTTGGTGTGAGGATCCATGTGCTGAAGAGATTTCATGTACTCATCGTCAAGTCTTTCTGCAAAAGCACATAGAGAGCCACACAGCTGAACAGGAGCCCCGGCAAGTAAGTCGTCCCGCGCTGGGCGCGCTATATGTTCTTCTTTCTCTAAGAGTGTAATGTGCGTGTTATTTCGTAACAGTTCGATGAGCCGAAGAACATTGCACATACAACTTCTCCAGATGGAAACTGACATATGAGTCGACATGCTCCCAGCTGTATCAAATTGTGCACTTATGATATGAAGGAGGATTTCGACTTCTTGCGCAGGACATTTTGCTAGAGTTGCCATGTACGTCAACTGTCGCACGGCCACGTGACGATCTGTTCCCTTTTTGCCTCTGCATGCAATGATATCTTTCAGCTTTTCATCGATCATCTCAAAAGTGACGTCCTTTCTGTCAGCATACAGGATAAAGTCCTTATTTTTTCCATTTAGATTGTCTTTTTTATCGGCAGCGACATCATCATCGAAAATATCTGGTTCTGATTCGGATGCCGAGTCATCTTCTTCCTGCTGAGTCGATATAGTACTCAAATCTAATGATACCACCTTGAGGTACTTCACAAGTCGCTGACGAAGAGCCGATAACGATTTTGACGCCGTCGTGGAAAGACTCTTCCGAATCTCTTTATCTGCGTACGTACTCTCTACTGCATCATCGATACATTTCAAAGCCCGGATGTAAAAGCCGGAAAAGCGTTTGGTTGATGATATTAGTTTATCGGACTGCTTAACAAGTCTGTCAAAACTTTTCACCAAAGAAACCCAGTCTCCGTCACCAGCTTGCGCAGTGACCTCAGCTACTATTGCCCTTAGTTCACTCTTTTTTCGATCCTGCAAAAAGAATTTAGTTTTGTGGTAACGTGCATAAGTGAAACACTATCAGCAACAAACAAGCTTAAACTCACCTTAGCACTTTGAATAACTCTTCTATCATCCTCCGAACTATCAGAACTATCGTCTTGCAAGTATCTGCAAAATTCGTGTAAGAGTATGTTTTAGGCACTAAATTGCGAATCAAAACGCACTTTGACGCGCCGCGCAGGTCCTGGTCAGATGAGGAGGAACCCGAGTTTGAGCTGGCACTTGAGCTTGAATCCGTGTACGAGCCGGTATCATCCGAGTCGCTAACACTCGAGTCCGAATCTCCGCCCCAGAATTTGCTCGCCTGTTTTAAATTTTATGCGCATGGTAAGTCGACAAGCTAGATTATATGGTTCGCGCGGTACAGACCAGTCGTATTTGCGGCTGGGTTTTCAACACGGACTATCAATCGCGATTCTCAACGTAGACGGCGCTGGGATCTCGCATCGTCTGAAAAACTCACCATTTCGTGTCGCGTTGTCGAAAAAAAATCGGGCGTTTGCGCGAGTTTATAGCGACGCCGGATTTCAAGGCGCGCAGGCCGAAGGTCCTGTGGGCGCGTTAAGGTGCGGCGCGCGGTGAGCGAGTGGCCAGGGACGTTTCACGCTTTCCGATCCTCCTCCTTCTCTACGGATTTTCTATTAGACGGAATTAAACCCTATTAATTTTTATAAATTTATAAGCAACTTGTTGGTATAGCTATATATATATGGATACTTATGGATACTACGTGATATGGATTCAACACTTAGGACCTCCCTAACCAGAGCCGGGCACTGACTCGAGCGAGTCGCGTGCACGCCAAGTCCAATAGTCATCCGTGACGGAAGTAGGTTTTGAATTGTGGCAGGTAGCGATGCACGTGGAAATTTCTGCGGTGCACAGTCGATTGTTATATTCGCGATGTTTAAACAGTACGCGGCGTACAAGCGTTCAGTTGAGCAGAACAAGATTTCCTGCTTTTCGAAACCAGTTTTATTGTACCGCCGGTCAGGAAGACTACCCGCCAAATTTGTCGAAACTAATACAATCGTTTAGTATTGTATGTATTTGAAGTCGCGCATCGATCGGTGTAACTGAGTTCAAATGTTAGGTTCCAGACCCGATGCTTCGCTACAAACAATTACTTTTCTTGGCAAAAAAACTACCTTCTTTCCCCGAGGTATTTTTATATTCGAATCAAAATATCTATATTGATGAGCTTTCCGAGCAGGAACAACGCGTTGATGATAACAAGGTATCGTCTTGAGCATATAAATCTACTTAACCAACCCTAACTCTTGTTATTTTTAAGGTGCACGGTTGTACTTCACAGGTACAGTATGCATGAATCGTCGTAATTGCATCTTGATCGATGATATTCTTAGGTGTGGATAGTAGTTCGAGTAGAGGACGGAGTCGTTTATCTGTCGGCTGACTCTGATTCACAACTGACGAAAGGTTTAGCAGCGTTATTAGTTGAAGGTTTAAGTGGCGGGTGCGTAGAGACTATTTTAGGCCTACCCATGGATTTTATCCAGGACTTCGGACTCAATCAAAGCCTTACTCCATCGCGAACGAGTGGATTCTTGAATATGTTTCAGCTCGTCAAGATCAAGATAGCGGAGTTACAGCAGTAATATGTTCAATTTAGTTTACATAACTGTGAGCGATACTGTTCCAGTAAGCATAGCTATGGACTTGATGCCGTACGAATGTTTTGGACTCAATTTTGACTCTGAAATATAGCACTCATAATCGGTCAGCTGCCAGAGACATCTAGCGCATAGCACCCAGGCTTGTAGTTCCCTAAGGTTGATGAATGAATTGAAGGTGAAAATACACGCCACTCAGCGTACTTTTTCGAAGCCATTTTGCTGCCCAGCTCGATGACTGGTCGTGAATTGAAATTAAGCTGCACATATTTTCAGCTGCTAGAAACTTCAACAATGTATTTCAAGTTACCCGGAATATTGTTGTGTTGTATTATCTGAAACACTCGCACGATCGTCTACCATCGGAATGTTTATACAATTTTCACACCCGCTCTCTAAAAACTATAAGTACAGTAGTTAGATCACACCAAAGCTATTGATCCCGTATTCGTACCTGTTCAAAAGTCTTAACTAACCCGCAGCTTTGACAAGCCCTCGTATTCTTAGCAGACAGTTCGACTGGCGGGGCTGCGCATTCGCTAAGTCCGTCAACTGGGCTAAATACTTTACTCATATTGGACAACAATCGCCAGTGCTGCTCTCCTGCTGTACTTTACTCGGGTAAGAACCCCACTCCGCGAGAACAAACACGGTTCCCTTGCGTCTTGAACAACAGCAGGTGTCAGAGTGGGTCGTAGGTTGGCCAAGTTGGCATATCAGACTTTAAGTCTCTCGAAATTAGCGAGGTGCCTCGCCTCCATGTAATATGCTGTTTGAAAATTATTCCTTCAGGGGTAACCTAGGCGAATTCCCCCTTTTGGAGGGTGTTTTCATCTATGTGTGCATTTTTAAGTGTTGTACCAACCAGTTGGTACGTTCTATTCGCTCTGTGTCGTCGCGTGTTCGTATTATGATGGAATCATCTTCTAAGTGAGCGCGAGATGTGTGTGGTTGTCCGAGACGTTGTGCGCGGCGGTTGGACGAAGAACATCCACATTTTCATGTGCGTCGCCGAAGCCTAGTGACGTTAAAACGACGCGTGAAGTCATGCGTACGCGCTGTCGAACATGTGCGAACTATATTTCGTTCGATGAATGACGGCTCATGTTGAACGGAGTGGTGCGCGCGATCGCACAGGCGTCACGATGCACGACGCACGCTTCAACAACCAAAATACTAAAAAAGGCTTGAGACTTCGTCCGGTGTCCCGACAGCGCGACGCAAAAGCAGTTTGACGGCGTAGCAGATGTGAAGCGCTTCGACTACGTGCAACGCGATGCTGGTGTTACTGAAGCGGGGCGGCGTTGGCTAGCGGCGGGCGATGTGTTCGCCCATCGACGTGGCAGAGTTGACGCTTCAACGCAACGACCGCAGCGTAAAAGCTCGCCCCGAAATCGACGAGGAAATATTACAGCGTGTGTGTCATGGACTAGTTGACAATGTGGCGCGTCGACTGACTCGGAGTGTAACCGCGAGTCGCGCGCTTGGGGACATTCCGGTGATTGACTACGTCCCCGACGCCAGCGACGAGAAACGCGCACGTTATTAAGAGAGAGCGACGAGTCAGACGGCTCACAGGAGCATGGAATCGCGGGCGCTGTCGACTTGAATGCAAACGTAAAGCTTCATGAAGTGAAGCTTATCCCCATAGATCGGGTCGGCGAGGCTGCGGTGATTCACATCTGGCGCGTAGACGTACGTCTGGAGTTAAGTACAAAGAGACGGCGTGTCGGCGAGAGATTAGCCGTTAGACTCACGAACAGAATCATTTGTCGTTGTGCGACTCTTACGCAGTATTTTCTCTGTTTAACAGTAAGCCATAGCACTCTTAAGGCGTTGTAAGACACCACACGCGCGTCGGCGTACGTTGTCTTAAGTAACTGTCAAATTGCAAATGCATGAGCGCTTTGACGCGCAAATTAAGTCGAAAATCGAAAATCCAGCTCCATATAATTGTTCACGAACATGTTATCATGCATGTAAGCGCATCCGTTGGTCGTGAGGATCGGCGCCGCGTCCACGCATTCGCGTCAAAATCACGCATGTCGACTAATCGTGCAATTTGTAATTTTCAAATTGCGAATGCATGAGTGCTTTACGCGCAAATAAAATTGAAAATCAAAATTCGGGCTACGCAGCGACCTTCAAACCAATTTTAGAATGCACATTCTTGGTTCCATTGGTCGTGAGGGTCGGCGCCGCGTCTGCGAATCCCAGGTCAAATCACGTATGTCGTCGAATCATGACTCAGCACGCAGTCCCTCCACATAACGTGACGGACGTCAGTTTTTGAGCGATCTTTGACGACCGAGTGCGCCGTCGACACGCGCTGCGCGCCGCTGAAAATCGTTGAATGATAATAAAACCGAGTGTTGAACGTCATCGTCGTGTGACGAGCGCGTGCGAGGGTCGTGCGCGACCGGTAGAGGGGGTGGTCGCGCCATTTCTGAAAATCAGCTTAATAATGAGTGTGTATGTAACCAGTCACTAAAGTGCCTAGGTTACGATAAGCGATACTGGACATATCTCCGATAAGTAGCAGCATAAATACTCAACAAAATACATTTTATGATATAATATGTAAATTACATGTAAAAAAAGGTATAAATTCGAGCGGGTGATACAGGTGAACAAGCCCTCGGTGAAAACCCAAAGCTACGTTGGTTGCCTTGTCGCCGGAGTACGTGCAGCACACTCTACGCACGGATCGTTGAAACAACCATGAGCGATGCGCCTGGCATAGTTCATACAGTCCATCCAGTTTCTGAGGGTAAAGACTACTCTTTTCCCGTGGAAGAAACCAAAGTTCTAGAGTTCTGGGAGGAAATAGATGCTTTCCAAGAACAGCTGAGAAGGACGCACGGTCGACCCGAATTTGTGTTCTTCGATGGACCACCATTCGCTACAGGTCTCCCGCATTATGGTCACATCCTCGCTGGAACAATTAAAGATATCGTCACACGATATGCGTCAACAACAGGGCGGCACGTTGAGCGGCGCTTTGGTTGGGATTGCCACGGCTTGCCGGTTGAACACGAGATCGACAAAGCTTTCGGAATCAAGGGTAAAAGCGATGTTCTTAGTATGGGTATAGACACTTATAATGAAGAGTGTCGTAAAATCGTGATGCGTTATTCTGGGGAATGGAGGAAAACGATCACGAGAGTAGGTCGCTGGATAGATTTCGATAACGACTACAAAACTTTAGATCCCACGTTCATGGAAAGTGTGTGGTGGGTCTTCCAGCAGCTTTTTGACAAGGACTTAATATACCGGGGGTTTAAAGTTATGCCTTATTCGACTGCGTGCAATACGCCTCTGTCAAATTTTGAAGCAGGCCTTGACTATCGTGATGTATCCGACCCTGCAATTCTGGTAAAATTTGCTGTCAAAGAATATGAAAGAACTTATTTCGTCGCATGGACAACAACACCATGGACTCTACCTGCTAACATGGCTCTTTGCGTGAATCCTGATTTGAATTACTCGTTTCTTCAAGACCCACACGGTGACACCCTTATTGTAGCAGAAGCTCGCCAGTCGTTTCTACCTGGCGCCACTTTAAAAGGCAAAAAGGATGTTTTATCAAGCGATTGGAAGCTTTTAAAGGTTATCAAAGGCGCAGAATTGTCGGGCGTACGTTATTTGCCCATTTTTGATTGTTATCAGGATACATATGGCGATTCCGCTTTTGCTGTGTGTTGTGATATGTACGTCGCAAGTGACTCGGGCACAGGAGTCGTTCACCAGGCACCTGCGTATGGAGAAGATGACTATCGCGTATGCATTGAAAATGGCATCATCAACAAAGGGCAGGAGCTACCAGATCCGGTTGATCCAAATGGATGTTTCACTCGGGAAGCACCAAGTTTTGTTGCCGGGATATATATCAAGGATGCTGACAAAGATATTATTCAATTTTTGAAAGGTAACGGATTGCTGTTAGAAAGTTCCAGCATAGTACACTCATATCCTTTTTGCTGGCGTTCAAAGACCCCGCTCATTTATCGAGCAGTATCGTCGTACTTTGTACGTGTTGAACAAATTAAATCTGGCCTGCTCAAGAATAATGCTCAGACGACATGGGTTCCATCGTACGTCCAAGAAAAGCGTTTTCACAACTGGATAGAGGGCGCTAGAGATTGGGCGATCTCGCGTAATCGTTACTGGGGCACCCCAATCCCGATATGGGAGTCACCAGATGGAGAAGAAGTCATCGTTGTGGGCTCAATAGACGAGCTTCAGCGACTCACAGGCTGTTCTGATATCTCTGACATCCATCGTCATAAAATTGATCATCTTACCATACCCTCGAATCGTGGACCAGGATTTCCGCCTCTGAGACGAGTTGAGGATGTATTCGATTGCTGGTTTGAAAGTGGTAGCATGCCATATGCCCAGCAACACTATCCTTTTGAAAACCAAGACCATTTTGAGGGTAATTTCCCTGCTGATTTCGTTGCAGAAGGTCTAGATCAAACGCGCGGATGGTTCTACACCCTCATGGTACTTTCAACAGCGCTTTTTGATCGACCGGCATTCAAAAATTTAATATGCAATGGCCTCGTCCTTGCTGCGGACGGTAAAAAAATGTCAAAATCCTTGAAAAATTATCCTGACCCAAACGAGGTCATCAACAAATACGGAGCGGATGCCTTGCGATTATATCTGATCAATAGCCCTGTCGTACGGGCTGAACCACTACGTTTCAAAGAAGATGGTGTTTTTGCAGTTCTGAAGGAAGTCTTTTTGCCTTGGTACAACGCTTACCGTTTTCTTGTGCAAAATATCCTGCGCATTGAAAGTGAGACTCGCCAACCATTCAGTCCCACAGTGACAGACGCGGACCTTGCAAATCCCTTAGATCGCTGGATAATGGCATCTTCTCGCTCTCTGATTTCATTCATCACCAAGGAAATGTCTGAATACCGCTTGTATACTGTCGTACCACGTTTACTAGAGTTTGTGGAGCAGCTCACAAACATGTACGTGCGCTACAACCGCAGCCGGTTAAAAGGTAAAGGCGACATGCATGATTCGCGTATCGCATTGAACACGTTATTCAATGTTTTGTTATCGCTCTGTAAAACGATGGCACCGTTTACACCTTTCTTTGTTGAGTCGATGTATCAAAATCTGAAGAAATGTTTACCTTGTGCAGAAGCTAGCGTACATTTTTGCGATTTCCCACAAGCTTCATCGAATGAAAGTGATGAAGTGTTGATGCGTTCAGTTGCGCGCATGCAAAGCGTGATAGATATGGGACGTATAATCCGCGAGCGTTGCAACAAGCCGCTGAAATTGCCTTTGGCACGCGCCATTGTTGTCCACCACGATGAGGTGTTTCTTCATGATTTGGAGCGCAATTTGAATTCATACGTTTTAGCGGAGCTCAATGTCCGAACGCTAGATACAGTCAGTGATGCGTTGACATATGTCACATTGAAAACAACTCCGAATTTTGCAACACTGGGCAAGCGCGTCGGCAAGTCTATGAAAGCCCTGAAGCTCGCCATAGAAAATCTGAGTGACAAAGAAATCGCTGACTTCAGAGAAAGTGGTTCAATCAATATTTTGGACTTCCATTTGAGCTCTGATGATATCTTGATGAAATATGAATTCCAAAACAAGCTTGGTCCCAATATGGACGCCATATGTGATGCTGACGGACTGGTAGTTATCCTTGACCTTTCAACTGACCAGTCTCTCGAAGATGCTGGTATTGCACGTGAAATCGTGAACCGTGTTCAGAAGTTAAGGAAGTCAAGTGGGCTGCAAGTTGATGATCCTGTTGACGTCTTCTACGAAATTTTGGAACAAAACGATACTCAAAAAATGGAAAGCGCAAGACGAATTTTCACGAACGATGAAGGATACTTCGCTGAGACGCTGGGTTCTGAACCGAAAGTTGGCGCGCAAGAGCAACCAGGAGCAGTTGTTGTTGCTAAGGAGACTGTTCAGCTGAGCAACGAAATTCGACTTCGATTGAAGCTAGTCAAGCAACGGGTGAACTTCAAGGGTGCTCATTGTCCAAGCTTTGATGCCTACTTGAAATGCAGAGAGTACAGTACTTTCAAGGCGGAGTCTGGTGTACCGCTCGATGTGAAGGTTGATGGCGAAGATGTGTCTGAACGCATATCAAAAGATGTTCAATTTTGACTACGGTACGGCAAGTCTCCTGACTCAATACAAATATTGAATAGTTTATCAACCAAAAGAGCTCATTCCAACTTGTTTATAACAACACGCACGCGACTACTTGAGCAACTTCTTGTCACTCGTGATACTTCCTTCTGATCAAGCCTCTGAAGAAGTCAAAACCATTGCCGTCTGGACTTAGTTCATATTTTTGACCAAAACTGTCCTCTGTTTAAAGTACACGTTTACTGCTCGAAGTAACCTTGTTCTTTCAAGCATATCTTACCTGCAAGTAACAATCCCGCATTTGTTAAGCCTTTTATGACCAAGTCAATATCGACCACAACACCGCAAACGGTTTCCTGCAATACCACAGGCTGATCTGAGTGCAACCAATTTTGCAAGTACTGCACCTGAGAAAGAAAATTCAACAGTTCAAACTAACGCGAAATGTTCGAAAGAACCTTGAGACTCTCAAATCCAAATATACAAAAGCTATGCCTCCGTTCCTGATATTTCTCTAGTACACAGTTAGCGTGAAACTTGACATCGGCATGTTTGCTACACCTAAGAAATGAACCAGAAGTCTTTCCCGAGACATCTACAATATTATTTCAGTCTATTGCACAAGATATCATGTTATGCATACCATGTCTACATCGCCTGTGCACCCAATAATATTTGCTAGATTAATACCCGGTCCCTGTTCGATTGGTTTGTCGTGAAAAGTGAAAGAATATGTATGAAATATACCTCGTTGCTCACATTGAATCCGACTCCAATAGTCATGAAATACTCCCCATTTTCGAAGTTAGAGTTGCATAACACTCCTCCAATCTTTGACACAAATGAGCAACGGGTTTATAATACCTCAAAATTTGCCGTTTGTACCTTTTCATTGCCGAAATACAGATCATTCGGCCATTTTATCTTCAACTCGGATAGCTGGGCCAGGTACGTATCACCGGGGTCAAGAGTTGCGACGTACGACTTCACAGCTTCTATCAAGGCAATACTGACCAAGTACTGCACACATGGTAAAGATCTACCATCGCTACAAAGAAAGATGTCGGCCATACGCAGTAGGAGTATATGCAATCGATTACCGAAAAGTGTCAGTAAAAGAAAACATCAAGCAACCCGCATGTGAAACCCAGTGATTATTCCTGTACCTATCATAAGTGGATACGAATGCGAGATAATAAACGCTAATACCCTCTTCCTTTTCCTTGCGATTGAATATCTGTCACAAAGATCGTCCCCCGAGGCAAAGACGTGTTGCACCTACTCAGAAGTCAGTCTTCTACGGCTAGTAGAAGGCCTCTACCAGGCCGCTTGAAAAAAAACATACGCAGATAAAATTTGCTGAGTCGACGATACAGACTTTGATACAATCAAATGCCGCCCGATAGAAGTATGAGCTAATTCATCGAAATACGCTGTCACAGAAAAGCTCGAGTGGGACAGGCCGCGTGCCACAATCCTAGAAATATAAATAAGTATACATTACTGTCGACCGGTCAACGACTCACAACAGACAGTGTTCTTTTGCATTTTCAAGCATCACTTGCTCGACAGTGCACCGCATCTAGTTGTGACATCAATGCGATTTATATATCCTTTGTAGACTTTAGTACCCCTGGTTCGTTCGAGTGAACCTCCACGTTGTACAACCCGCCAGCAGCAGCCTGGTCGTCTATACTCATTGAGCGCGCACTCACAGAAGTAAACCTTCTCGGGGTTAATCTATAGTGGACCAACATAAACATATTTCATGATATCAAAATTGAATATGACAGACCGACTTGCCCCGGGGAGTAGAATAAGCCGTGATCCTACTTTATCCGTGTACAGGGGTGCTGGTGCCCGCGCAACTTGCATTGCAAGTGAGGAACAAAAGTGTCGAGTGAAATGACGGTTTTAGAGATGAAAAGTTATACAAACCAATCGATTCTTCTTATTTTTTTTATTTTGCACAATGCACAAGAAAATATCGTTTATAGTTTCCAAACGTTTCCCGGTAAATTTTACCGGTTAACGTCGCGCGCGCGACACTCGGGCGCCAAGCGTTGATGGTGTTTGGAAGCACCGTGCATGTTCGATTTGCCCAAAGGTGATATAACTTCATCGGTTAGGGAGGTTTTGGAGCTCATAGGAGGTATAACAACCGACGTGCAGGGAAGCCGCCATTTGTACGACGCGGTTTTGAAGAACTTAGAATGGGCAATTTTCGCGACCCGGAATGTGTAGATCATCCGGTAGTTAAAGGCGATGCTGTTTTTTTAGAGAGCGTGACTTTCGCCACGCAGCCAGTGTCAAGCTCGCACGTAAGTACAGTTTGTACTAACTGCCTGCGTCCTATCACTGGTAGTCTCAGACAGAAAATGCTACGTCAACCTTGTTCAACGAGTGAAAGCGACAGTTACTCCTCCAAAGACGGACTGTCTGCCGTATTATTTCGTTGCCCCTTCGGATCGCGTTGTACAGCGATGTTCTGCTCAGAGCAATGCTGCAAAGTGGCGTCCGGCTCAACACATAAATTTGGCTGGCATCGTTTACTTTGCATTGATGAAGGCTTGATCGGTGGTGTTGTCTCTGAATTTGAAAATTATTGCATGCATACAAGTGAAACATTCTTACTCGTTGCTAAATTGATTGCTCGCACTATCAGTATTTCTTCGTCGAGTGATTTGAAGCAAATTTTGAGCGAACACGTAACGGGAGTTCCATGGCATATAGCGGCAGCACGCTCGAAGTTACAGTCAAACTGTGCTCGATACGAAACATTTTCTCGTATGTTGACTGTACTAAAAGATGAGCTGTTTCAAGCTTGGGAACTCTTGATGCTTTGTTGGAGTCAAATCCAAGAAAGTACTGTACAAGAATTGGTCAAAGCTATTACTCTGGATAAATTTTCAGAGCTTGCGGCTAGCCTAGAGCTAACTTTGAAACCTGCGACATGGGAACGGTCCAAGTGCGTGGTCGATGTTGTGCCAGACATACCATTTACAGTATCCCTAGATGATATGAGAACTGCGTGTGATAATCACACTCGTGTTTTCAATATGCCCAATACATGTACGGAGTTAGATCTTGTAGAACATCGACTTGACCCTAAAGTCAACTTATGCGCGCATAGCTTAGCATGTGTCGTTCAGGGACGGATCATGACTACCAAGGCTTGGAACTTCCTGATAACAGGCCATCGTTTACCCAGGTTGATGCACAGCTGCTGTCCAAATGCACAGATTGAACTTGAGACAAGTACTTGTGGCTTGTTGACAAAAGTAATTGCCCTTCATAACGTAAGTTCTCACGAGCCTATTACCGTAAGCTACGTGGATACTAGTATGTCAGTAGAGAGACGCCAACAAAAACTTATTTCACAATTCGGCATAGTATGTTCATGTGCAAAATGCTGCTGGGAAAGTAAGAAATGGTACTCGTGTTTAAAGGCTGATGACATGTATAAAGTCGCATTACAGTATTTGGAAGAAGATCGTTACTACGACGCAGAAATTCTATTAAGATTCCTTCTATGCAGAAAGTACAGTGCAGATGTATTGCATAGCCTTGGACAGGCATTTCTTGGCCAAGACAAGTGGGGCAAAGCTCATGCACTGTGGCGAGGTTCTCAACGTCTTTACCCCTTTCATTCAGCACTGAAGAATCAAATCGAAAAAGATGATGCGTATCGATCAAGCCTACCAGATTCGACGGTCGGTTTGGAGCACCCGGCCCTGCTTGAATTCGTGGCCGCCAGTGTATGGCTCACCGAAAAACCAATACTATCTAAAGCACAGTGCGCCCAATGGATCAGAACTGCTGAGTGGGCGGCACATGCACAAGGCGGTTGGAACACATCCCGCCATTATGCAGTACCAACAACCGATTTACCAATTCATTCAATTCCGGGGATTTTGGACGACTGGAACCAACTCATGGACTTGGCCATCGCCCCAGCACTAGCAACAGTCATTTCAAATGCAAAACCTCAGGATTTCCGCGTGCATGACGCTTTCATAGTGAAATATGATTCCAACGACGGGCAGTATTACCTCCCTGTACACCGTGATCAAGGTCAGCTTTCACTCACTATAGCATTAAACGACCACGA
>JACLAB010007644.1_pt1 | contig 27417 bp, 21 predicted proteins | sample 8027921 | NCBI WGS metagenome assembly JACLAB01 (sample SAMN15725117, study PRJNA655200) | protist metagenome | isolation source: fluorescence activated cell sorting (FACS) single amplified genomes of... | place: USA: West Boothbay Harbor, Gulf of Maine | collected 2000-07-19 | reverse complement strand
CCGGCGCCAGAGACGCGCGTCGAGGGGGATGAGTATCGGACGTTTATGAAGCGGTGTCGAGAAGCGATCGCGTTGAGATTAGTCGAGCGGTGTTTTGATGGTGAAACTGGAGCGCCGAATAAGTTTTGGATGGCGTTTTCAAAGCGGAAGTTTATGAATAAAACACCTGGGACGGCCATGTATTTTTGATGAGTAAGTAAGGTGCTCATCATGTGCGAGTAGAATAATAATAATGATGATAAATATTGTACTATAAGATATATACATTACATGGCAGATCTTAGCGCGGCGGTATTACGGAGCTACGCTGAAAATGTCGGCGCCGTACGCGCTTCCATCCATGCGTTCGGCTTGCTCCTTGGCATACATTTCTTCTTCACGAATTTGTCGTACGAGCTCGGCTTGATGCGCGAGTCTTTGTGCCCGACCAACGTCAAAGTTCGCGGGAACTTCGGGCACGGGCTCTTCTTCCAACATCCATGGATGTCGTAACGCTTGATCCGCCGTCAAGCGCGACTTGTCGTCTGTCTCGAGTAAATTCGCTACTAAATCCTTCGCCGAGTTTGAGATGAAATCCCAAATTCCAGGTTCAAGATGGTAATGTCCATTACGAATACTTTGATACAGCACGTTCTCGTCGTCGTGATCGAACGGCGAATATCCACTCAGCAGAACAAATAAAATAACCCCCACGCTCCACATGTCGCACGCCGTGGTGTAACAACCCGCCGCGTTGTGGTCGGTTTCAAGCTCTAAAATCTCAGGTGCAATATATAATGGTGACCCGCAAATCGTACGTAGCGTTTGACCATCAGTTTTGAATCGCGCCAATCCAAAATCGATCAATTTAACGTGCGCGTCTGGCGAATCGTCGCTCATCAATATGTTCTCCAGTTTCAAGTCTCTGTGCACGATGTTTCTATCGTGCATGTGCTTCACCGCTTCCAATATCTCCCTCGTAATTCGCCTCGCCTGCTGTTCATCGAACGATCCCACTTGACTGACGCGTTCGAGTAACTCCCCACCGCGAGCCAACTCGCACACCATGAAGACGTTTCTATCCGTCACGTACGTCGCCAACAACTCGACGACATTCTTATGTTTAATCTCCGAAAGCACTACCACCTCGCGCTCGAACGATCGGTCCATCGGCGCGTACTTGCTTTTATCCACAACCTACGCGCGTGGTCACACGAAACACTCCACGGTCAGTACGTACGTCGCGTATATACGGATATACTCAGACGCAGACACAGTCAGCATTCACGCGCATTCGCGTTCAACGCCCACGACGAAGCCATCGTCACTGACACCTCGCACGACGACCGCACGAAAATCACGAACAAATCACACGCGCGCAACGACACCGCACAAGACGACACTCATCACTCGTTGTCGTCGTCATTCAACGCCAAACGCGCACCTTAATCGCCACCTCGCGCCCGCTCGCGCGTTCCCTCGCCCTCGCCACCGTCGCAAACCCCCCAGTGCCGATCTTCTCCAGCACCTCATACGCATCTGTAATTGTTTTCACGTCAGACACGTGCGTAATCGCCGGTCGGCTCTCGTTCCGCGTCGTCATTCGTCTTGAATTATACCACACCAACGCACAAAGGAAAGAATTGCAATCAATCAACGGATTTCTCGTCGCGTGCGCGTCTACTGCCGCCGAACGCGACTGACGATATCAATGCACGCGCACGCGTGTTCACGTCTGCTCCGCGCGCGGCGTCGACGCACCCCCGAGCGTGGCGCTGTGACGACGCATGCACACAAAAACACCCGTTTGATTGCATCCGCACACGTCGACGCGCGCACGCATCCATCAACCGTACGACCATGATTCCCGCCGAAACCGCGTGGACGACGATTGCGCACTTCATAGCCCTATGCATCGCCACATCCGCGTTCTTTGCCGCGCTCGGAATCAACGTCTACGTCGTCGTGGCGTTAACGGATTTACAAAACGATTTTATGAATCCACACGACGCCGCGAGGAGGATCAATAGGTTGATTTGGTTTGAGATTTTAGCGCATTGCGTGGGCACAGGGGCGATGGCGTTGAGTGGGAGTTTTGTCTTGGCGATTGTGAACGTGCCGTTGATTGTTTGGCACGTGAAAGGGTGCGTGAAAGGGTGGAGCGATTGGCGCGATTGGCGGCGCTCGCGCGCGGGTTCTCGAACGCGTACTGACGCGCGTGTGTCGTTGTACATACTACAGGTGGCAAGAGAAACATTTATTCATGGATGTGACGGAGATATTCAATGCAGCGGATGGCGAGAGGAAACGACGAACGATGAAGATTGCTTTCATCGGGTCGGTGACGCTCGTGTCGTCGTACAAAGTCATTCGCGCGGCGGTGATGACGTTGCTCACCGCCGCAGGTCGCGAGGCGGCGGCGAAAATTTTACGCGAAGCCTCGCATTCACCCATGTATCACATGTTTTGAACCGTCAATCGTGGCGGTAGTTGAAATAGAGCATTCTTGTATAGAAGTAAGTTTTTTATTAAAATCCCGAGCGCGCGCGCGGCGCCTACTACGTCGCGTTTGGATCGTCACGCGTTTTAATCACCCCATAAATCGACGAAAACAACAAAAACCCACCCACGAACGGCGTGAAAAACGGATACATCTTCTCCGCGATGAACACATCCGCGGCGTCTGGTAAAATCTTAAACGCGCTCAACCCGAGCGTCACGCCAAACACAAAAATAACATTCACGTACAAGAATAAAAACTTCACATACGCCTCCTCAGTTTCTTGCGACAGCGTCTTCACCCCCGTTCCTTTCGCCGCATCCACAGCCGCGGATTGTACCTCAACCTTGGCGCGACGCACCGTGTTCTTCTTGCGTTTGCTCTTACTCTTGGGCTCGTACGCAAACTTTGGCTCTGCGCTCGTCGTCGCGGATGCCGGTGGTGTCTTTTCCCTTTCCTCTTCCCCCGCGGACGACGACGCCGGTGACGACGACGTCGATGTCGACGCCGCGGAATCATCCTCTTTCGTCTCATCGTACCACGACGCCCGCGTCACCGTCGTCGTCGTCGTCGTCATCCCTCGGCGCGCGGCGCGCATCGGCATCGGCATCGTCACCATCGTCGTCGGCGTCGTCGTCGATCGCGCGCCGCGCACAGAGCCACCGCGACGACGACGCCCAGCGGCCACGGCGCCCGTCGCATGCGTCGTCATCGTCATCGTCGTCATCGTCGTCATCGTCGTCGTCGATGTCGTCGGTCGCACTGTGTCGTCGTCGTCGTCGTCGTCGTCGTCGTCGTCGTCGTCGACGGCGGTCTATCCACAGTGCACCGCCGATAGGCTAGACCCTAAAACCTAAAACCATGCACAATTTTAGGGCTTTTGTGTGTCGCGCGCCCTCGACCGCGAAAACTAGTGCACTCCATGCGTTCATTCATTCGCACGGCGACGACGATGCGGGACGACGACGACGACGACGACGGCGGTGGTCGTGCCATTCGCCGTCGCACTCGCCGTCAAACTCGCATGACGCCATCGCCGACGACGTCGCCATCGACGCACGGGGATTCGAATGCGTCGGGGTGGCATCTTGTGCCGGGGTCACCCGCGAGCGTGGACCAAGCGACAACGACGACGACGCCTTCGATGACGACGCCTTCGACGACGACGGTGACGACGAAGGTGCGCGACACACGACGTGATGATGACGACGATGACGACGCCGATGATGTGAAACGCGCGCGTGAGGTGTGCGCGGAGGTGCTGGGGTATATTCGAAGGATGAGCACGGAGGCTGGACGCGCGCGCCGACGAAGCGAAGACGGCGCGGCTACGGATACAAATGTCGACGACGAGGACGCAGATACGAATGATGATGTGATCATAATCAGTAGTGGTAGCGTTGATGATAGTAAGTCAGCGGTCAAGGTGCGGCGGGATGGGCCATCGAGCACGCGACGCGCCGAGGGTCAAGTGGAGGCGGAGGCGTTGGCGCATCGCGCGCGGCTTTTAAAATTTCGAGTCAAGGTGGCTCGAGTTCGCATGCAGCCTCGACGGGTGCGACGCACGGCGCATCGAATGAGGCATGGAGATGATAGATGTACTAATACCACCGGGTCTCGGTCGAATCGTACGACGTCGATGACGACGACATCGATGACGACGTCGTCGATGACGCGCTTGGATGACGAATTGAACGCGTTGGCGGCGGTGTTGGCGCACGCACCGTACGCGCACGATGCGTTGAGTAATGATAGAGGAGAACGACGAGGATGGACTGGGAGTGGGAGTTCGATGTCGCGAACTGGCGTAATTCGCGTCGGTGATGCTCATCAGGCGGTGGTACCGCTCGCGACGATGTCGACGTCAGAGTTTGTTGTCGGAAAACCCACGGCGCGCGAGACGGCGTTATTAGGTGTCAAGGTGTGGCCGCCGGAGATTAAGCGACCGCGTACGAGGTCGCAGTCGCCGTCGTTGTCACCGAATGACGACGACGATCCGGCGGAGGTGCGAGCGCCGGCGAGGATTTCTGCGGTGCCAATGTCGGATACCCCGCCGAGCGTCTCGACGGAGAAAGCGTCAAAGAGCGATGACGAGGACGACGGCGAAGACTTGCGTCGAACACCCGTCGTGCCGCCCGAACGCGTGGCTGAAGCGCGCGCGCGGCTTGAAGAAGCGCTCGCACGGGCGAATGTGACTGCCGAAGCGCTCGGTTTGGATACAATTGGCGTCGAGGCGGGCGCGAGGCGCTGGACCGCGGAGGAGCGACGCGCGTTCGCCGAACACGTCTCGAGACACGCGGATAACTTGTTCCCACTGCGCAAAGCGTTGCCAGGTAAAACAATGTTTGATATTGTGAATTATTACTACAATGTGTGGCAAGTCGATTGCGCGAATGATGGACGCGTAGACGTCGCTGGGAGTGAAAATCCAACGCCGCGCGTGAAAAAGCCGTCGGCACCAAAAATTCCACCCGAGGTTATCCAAAAAGACAAGGATCTCAAGACATTGACGAGTTTTGTGGACTGGATTCGCGGTATGGCGATGAATCCAAGACGAGCCATTAAAAATGCCTATCGTGCGCCAGCCACGGCTAAGGTGAAGAGTCACATCATGTCGAGGTTTCGCGCCGTGTTCAACGCCGAACACGCTTGCCCGGGTGTCGACGGATTTTTAAAGGATTTGGTCGACACAACGACGAACAAGCGAAAGTTACGTAGTACTAGTCCAAGTGATGAGTCTAAGATGTCGATGAAGTCTTCAATAAGTGATGGAAGCGACGTTGACTTTAAAGAAAGACCCACCAAGGGTAAAACGCTGAAAACGTTTGACGATGGCGTCGAGGCGAAACGGAGACGACAAGGAAAACACACGATAAAAACGTTTGTGTTGTAGAAGATGTGTGTGTATGTTATTTTAGTATGTTTAGTAGAACGTAGTGGACAATTTTTTTAACAGAACAGATCTATGTGTACAAATTAAATGGCTTGCAATGACGCGCGCGCGTCGACCCGCAGTTTGTGTCGTTGTTATTTCTTTGGAGCCATGGCAATCGTGATATCTGCGAGCTTGTCGGCTGAACTCGTGGCGTCACTTTTCAGCGCTATCAAGCCAGCTTCGCGTAAGCCAGATAAGTACGCTCCGTGAAGCGTCGCCGGGTACCGAGAGATTGTCGCTTCTCCCGCAAAGTGGATATTTCCCATGGGTTTTGCCAACTCGTCGTAGTCCGCCCCTGTTGCATCCGTGGAGCAACTGCTGTAAGAACCATACGTGTTTGGATCCTGCCCCCAACGAGTGAGGTGGTAAGAATAAGGAGTTGGCACTTGAACGTCTTTTTTGTCGAATATCTTTCTCAGACTGTCCAATACTTCGTTGACCACCTCGTCCTCTTCACGAGACTCAACCTCGATGGCGGCGTTGCCCGCAATCAACGCAGTCAATACATTTCCTTCGCCTTCTTTCGACGATGTGTAAAATAAAAAGTATTTTCCGCGATCAATTTTATTGGGTTGTATTAACCCAAAAGTATACAAGTTTTCATCCCAAAAGCGTTTGGGAAACACCAGGATAACTTTGTTTAAAATTCCAAAGTTGATATTTTGTATAGCTTGCAATTTTCGCGTAGGCAAGGCTGGTACGAATGCAATATTTTCCTTCTTCAACACTCCCAGTGGCACAGTGACGAGCACAACGTCCGCAACGATATCAACACCTTCTTCACAGTGCACAATAACGCCAGTCGCTCCGAACGAAGCCGCACTGGTGATTGCTTTCACGCGATGCTCATACCAAATCTTCAAATCCTTTGCCAGCGCGTCAACCAATCGCGCGTTGCCTCCGGGAATGACAACATGATCCCCAGTGAAATCATAAGGATCATCTTGGTCCCACTGGCGCAGCGATAAATAGTCGCATTGCGCAGCGTTGGCAAACTCCAAGTTTGCCATGTGCCAGTCATACGTTTGTCTCTCGTTCTCCTTCAGTTGCAAATCTCGAACATTTTTGAGCTCGTTCGCTATAGCTTTTTCGAGCTCTAATCCGAGTGACATTTTGTTCGCTACTTTCACATCCATTGTCTCGCGATAGTATGATAGGTTTTCGAGTATTTTGTTGAAATTCGTTTCGACGCGTGAGTCGATGGCGGCATCAACGAGGTCACCATTTTCATTGTAAAGTGGGCACTCAGCACTAATGACGTGTGGCTTGATCCCAAGTTGTTTCGCTACTACGCACAATGGGTTGCCTTTAGTTCCGCTCAAAATATTTCCACCAAGATCGGCAACGACGCCCACTTTGTCACTTTTATCCGCCCCAAATGTAAAAGCCGTTTCAAATTCACGCGTATCGACGCGACCCCCAGGGCGGTCGCTCGCCTCGAGAACAACGACTTTGTGTCCAAGGGCTTTGAGTTGCCGAGCCGCGCCAATTCCAGCGAGTCCAGCACCGACGACGCAGACTGACATCTTTGGACCCTCGGTCAATTCGGGGTCAAATTCCACGCTCGGCTTCATCACGCCAAAGTTTATGTAACCAAAATATGTCAGATACTTGTGCACCGCATACGAAATCGGTTCGAGCTTCTTTTTGAAACAATCCGCAGCCTGTGCCGCAGATAAATATTCTCGCGGTTTTGCGCGCCACTTGACGAGCAGTGCGTTTCTAATCGCTATAAACTTGAGCGCGTGTTGCTCCATCCCCTCGGGCATGAACAACTTTTCAATATCACTCAAGTGCTCGCTATCGAGCGAGAGCTCCATCGCCATGTCCTGCTCGACAATATCTATAGCATTTACCGCGTGCGTGGGTTCTGCAACTAATGCATCGTGCGGAATCTTATCCATCTCGATATAAATCTCACTCAGCTTTTGTTTCGGCATTCGTCTAGAGCGCGCCGCGGCGCCGGCGGTGAGCCCAACCATCGACACCTTCTCCTCCGATGCCGTCGTCATGATAATCGACGTAGAGTTAACACCCGCCTGTGCTCCATCTCGCTCTAATTGCGCGAAATCTTCGTTTGAGCTCTTCGCGGCGTGTTTGTTGACGTTGCCCGCCGCGTGAACCTTCCCCGTCGTCCTCTGCGTCGTCTTCGCCCTCTTCCTCCCATTCACCGTCATCATCTCATCACCATCACCATCACCATCACTATTATCATCCTTACGCGAACGCATCGATCGCGCGCCTCGCGTATGCCTACCCGTCTTCGGCGCGGTCGCGTCTCCTCCATCTTTCCCGACGCCACGCTCCCGCCTCACCTCCGCCAACGCATCCTCGCTCACGTCATCCTGATCACTCAACCGTCGAAACATGCGATCGAATAACGTACGCACCCCCATCGCGCGCGATAGGATCGTCCACGCGATGCGAAGCGCGTGCGCTCGTCTTCTGTCGCGACAGCTTTTGAATCAGTGTCGCGACTGAAACGGGCTCAACCCCGTCGCCGTCGCCGTCGCCGTCGCCGTCGTCGTCGTCGTCCACGAAAGGTCCCGCGACGGTGACGTTCGACGCGATCGACACCCGCGCGATGCCTGCGCGCGTCGCAGTGGCGATGCCGCGCGCGTGATGAGATGTGAGTTCAAACTTAAACACTCGCGTCATCGTCGTCATTCGTGGACGCGCGCGGCGTGTGCGTTGACGCGGACGTTCGTGAAGCGCGGACAAAGGGGCATTCCGCGCACTCGGACGCGTGCTCGTGACGCGTACTCGCGCGCGCGGTCGTTCGTCGGTCGTTCGCGCGGTCTTCGGTCCGCCGCCCGACCGAGGGCTGACGCGAGCTCGCGTCGTGAACGGCGCACGCGAGATGACGTTTAAGATTTTCGTCGGTGGAGAACGCGTGAATTCCAATGCCGTGTTGGGCGATGCGTGGCGTCAAGCGGTGCGTGCGTCGTGATCGCGCGTGTGTGTGCGTGTTTCGCGCGAGAGATCTTGTTTGAATGTGTTTGACGGCTGGATGGCTGACGACGATTGTTTTGTTATCGATGCGCGTACAGGATGCGAGAGACAGTCAAAAGCGACGATTTGATGTGATTGAGCCTAATATCTTGGACCAAGCGTGTGGGAACGCACAGGCGACGGGAGGGCAAAAGAAGCGCGCAACATAATACTCTACGTGACGCTTGTTATTTTCCCTCATTGAGTTTTGATTTGAATTTTTGAACGCAGTCTCGCTAGAGTTGGCGGTCATGTACAACAGATATATCGTTGAGTCGATTCGGGTTCTTTGTTCGTCATAATGATGTCAATAACAATGAACAACAAATTGTGTGTAAATTTACTTTCCTAATTCGCTCACAGCGCGTTTGCCCAGCGTTCGACAACTCCAGGGGAGCCGTACCACGGTCTGTCATCACCAGCGCCGAGAGGAGTGTGATAAATGCCTTCTAAAATGATGTGCTCGGCGTCATCCATTAACGCCGTCTCTACGGGTGTGATACCATCGCCGTCCGCGTCCGCGTCCCCGCATACTTGTTTGTAGCCTTGACCGACGATGAACGCCTGGGCGCTCGATACGCCTTCAAAAGTCCCACGCCCACGCAAGTACGTCCCAGCCACGCATGTGACTGATATAGGCGCTAATTCCTTCACCGTGCGTAACTTTTCATCGACGTAGGTTAAAATCCCGCGCGTTTGGTCGATGACCCCCGGCACGTCTCGCGGCACTGGTTTCATGGGCGACCCGAGGCTGACTAACCGCCCGATATCACCCTCCTCATCGTATGTATCGATGTAAACGCGCGCAAGCCATCCACCGGCACTGTGCGCGAGCATCGACACCTTACCTTGAGCACCGTACGTCTCTCTTAGCTCGCGCACCGCGCTCTTGCACCTCTCTAAATACCAATCCACCGTCGGACGCGGCTCTAAAGTACCCTGCCAATACGACGGCTTAACAACTCCCGCGGCGTTGCGCGCCCAATCAATGCGTGCGACATTAGCCACCACCACGGCGTGACCTCGAGCGCGAAGAATCTCCACGAGTTCGTCGTAGTCGGACGACTGATTTCCCAATCCTGGGCAGATGAGCACCGGGTTGGCGTCGGGCGAAGAAGACGCAGATGACGACGACGACGCGCGACGCGCGCGCGATGGGCGACGATGGTGCTTCGCCCGCGTGGCCGCGATCGTGGATGACGTGTTCGTCAACGCCGCGCGCATGATGACGCGTGCGTCGGCAAGTGAAGAGTGGATAAACTTGAAATTTTGTCAACAACAACATAAAAATTTATTCGCGACGAGTAAAGGCGAAGCGGTCGCCTTCAACGCTCAACGCGACACCAACACCAGCACCATGGAGTGGATTAGACGCATCACGGCCTTCGTAATATAATCGAATGCGATCGCCAGCCATGGGTACGGCGTAGGGCTTACCGACGCCGCCGGCATCCCACGCGCCCGGAGCGCCGCCCGCAAGCGCGGGCGCAGACGCGCGCGTCCATTTCACACCATCCTTAGACGTCGCCACCGCGATGGTGGCCACATCAGGGTTTTGCGAAGAGTATGCTTCATAAAACATGATGAAATCTTCGCGTCCAAGGCGAACGACGCACGGAGAAGCGACACCGGCATCATCAAACGCGCCCGCGGGACCGGGTCCAAACACTGCGCCCCCCGAGTGCTTGGTGTAGTTGAATCCATCCTTTGTGCGCGCCAAACCAATCGAACGCGCGCCAGTGCTCGGATCAATCGACGTATAATATAAACGAATATCACTCGGCCCCGCGAGTAAAACCTTTGGATCACGAATACATCGCGCATCCCACGCCCCAGCTTCGCCGACGTCAAACAATGCCCCCGTGTGATGGTCGCCTTCGACGCGCGCCCAATTTCTACCATCTTGACTCAAGCATAAACCCGGTCGCGTGCGCGCGCCCTCGATGCCATCCACGACTTCTCTATCGTTACCATGATAAAACATCCAATACACCGACCCACCAGAGATGGAATCACTCGAAATCAACTGCACGTCCCCGACGCTCACGCCCGCCGTATCAAACGTCCACCAATCTTCGTCGTTGGGCCATAACACTTTACCTACACTAATCGATTGTTCCGCATCGTTCCTAAACGTCTCCGTGAATGACCCACCGCGTTTCCATTCAATACCATCCACAGACGTCGCCAAACCAATCGCCGTGGCGTCATCCGCCGACGCCCCAGTGTACCACATCATCCATCGGCTCTCGTCGTCGCTCGCAAAGTACTTGACCACGGGCGAGCTCACGCCTCGCGCATCGAACGCATCGCTCGATCCCGTACCAAACACGAGCGACGCCGACGATGACGACGCCGAAGACGCCACCGACGACGCCACCGCCACCGCCATCCTCCTCCCGCGTCTCCCGCGCATCACCGTCGCACGCATCATCCACGATGACGATGACGATTGTGTCTTCCCCACCGACGACATCGACGACATCGACGTCGTCATCGACGTCGTCATCATCATCGACGACGACGACGACGCGTGCGCGGTGAATGCCATCACACGCGTATCCGTGAAAATCACGAGTGCCGCACGCACCGCGTCGAGGTATGCACGCCTCGCAACACACCACCCATCACCCATCGAGCATCGCGTGATGGGCGTGGCGACGCATCGCGTGCACCACAGCAACGTCGTATCCATGTTCACGAGTACATACTTTATTAACCTACGTGTATATAAGTCTATCAAACGAGGATGAAACTGTATAAAATACATTATAATTTTCAATATTCTCGGACATATGGGTGATCGTATATAGAACATGACAAAACAGCCTTATATGAGACACACATGACCTCATGCAGCACCCAAGGATAGACCTACAACACCATTACATAGGCCCGTATCGGTGTTCAATACACACGGTGCCCGTACCCTAGCCCCGCGCGGTGCCCCCCCGCGCGCGCGCGCGTAATCGTCGGAGGCGTCGTCCGTGGGGCGTCAGAGCCGCGCGTGCGTCGAGCGAGGCGGCGACGTCGTGCATTTTCGCGTCGATATCGATAGAGCGGTCGGTCGCATTGGTTGGTGCGCGCGCGTGCGTGCGTGCGTGCGTGCGTGCGTCGTCGTCGGGGCAAAGGCTGGATTGATTGCGGGCGTGCAGTCGCTTGGTGTTGGTCATCCATCGTGTGCGCGCGTTGATTGCGTCGAGGACGAGAGTGTGCGTGCGTGCGTGAGAGAGAGGTAGAGAGGTGTGGAGTGTGTAGAGGTGTCGTCGTTGTTTGTGATCATGATGTCAAGCGCGTCGAGCATGGGTTCGCAGAATAATAAGACCAAGGCGACGTCGATCCGATTGTTCCAAAAATCCTTGCGCGACATGATCACGGGGATTCGCTCACACAAGGATACACAAAAGGAGTTTATCAATAAGTGTTTGGCGGATATTAGGGCGGAGGTGGTGTCGAGTGATATTCGAACCAAGGCGGTGGCGATTGAGAAGGCGACGTACTTGCATTCGTTGGGGTACTCGATGCACTGGGCGTCGTTTCACGTGGTGGAATTGATGTCGACGACGAATGTCAAGTATAAGCGGATCGGTTATTTAGCGGCGTGCCAGTCGTTTGGGGATGACACCGACGTAGTGTTGCTCATTCCGAACCTTTTGAAGAAGGATTTGGCGAGTCCGAACCCGGCGGAAGCGGCGTTGGCGATTTCGTGCTTGGGGAACATTGTCACGCCCGAGTTGTCGCAAACTTTGGTTGCCGACGTGTACTCGTTGCTAAACAATCACAAGCCCGATTTGCGACGACGCGCGTGCTTGTGTTTGTACAAGTGCTTCTTGCGCTACCCAGAGGCGTTACGTCCGTCGTTTGCGCGTTTAACTGAGTGTTTGGATGACGACGATCAATCCGTCGTTCAAGCGGCGGTGACGGTGTTGAGCGAACTTGCCATGCACAACCCGAAGACTTACCTTCCGCTCGCGCCGAAGTTTTACAAGTTGTTAACGTCGAGCTCGTCAAACTGGATGACTATCAAGTTGGTGAAGGTTTTTGGTGCGTTGACGCCGCTCGAACCAAGACTGGCGAAGAAGCTCGCCGGGCCAATTTCTGAAATTCTCGAAACCACCAACGCCAAGTCGCTCATGTATGAGTGCATCCGTACGGTTGTCCAAGGGATGACGTCACAAGAGAAGGTTGTTCGCCAATCGGTGGATAAATTGAAGGATATGTTGGAAGATCATGATCCAAACATCAAGTTTTTGGCTTTGCACGCGCTCACATTCTTGCTCGACTCTCACCCGAGAATCGTCGCCGAGCACAAGGGGAACATTTTTGAGTGCCTCGATCACGAAGATTCGAACATTCAATACTGCGCACTTAAGATTGTGTGTGGTTTAGTCACCAAACGCACGCTGATTGACACCACCGCCCACTTGATGAATGCCATGGGCAAAGCGGATCAACGTTTCAGAGACGAGCTCGTATCGAGTATTGTTCACATTTGCATGAATGAACGCTACGCGCTCGTGACTGACTTTGTGTGGTATCTCTCGGTATTGGCCGATCTCATCCGCGTTCCGTGCTCTTCTCACGGTGCGTTGGTTGGTGAACAAATCATCGACGTGTGCTTGCGCGTGGAAGTTATTCGTGAAGCCGCAGTTGGTATCTTGGCTCCGCTCTTGTTGGACACGTCGCTTTTGGAGCAATCAAACGTGAACAAGACGGTGCCCGAAGCGCTTCAATCTGTCGCGTGGGTTGTCGGTGAGTACGCGCACTACATCGTCGACCACGAAGAAATTCTTGACGCCTTGCTTGCGCCTCAAGTGAAGCAGCTTCCGGGTCACGCCCAATCAGTGTACATCCAATCCATCTTCAAGGTGTACGCGAGCGCGGTTTTGTCATACTCTCAAGGCATTCGACCGACTGGCGCCGTCGGCGCGCTCCCAGCGCCCGATACCGAACCTTTGATTGAACTTGCCGACGACGCGAGCGAGGCTTCGACTGGCGGTGCTACCGCGCCTACGCCAGGTAAACTCGTGCCTGAGTCTGAAGATCTCGTGTCATTGCGTCAAAAGGTGTTGCGTCGTATCGAGCCCCTCGCCACGAGCTTCAACTTGGAAGTTCGCGAGCGCACCTGTCAGTTACAGCAAATGCTCACCATCGTCGGTTCCGCCGAAGAAGCTGAGCCTGGTAGCGGCATAGCCATCATCGAGGAGTTCGCGACGATTTTGAGCGAGGAAATTCAACCCGTGTCTCTCAAGGCGCAAAAGAAAATTGAAATTCCCGAGAGCTTGGGCGCCGAAGAACCGATGAGTGCCGAGTGGGATTACCTCCTCGTCAGCAGCGATGATGAAGATGAAGATTATGAGGTTGGCAAAAAGGGCAAGAAGGGCAAAAAGAGCAAGAAGAAAGAAAAGATGTCCAAGGAACTTCGTGACGTCACTGAAATCTTTGGTGCTAAGAAGAGCAAGGAGCAGATCGCCAAGGAGGAGAGAGAATCTCGTGAAATGCTCGCCCGCCATAAAGAGAAGATGGGTCAATACTACCTTGAAGGTGAATCGAATCCCGCCGAAGCCGCCAGTAAGAAAAAGAAACCGGTCGCATCGCTACCTGGTCCAGAATCTGCGACGATGGCGGCTCTTGAGGCGCGTTTGGCCAATCACAACGCTTCGAACGTCGTTCGACCGAGCATCAAGGGTGAAAGCGATAGCGACGAAGAAGAGGAAGAGATCCCGACTGGACCGTCCGTTGGCAAGCACTACCAGCCAAAGAACGCATCTAGTGCGTTGCACGGTCAACTCGGCGCATATGATCCTCTCAAGCCGCTCGATAGAGGAGAAGATCTTCCATCTGTTGAAGCGTATCCGCGTTTTGATCCGTACGCCAAAGACGACGGGCCATTCAACGCATTCGCCCCAGGCGGCGCCAAGGCCTCAAAGGACAAAAAGAAGAAGAAGGATAAAAAGGATAAGAAGCACGTTTCTAAGAGTGATGACAAGCCCAAGGAAAAGAAATCAAAAAAGAGTGGAGGTGATGGCGCCAAGAAGGAAAAGAAATCTAAGCCCAAGAAGAATGGGAACGCCGACGTTGATGCTCTCGCACAAAATCTCGTCGAAACTAAGGTTTAAGTGTTTCTTTCATCCACACGATGATGCCATTGACGCCATTGGTAGACAATCGGTCGTAATAGTTTGTTGCTCTGTAAGATATAACGCAAATACATACACACTCTGTCTTTACAAAAATAAGAAAAAAAACGGCTGTGCACCTCTTCGTCTTCCGTTTGAAATGAGCCCATCATCTTTTCGCGTCAGTTACTGCACAAGTCGACGCACGCGGTACACTATCGTTTAGAGAATACTGTTTTACAAATAAGTTGAAGATTAAAAGCTAATAACATGACGGTGACCTTTGAGGATTCTGGCAATCCTAAGGTGAAGCTGACGCTTGAAGACGTAAGAGCTTGGGCGCTCGAATACGGTTTCGTAAAAACGTCTGTCGGCTCAGATAAACCAATGGCGCAGCGTGTGGACTTGATGGCATTCTTCAAAACATACAACACGTCTGCATTCTCTCTATTCAAGACAAAATTCAAATCTAGAAAGCTCAAACCTCCAAACGAACACCAGGTGCGCAGACTAGACGTCGAAACTCAGTCTCGCTCGCAGGCCTCGTCGTCGACTTCTGCAACTAACTCTTGATGATTTCGACGTGCAGGAAGAAGATGAAGTAGATGAAGAACGTCCGCTCACCGAGGAAGAAATTGCCGAAATGATCGCTGAGTACGAGCACGTCAAAGACTATGAAGCTCGCAAGTGGAGATACGTAAAACGCCCAGGTGGGCAAGCCGTTCGCCCGCCTGTTTGGTATGAGCTCTACGGTGCTTCCCAATACTTGAACCAAGGCGAAAACAAAGAACCAGCGCCTGTCTGGCGTGAAGACGGCTCTATTGACTACGGTGGACGCGAAAAGTGGGATGCTTGGACTAAATGTAGCGGCATGTCTGAGCAAGAAGCTAAAATCGCCTTTGTGCGCGCAATGCGGCGAGCAGAATCAAATGCAAAAGATAACTTTTACTAAGATACCTTGACGTCACGCCTTACGCGCCAAAGTGCGCTGCTTCGTGGCAACCTGAACAATCTTTTCTTCAACCTGCGAGTAATAAAATGTAAGTAAAAGAATAAAATATGAAAACTGAGAATTCAAGCATACCTTGAGTCCCTTTCGACGGCGTACGGCGTCCATCAGTTGACGCGAGATATTTGGCCCAACATCGCCATCCTCACCGAATTCTTCTCGTTCTTCTTCGGTAGTGGGTGTAAAGAACGGATCCATTTCGAGCATGGACCAATGACTAAACACTAGTTGAGCCGTCGATGCGCCAGATGTCTGTGCGCGAAGCTGGTTGACAAAACCAAACGAACTCGCCACGGGTAAATAAGCGTGAATGATGAACACACCCGTACCTTCTCGAATAGTTTCTGATAAAATCTGCGAGCGTCGCTTGCCGAGTACAGCGTACGTTCCCCCTAATGCTTCAGACGTCGTAGTAATGACGGCCAAATACATCGCTTCGACGAGTCGAGTGCCGGCTTTGAGCACAGCTTTTCGAATCACGTCTCGTACGGTGTTGATTATCTGGCCAGAGAGAGGTCCGTATTGATCTTCATCCACGCCATCTCCATCTTGTTCTTCGTTGACTGCAATATGAAGTGTCATCTGGACCCCAGTCAGTGGTTCATCGCACAGAGGACCTCGATCAGTAGCCATTTGAAAACCAGTGAGCACGCTGCCCTCGATGGCGTTTAAATCAAACTCCATTAATTCTTCGTGCGGCACAGCTTCATACGATTCCCGCAATCCTAATGCGATTCCAGCGTATGCGTGTCCAAATTCTTTTTCATCGTCGTCTACGCTTGCCGTGTAAGTACTGACGTTTAAGATGTTAGATCCAATGCGTTTAGGACCGAGCGCCCATGCGTGACGCAGCGTTTTCTCAATCAGCCCCTCTGGTCCTTGTTCATCGTAGGTCGCCGCTTCCCGCAAAGACGTAACTTTATTCATGAATTCTTCAGCAATCAGCTTGTTCTCATCGCTCTTTGGGTCTTTTGCCAATAGCAATACCTTCAGACGCTCAGAAGTATCATCAATTGCTCGAACGACAAAGTTTGGAATGGGAGCGACGCTACATGTGATAGAGACACGTCCGTTGGCCGTCGTCGACGTCGCTGCCGCCTTTGTCGTGATACCCTCGCGAAAAGAAATTATTGGTGGCGATACGCGGACGGGGATCTTAGCGAATCTTTCGCTCAGATCGGCAATGCACCGCTCCAAGTGTACCTCGCCAGCCGCCGCAATCACGTGTTCGCCGGTTTCCATCAAACTCACTTCTACAAAGGCATCTGCGCGATTCAATAAGCGTAATCCTTCGACAAGAGCGCTCATGTCACTGATAGCTTCAGGTTCTACAGCAACCCTCACGATTGCCGCCGCTTGGAACATCATCGCTCCAAACGGTGGACAATCTAACGTAGAGGACAGCGTCGCCGTTTTCAAAATTGCTGTCTCCAATCCACCAATTGCTAACAAATTTCCAGCCGGCACTTCATCAACGACAAACATTCCTTGACCCATCATCAGGTATAATTCATTCAAAACAATCTCTTGGACTTCATTTGAATCCACATCACTAGGATCATGTGTTGGACTCAGTACATACATCTTGTCACCTTTTCGAATCGTTCCAGAATAAACGCGCGCAAATGCAAGAAATTTGACATCGCCAGGTTGATTTTGAGCACCTTGTACGTGAGCCTTGGGGATTGCCATCATTTTACTCACGAAAATGATTCTATGCGCTTCGTCAGACAGATTGCATGCCATAACAGCGTTACGTGCATCGTCGAGTCCAGGAGGTTTGGTTCCTTTCAGCACTGGTTGCGGCATCACGCGGTTGATGCGGTGCGGCGCGGCTTGCGGCGGACTCGGCACGCAGTGAGCCACCATTTCTAACAAAGTCTGCGACATCGGAAGCCAAGCTCGCATGATAGACTGCAAAGCCATGCGTCGATCGGTGTTTGCCAAATCACGTTCACTCACTTCTACTTTGAGAGCCTTGGCGAGCGCGGCCAAATCCTTCTCCACCCATACGCCATTCTTTTCGTTGTCCGCCGTCGTGTACAATTTCCATATCGGGTCTAAAATACATTGCACGAAAAGAGGTTTGAGCTTGTCTCCAGCAACTTTTCGACTGACAATGCGTTTAGTCTTCGGATGGTAGTACCAATCTCCCGAAAACGCCTTGCATAGCGCCGCCGCTGAACACCCGAGTTTTTCCGCAAACAAGTCAGCAAACGCCTCTGGGCGAAACGCCCAACCGTCTATGGCACTTCCAAAAGCTACATTCCCGCGTGCGATAGAAAATGCTTCAGCCACTTCACCATCTTCGTTAACTTCATCTAAATAGTCCGCTCCAACAGCGCCGTCGCTCGTTGAAGCCCCCAATGTGGCTTCTTCGGCGGCGTCAAAAGCGCTTAAAAACGTATCCGCCTGCGAAATGAATTTTTCGCTTTCAAACGCGCTCATTAACCCATTCACTTCGTTTAACAGCCCCCTCATGCGGTCGTACGCTTCTCGAGGCTCGTATCCAAGCTCAATGATCAATCTGTCGAGCTTATTAAACACCAAACACGGCTTCAACCGTTCTTCCCACGCCTGTCGCAACACGGCGTGCGTCTGCACACACACGCCTTCCACGACATCCACGAGCACGAAACATCCATCACTCAACCTCGCCGCCGTGGACACCTCAGAACAAAAGTCTACATGTCCCGGCGAGTCGATTAACGTAATCAATATCGGCTCTTTATCCCCACGCACCGCCGTTCGAGGCGTGTACAGTAAATTTATCCCCGCGCTCTTCATCGTAATCCCTCGTCTTTGTTCGTCTTCGAGGAAATCCATAAACCGCATCAACCCCGCTTGTTTAGCGGTTATGAACCCATTGTGTGCAATCAACGAATCGCTCAGCGTGGTTTTCCCGTGATCGACGTGTGCGAGCACGCAAATGTTTCGTATTCTCGTCGTGTGTCGTTGGAGCGACGCCAAGCGCTCGATGGCGCGGTCCATGACGACACACGACGACGACGACGACGCACCACTCGCAGACGACTACACACTCGTCCTCGTCGTCTCCCTCGTCGTCGTTGCGCGTTACGCACACGCAGAGTGACGTCCAACACACACGCCACAGCGGCCGCCGTCGCCAGGTCGGTCGGTCGGGTCGGAATGTGCGTGGCGCACACATAGTACCTCGTCGTCGTCGTCGTCGTGGACCGCGACACCGCGACACCGCGCGCGGGAAAATACACCGATATGGACGCATGACTCGTATGAGATAAAATCCCACGCGTAGGGCGAGACGCGGCGATGCGTCGTCGCCCGCCTCGCTGGGTGCGCAGGTTGGGCGCGAACGATGATAGACCACGCGCGACGGGTTAACCAAACGCGGAGGCATGGGCGCACGCGTGCGTGCACGCGAGAGACGTATGACGCACGCCATGCATGACGACGAGTGGTGTCCTACACGCACAATACGCGCGCGCTTCATGGGTGGCCACATGGCGATGGAATCGTCTCAGCTTTAATTTAAGTCACAGGGACAGCGCGCGCCGCGGCGCGGTCGTACGCGTGCGCGCACACGTACGCGTGGTAGGTCCATGACGATGAACGAGGAGAACGAACGAATGATGGAGCAACGCATACGGTTGGTGCCCGTGGGATTCGTTGCTTTTTGAACCAAGGCACGAGGCGAGCGGTCGGGTGCTGACGCCGATGGCTGCGCGTCCTCGCGCGTCCCTTGACGAGGTCTAGGCCTACTTTTGGTGGCTGTTTCAACGCACGCGTAGTCATGCAATATTCATAACCGCATCGCCGCCGCATCATTCGTGCACTTGGTCAATGTCGTCGTCACCGGTGGAATTCCAGCGCTCGCTCGCGCGCGCGCGCGCGCGTCTAGGGCCCAGAATACCGACCGACCGACCGCAATCCTCGCGCACACTCGTCGTCGTTCGTCGTCGTTCGTCGTCGTCGTCGTCGTCGCGACCGCACACGCGCGCGTCATGGCATCGTCCTCGATCGCGTAACATTGTCACTGGAACATAAACACGCGCGGCGCGGCGTCTCTCACGCGCACGTCGTCGAGGTTCTCGAGGTGGTACTCGAACGGACACCTCGACGATGGGCCGTTCGTCGCGCGCGGGACGCGGGGTTGGGCGGGTCGTTTTCACCCTCCTTTCCCTCGTGAGTGCGATTGCGAGCGGTGTAGAGGTGAGATAACGATGAGGCGCACCACTGGTCGGAGTGCGAGCGCCGGTCGCGATCGTCACGCGCGAGCGTTGGAGACGCAAAGATGAGTTGAGTGCGACTTTGTTGTCGTTGTTCGCGCGCGCTCACCAACGAGTTTACTTTGACTGACGAGTGCGCGCGATGAGCGCGATGCGACAGGGCGTGACGGTGTTTAGAAAACTACATGCATGGGGCGAAAATAAGCACGGAGAGCTCGGACTTGGACAGGTACGTGAAAACAGTTCTCGTTACGAGAAAAGCAGCGAGACGACGGTTGCGTATGTACTAACCGTGGTTTTGTCGGGCGTTGAATCTCACAGGGCCAAGCGCTGAGTTCGTGCAACGATACTGAAATAGTTGAACTTGGATGGGACCTCGATGGTACGTGGAGCATTGCGTGTATGGTAAAGTCTTGAACTCGTTTGCGCAGGGACACTGAGTCGCGTCAGTGCCAGTCTGAACCACGCCGTGGCGCTCACGGCTGAGGGTGCGTTGTATGCATGGGGAAACAATCTATGCGGGCAGCTTGGACTAGGAGACCTGGTGAATCGATACACACCGACGAAGATCGATGCATTAAGTGGCGTGCGGATAGTGGAAGTTGCCGTAGGCGTCGAACACACGTTGGCGCTCGCAAGTGACGGTCGCCTGTACGCCTTTGGTTGCAACAGTCGAGGATCACTCGGACTCGGCTCTAGCGCTCTCGGGACGATTTCACAGCCTACAATAGTGAGCACGCCGGAAACGTTCGTCAAACTAGCCGCGGGGTCTCTACACAGTGTCGGGCTCACCGCTTCGGGCGCGGTGTACACCTGGGGCGCAAACGACCAAGGACAGCTAGGTACGTCGTCTTCGTTCGTGAAACTTCGCGTGACACCGAGGACGATGACATGATAGTAATACTGATTGCTTTGAATTAGGTTTGGGTGGCTGCACTACTCCTGGGGGACCGGGAAACGACCCTTGTTTGAACGATGTCTACGTGGTACGTTGTTTACATTCTTCTCGACAGTTGAATTATATTAATTAATTAATTGTAGCCAACAAAGGTGACGCTGACAAACACAGGCGCAGCGTTACCGCAAATAAAATTAATTGCTGCTGGCGGTGGCCAAGTTGCAACGGGTTCGAGGCACTTATCGCAAGGAGGACACACGCTCGCCGTCACGACAGGAGATGAAGTGTACGCATGGGGAGATAACTTTCACGGGCAACTAGGTAAGCATCAGAGCAGTATCTAGAGATATTATGAATGCTGATGATTACGCAGGCATTAAACAAACGTACAGCCTAATTACTGGGACTTCTAGTTACACTCCGAATACGGTACGATGAACTTTTCAAGATGAACGAATTAATTAATTAACGAATTAATTACAGTACGACACAACGACGGGTTTATACTACAACCGTCACGAGTTACCTACTAAATCGGAACCATTTTCGATTGACGTGATCTCTGGTACATTCGTCGAAGTCGGCAAGCCCACAGTGCCAACAATCACGCAAATAGAAGCTGGTTCTTTTCACTCAATGATGCTCGTGTCGACTGGAGAAATATTTGCATGGGGAGACAATTTTTATGGTCAAATCGGCATCGGATATGTTTCAAGCAACTCCGAACCCACTCAGTATTACGTTTCACGAAATTACGATGAACCAGAGATGATTGACGAGCCGAAACGTATCAAAAAGTTTGATTTTACTTCTGTCGAGGCTGATTCAAATTCGGCGTTAATTAATTACACAATCACGGGGTACGTTCTACTGCGAATTAATTCCCGATACATCAGCATCATATCAAGAGTTATATTAACGTTATGTTTGCAGGAAAATTTTCGACGAAAACAACGCAACGTTCACCCAGGTGCGAAACATGGCCGGCGATAATTAATTGTTTTATGAGTTAATCGTGTCAACGCACTTGGTACTGACAAAAGCGTCCTTAATTCCCGCATAGATTTCTGCCGGTGGCTACACCTCGATGGCAATTACATCGACAAACAAATTATTCATATGGTACGTCTCGAGCCGATTCGTGAGGCGCCATAAGTGTCAACTCTTCGATTTCGTTTGCTGGCGTGCCAGTGCTCGTCGTTGACATGTATTGTTTTTCATGGCCACAGGGGTATCAACGCAGAAGGCCAATTAGGAACGTGTGGGTGTGGCGGGTGTGCGAAATACGGTGCAGCAGACCAGGGAACTTGCACTGTTGGCTCTACGGCGCCGTGCCAGTGTTCTTGCGGAGGTATCGGCACGTGTGTCTTTGTCGCTGGTTCCGCGGCGAACAACTTCAATCCGGTCAACCAAGGCAGATGTAAGAGTACCGTAGCAGAGTGTGATTGCGAAGGTATTATGACAGGAACTTTAGATAGCATGGACGAGCCGATGATATCTGATCTTCATCTATCGCCTAACGCATTTAGTGACGCGGTGCACGCGAGCGCTGGTGGCGGTGGCATTTATGCCATAACAGAGTCGGTGTGTAAAGATGACGCCGATGGGGTGGTCTGTTCTGGTGCTGGTACTTGCCAAGCAGACGGAACGTGCGCGTGTAATGCTGGTACTGGAGGTGATACTTGTCAAAACGTGTGCCCGCAAGCCACGGATGCTGACGAAGTGATGCTTAACAACCTCGGCGTTCTAGACGACCCCATTGCTGGTAAAGATTGTGCTGGCCACGGCGTGTGCGATGCATACACAGCACTTTGTGTCTGTGACGAGGGATATTACGGTCCCAAGTGTGCGCTCATTTGTGCCGTAGACGAAGGTGGGCGCACGTGCTCTGGAAATGGCACGTGCGCGTACAACGTTGGCACGTCCTCGATGCCGTATTGCGAGTGCGAGCGCTCTCAGGACCCCGTGTGGTGCGCGGCCCGTGGCATACAAATCCATCCAGAAGGATGGTGTAGTTATCATGGCGGTGATGCATACGGTGGTTTCACCGCGTGCTACGTCGCTGGTCAATGCGGCACGTGTCAAAGTCCAGGAGCGCCGCACGCCTCTGCGACATTTGCCTTGGCTTTCGTCCTCGCCTTTGTCGTCTTCTTATTCATCGATGCGTAAAACGTCAACCTCGTCGTGTCGGCTGCGCGCATATGTAATATCAAAACCTACCTATTATGCTGTAATTTAGACACGTGCGTATCCATCGATCCATCGATCCATCCATTCAATGCAATCCGCGTACGCACGCTTGCTCGTGCGCCGCCGACGACAGTGCCCCTCTCACGCGTTGACAGTCCACGACACATACGGACGCCCTTGCGACGACAGACGACCGACGAGACGACGGGTGTAGTACGCGCGCGCGTCTCCACGTTCGATGCCGCTCATGTCCCCGTCGTCTCCGTTCCGTCGCACCGGCACCGACGCCGACGACGTTGGCTTTGACCGTTCAGGGGCACGACCGTCGTCCTCCCCATCGTCATCGTCTTTTGTATCGCCCCGACGACCTACGACGACGGCGAACGCGGTGACGCGAGAACGATCGTCATCGCGTCACGGTGCGTCGTCGAGCGCGGGTGCGGGCACGGGAATCACTCGCCTGAGCGGTGTCCCGTCGTCGGGGGCGCCGGCGGGGGCGTCCAAGTTGGAGCTCACGTTGAGCGCGGTGACGTCGTGCGAGGAGCTCGCTCGAGTGCTCGATGGTGGACAACGACAACGCACGGGAGGGAACGTAAAAGATGCGGCGAAGACTATCGATGTCGTCGAGCACGTGTTGAAACGGAATCGAGAAAACTTGAGAGAGTTTTTTAGTACGTGTTTTCAGGCGATTTTGTGTGAGATTTTTAGTTTCGAAGGCGGCGGACAGTCCACGAATGGGTGGATGAATGGTGCATTTAACGCCAGTGAACGAGAAATGCGAGAATTGTTGGAGTTTTTATCTCCACAAGGGACGTTTATGCGAGCCATGGTGGCGGCGGATTCGGATAAACTCGTGCAATTCGCGTTTCCCGTCGATCGACTCCCCGAACGCACGCAACGCTTGTTACAAACTGAATCGGGAGCGATGTCGTTGAATCGCTCGCCGCCGTACGCTGGATGCATCAAACGTGATAGCATGGGGAAGTATCAAGTGCATCTTGGGTTGTATCAGTACTTTATGTTCTGGACTGCGTATTTTGCCATGCGCCCGGGCGCGCGCCGTGGACACGCCACGCACCAGTCATCTTTTGGTTTGGGGACGCGTTCGTCGCCTTACAAGAGCGCTGGTGGCCTCGGAGGCGGTTCGTTTAGTAGCCCGAGTGGAGCAATTTTAGGTGGTCAATGGCCATCCACCCCGCTTTCGATACACCGATCGACGACGACAAAGGTACACCCGTATCGCGAGTTGTTGCTCACGCATTTGAAACACTTTCTTCCGCGCGCCGCGCCCGGCAAGGAGTGGAGCAAGGTGGATTTGGGTAACACCGCGCAAGGTGAATTGTTGGTGAGCATTTTGACAGAATTTTGGATGCCTGTGGATGATTCGCGTGCGCAATCGAGCGACGTCACGCGCTCGAGCTCGCCATTTAGAAATTTACCATCCATGAGTCGCGTCGTCGACGCCGCGATGCGGCAAAACGGCATGACTCCGCCTCGAGCGGCGGCGCCTGAATCGCGACGTCGGTACACGTACAATCCACCCGCTGTGGATCATGTGAATGCAGTGACGCTGTTGATCACGTACTTGTTTGCTGAATTACCCGATAGACAAATGGAGAACATGGATGGTGCAAAGGGACTCGACGTCGCGCGAGACATCGTACAGCGGCCATTGTACTACTTTTTACACGACGCCTTTACGCAGTGGCCCACGGAGAGCATGACGAGTTTGGAACCCGTGGTGACGCTTTGGGTGTCGTATTTCGCACCATGGTGTGCGAAATTCCCGGAATCTCAACAAAGCAAGGCGCCAGTGTCCAAACGTGGAGGGTCGCCGTCGCGGATCTTGACGTCGCCGCTGTCCAAAATGCCCACGGCGTCGTCGAGCAACGCGGCGTCTGAACCAGACTACGACGCCGCTTTACTTCCGATTGGTAAAGAGTACAAGTTTGATGATAAAGTAGAAGATACTCCTGGAAAGTATTCACACATTCGACACGTGTTCAAGAACATTCCATTCTATCACGAGTTGATGAAACATTTCTTGGAGTTGTGCTGCAAACGCGTTCCGTTGGATGCCGAGGGTACGGCGTCGGCTTTGCTCATCGCGCTTCAACCGCTCGCATCAGCTCCGGCGTTGTTGAAATTGTTAGAATCCGTTGAAGAAGGCTATGCAGAGTTCTTGCTTGATCCGTTCAAAGGAACGTTGAAGACCATGCAAGCCAGAGAAGAGTCGGTGGCGTCGAGGGAATCGTACTACCCCCTCATGCGTTCGCAACTTCAAGAATGGGAGCCCGAGGAGGTGTCTGCGATTGGTGGCCCTCCTGGGACACCAAACGGTACTCCTGGCGCGTTCGCTACGCCTGTGAGTAAATGGCAAGGTGCTGCTGCTCGATTAGCGGCGAATCGAGTGAGTGAATCGAGCAAGGACAAGTCTGTGTCTGGGCACTTACGTATGTTTTCATCCGAGGCGGATGGACTGGCGCAAGTCGCCATCGCGCTGATTCATCGACTCGAGCGCGACTCCACGCAAGTTCCAACGTCTCATCCTCTCCGCAAGAGCGTGCCCAACTTTCGCAAGGCGAGTTTCACGGTGTTTAGATTGGAGAGATTTCGCGACACGCCATACTTGAAGAGTCCGGCGGCGGCCAAGTACGTCGATACAAACTCTGGCGAACGTCCTGGATGGGCTTCGGGACGGCGAAGTGCGAGAGAAATGTACAAGGGAGATTGGATGCAACGACCAATCGGTGCGAACGAGTTCGCGCCTTTGGTATCTTTGCTTTTGATGCTTTCGAGGTTCCTCAATAGAAAGTTACGCCTCGGCGGCGCTGCGGGCGAGGGGGCGAAGGGGCGCGTCACCGTCGGTGAATTGAAACAGTTGGCGGAGGGTGCATGGACGATATCTCAGCGCGTGAAGCGTGACAATATTGTTCTAGGACACGCTGTATCGCTTTTGGCCGTTCTAGAGGCGCTTACCGTGGGTTTATTCCGTAGTCGCGGGTTGACGATCAATTTGCGCCCGCTCGCGGAGTATCAAATGCTCGCACTTCTCTTTGTCGCTTATTGGGTGCTGCGTTTTTTTCGCGCGCTTCTGTACATCGATTTAGACTGATTGAAATTCTACGTGATGATTGATGATGGATGCAATGTCTTTGCTACTAATTTCTCTACACACTATGCTACGCTATGTACTTTCCTCCTCCACGTTGCGACGCCAGAATTGTAAGCGGCGTAACAACGGCGTCTTGTTTTTCTTCGCGGGATCTTCTGGCGGTGGAGGCACGTAGCGCTCCTTGGTTTCCTTGTAAAAGATATACACCAGCTGTCTAAACCCGAGAGTGAAGAAAAAGCTTAGCGTGAGCCCGCACATGAGGAGCACGATTGTCGCCGAACGTTCAGACGACGATCCAACTTGCCACACGCGGTCAAACGCCGAGCCGCTAAAAAAGCCCTGCGCAACGTCGCCAACCGTCGTCGTTGTCGTCGACGACGCAACCTCGGGAGGTAATAACAACTGAGGTAAAGTCGGCACGACGACGGCGAATGCACCAATGACGCCACCGACCATAATAGACGCCACGGTGGAGCACAAAAACGCCGTCTTCATGAGCAGCACGCGGTAGCCGTACATGAGCTCTTGCGAACGCTTGAGCGCCTCACCGCTCGTCTTTTGCTCGAGCACCAGCACTGGTCCAGCCACGGCGTAATCAAGTAAACGAATGAGCCCCAGATACGGCACTGGAATCGTCAGCACCGAGTTCCAAAGAATCGACACCACGCGCCTGAAATCGAGCGTCAACAACGCCTTGCACGTCGCAAACGTCTCTCGAAGCTCGCGCGTGGCAATCTTCACCGTCGCCCGTCGCGCGGCGTTTGTTTTAAGATCTCGCCAATCACACCCTTCATCATCGCCCCGTGCACTCCCTCTCATCACCGCCACGCGCACAAACATGGAACACATAAACTTCCAGAGCGCCACGACGAGCGTAAACGCCGCCGCCACGAGCGGAATCGTGTGCGCGTGCACCAACGCGAGCGCAAACGTCCCACCCAAATTCAACGTCTGCGCCCACGCCCCAGCCACCAACGTTAGCATCACGCTCAATGGCGCGTCTCGTATGGTGTATTCCATCACGCGCAGGGTCAACGCGCGCGCCGTCAACGCGCGCGCCGGCGCAGACGGCGGCGCAGACAACCCCGTCCCAACCTCCTCCTCCTCCTCCTCCTCGTCGCTCTCGCGCGCTTTTGCGATCGCCCAGCGCCTCGACGTCGACGCCGTCATCCTCGTCGTCGTCCCGAACGACGTCGTCCCGGTGCCGACCATCCGCGCGTCGGCGCGCCCCGCGCGCGCGCGCGTCGCATTCGCCACGCCCCTTTCGACGCCGCCATCATCGCATCGGCGCGCGCATCCTCCTCCTCGTCGTCCACGACGCATCATCATCATCATCGTCGGGTTCGTCGTCGTCCTCCTCCTCCTCGTCGAACCCGAAGAACCCGTCGACGACGACGACGACGACCCCATCGTCGTCGTCGTCGTCGTCATCATCATCATCATCATTCGCGAGTTCGTTCCTTTGCGACCCGC
>JACLAB010010872.1_pt1 | contig 27420 bp, 25 predicted proteins | sample 8027921 | NCBI WGS metagenome assembly JACLAB01 (sample SAMN15725117, study PRJNA655200) | protist metagenome | isolation source: fluorescence activated cell sorting (FACS) single amplified genomes of... | place: USA: West Boothbay Harbor, Gulf of Maine | collected 2000-07-19 | reverse complement strand
CCCGTCGTTGAGCACGTCGACTCCGGCCTGTTCCTGCACGGAGACGATGTAGCGCACGGCGGCATCTATTCGTTTATTGTATTCTTCAGGAGAGATTTCGGCATCGCCGAGAACGAGGTCTTTGACGAAGTCTGATCGTGGCATGGAGCCAATGACGGAGGCGGGAAAGAGTTTGTTTTCGGACATGGATTGGGTTGGCGGTCTGGTTTAGAAGAATGGGTGAAAGGTTTGGCTCAACCCGTCCACTGAATCTGGGCGAGTTCGAAGTCTTCCTGCGTGTCGATTTCAAGATATTCGCCAGCGGTGTCGGTGTGGTGCATGGCCACGCCCGCCTCGAGCATTTCCTGAAATAGCAGGATCTTGTAGGACTTCTCAAAAACCTTGGCTTCGCGAAACGGTTTGCCTGCGTATAGCTCCTTGCAGCGGTTGAAGTGCTCTTTGAGCAGGGAGGCTCCAGCCGAAGAAAATTTTGCGATACCCGTGTATTCGCCGTGCGCGTCGTCGGCGTCCATGCCGCGATGCACTCGAGTCACGGAGCCGTTGGCTCCGGAAAGTTTCTCGGCGTCTTCGGGAGGGTGTTGAGTGCGATGTTGGTAGCGTTCTTCCCAACCGACGTCGACGGCCAGTGTGATGTCCTGCTCGGAAGCGAGGAGTCCTGCGATGAGATTCGACGAGAAGAGGATATCCGAATAACAGCAGATGAACTGCTCATCCATGAGATCCTCCGCGTGCATGAGCGAGAGGAGGATGTTATTGTTCTCCCAGTCTGCGTTGTGCCGGAAGGTGAAATTGGGATAATCCGCACGGACCTTGTCGATCTGGTAGCCGCCGATGAAGCAAATATCGTCAATTCCGTTGTCGGCCAACGCGCTGAGTGACCAGTCGAGAATGCGGCGATCTTGGACGCGCGCAAAGCACTTGGGTTGGTTGGCCGTGGTGGGCATGAGGCGGCTGCCGCGTCCGGCGCCTATGATGATGGCTCGCATGATTAGGTAAGATTATTGAGGAGGGATCACGATTAAGTAGGCTGGATTACTGAGGGCAAGGCTCGGGGCTAGGATTGAGGATACTCCAGAATGACTTTAGCGGATTCTCCTTTGGCCATGAGGGCGAATCCTTCGGCGGCATCGGTGAAAGGCATACGGTGGGAGATGAGATCTTCGAGAGGTAGTCCGTCTTGGTAGAGTTTTAGCATGCTCGGGTATTCTCCGATCTGATAATACCATGAGCCGATGGCGGTGATATCGCGGCGGATAAAATCTTCGCTGGGTGACAACTCGACGGCGGATTGTTCGCCGTTGATCATCACGATACCGTTGGGGCGAACAGCGTCGAAGCATTGCTTGAGAGTCTTCGGATTGCCGGCGCATTCGATGGCGATATCGACTCCACCTGATGACCACTCGTGAACCTTTGCCACGGCATCTGCATTACGGGCATCAATGAGGGTGTCGGCTCCTAAGAGTCGCGCTTGTTCGAGGCGATATTCGGAGATGTCGATTGCGATGACGCGAGCTCCGTAGAAATGCTGCACCATGATATTGCTTAAGCCCACTGGGCCTGCGCCGAATATCGCGATCGTGCGATTGGAGGTGTCGCCAAGTTTTTGGCCGGTGTGATAAGGCACGCCCAATCCATCGCCGGTGAGTAAGACCGCGATGTCGTCGAAGATGTGTTCCGGCACCTGCAAGCAGGCGGTTTCAGAAGTCTTGAATAGCTCGGCGTGAGCACCGGTGAAGATCTGGAAATCAGAACACCAGGTAGATTGTCCGTGATTGCAGGGTTCGCAGTCACGTCGGCCACATCCCGCGACGGCGCTGATGCCGACACGATCACCAACTGCGACTCGCGTGACATCTGGTCCAATCGTTTCGACAACGCCGACGGCTTCGTGCCCACCGTTGCTGTTGGCGACACCTTTTCTGTAATAGTCCTTCATCTCACTACCGCAGAGCGCGGAGCAGCGCATGCGCAGAACGACTTCGCCGGGATCAGGGGTTGGATCGGGCGCTGATTCGATGCTGACTTGTGAGCCGCCGTTTAAAACTACGTGTTGCATATCAGGCTTCTTTGACGGGATTGAGGGGGAAGTCCTGGCCTAAGATCACAGGTCGTTTTTCAGCGATGGAGCGCCGCAGAGCTGCTTCGACTTGAAGCTCCTTTAATCCGGCGAGACCGGGAATGGGCGGTGCTTGTTTGAGACGAATGCTCTCCAGGTAGGCATTGATCGAGGCGGCGAAGGAGGCGTCGTATTGGCCCCAACGGCTTTTGTCTGGCGATAGTCGCAAAGTTTCACTCGTGCTCGAAGTCGTATCCATGATGTCCAAATCGCCATCAAGATCATGAAGACGAATCCGTCCGCGTTCGTGGATCATGGTGAGCTCAAAGAGATCAAAATCGAAGTCGATTGCCGCACTGCCGAGGAGTGTGCCGGTGGCTCCGCTCGTGAAATTTAGAGCAGCGCTTAGGTCGCGTGCCTCCATATCGGCGCCGCGGTGGAGGTTTCTGCCTTCCAGTGCAGACACCTCGAGGATATCACCAGCGAAGTGGTGGATTAGATCAATCACATGACTCCAACAGGCGTAGTGAGTGATCGCTGAAACTTGCTGTAGCTCACCTAGATTCAGTTCGTTCCGTAGCTTCAGGGCGCGCTGCACTTGTAGGAAGAATCGGTAGTTGAAGATCATCGCCATAGAGACGCCCTGTTTGTCGGCGGTCTGCATCAGGGATTGCGCAGTAAAGAAATCAGCCTCGCTCACCGCAGCTTGTCCGGCTGAAGCGACTAAAGGCTTTTCGCAAAACACACGCCGTGTGCCGAGCGGCAGGAGCTCACGAAGCACATCGGCTCGATGTTGCTCATTCGTTAAAACGAAAACGCTATCTGGTTCCCACGCGACCAGATCGGTAATCGTGTCGAATACTTGGCCTCCGAATTGCTCGGCACACTCCGATGCTTTGGTCTTCGTTCGATTGTAGTAGCACAACGAGACGTCGTCGTGAGCCGCGAGGAAGGGGAGATAGTTTTTGGTGGCGACGCTTCCGGTGCCGATGATCCCGATTTTCATGACAGTGTGATAGTTTAGATCGCGGACGCTATCTGAGGTGAGCTTGCAGTGGCGATCTCATCATGAACTCAGCAGCACACTCGCATAAGAGCGGGAGTATGCATGTGACTTGGGGGAGGAGGTCTCCGATCAGTCCTGCGTCTTTTTGCCGGATTGATTGGGATTGAGGTGGCTAATGCCGACCACGACGATGAGTCCTACGATGAGAAATAGCACGGCCATGCCGAGGCTGCCGTCGACGGGAGAAATGTTGATCTGAGTCAGTGGCACTTCCTCGCCCTTGCTGTTGATGCGTGTGGTGAGCACTTCCTTCCAGGGCCAAACGGTGCGAAGCGCGCCCGCCATGATCCCCGTCAATGTGATGAGGGTGATGTGACGCCAACGATTGAGGAGCCAGCTGACGATGCGAACGAAGGAGAGGATGCCCACGACGATACCTGCACCGAAGATGGCCATGGAAACGAAATCACGATTATTGATCGCTTCGAGGATTTGCTGATATTTTCCCATGATGAGGAGCAGGTAAGAGCCGGAAATACCCGGAAGGATCATGGCGCAGATGGCGATGGCCCCAGCGAAGAAGAGAAAGAGTGAACTCGATGGGGTTTGGAAGGCCTGCATTCCAACCAGCCAGTAGGTGGCGATGGCGGCGACAGCGAAGGCCGTGAAATCGGTTGGTTTCCAGATCCACGTCTCTCGGATCAGGAGAACGATTGATCCCAGCACGAGACCGAAGAAGAAAGACCAGAGCTCCACCGGATGTGATCCGAAGAAACCACTCAACACGTGGGATAAGCTCAGGATCGCGGTGGCGAGCCCTAGGCCTAGAGCGACAAAGAACGCAACCGGGATCCGATCCCAGACGTCACGAAACTGCCCACGAAGCAGGAGCTTCAGCATATTGAGGTCGAAACTCTTGATGCTGTTGAGCAGGCGTTCGTAAATACCGCTGATGAAGGCGATCGTCCCCCCAGAGACGCCGGGGACCAGATCGGCCGCGCCCATGATGAAGCCGATGATCGCGATACGGAGATGGTAGAGTAATTTCATGAGCTATTGGGGAGTAATCACAAAAAAGGGCAGATCTCGAAAGAAACCTGCCCAAAAGTAAAATGTGTGAGGTCGCTTAGACGTCAGGCGTCGTTTTGCGGAGACCTTGAACGCGATCGCCTTCTTTCCACTGTCCGCGTTTGCGGAGAAGCTCAACGCGTTCGAAGCGTTTGAGGACGTTGCGTTTGACTACGAGTCCTTTAGGACCTTGGAGGCTTTTGTGCTGCGACATGACGGTAAAAGTAAGTGAGTTGAGCTGCTAAAGGGGGGATGAATTAGAGCCCGCTAGGGCCCATGACAAGTATTTTTCACCAATTTGACTCACGGGCACCACAATCCACTCGGGAACATCGTAGGGATGTTGAGCCAAAACATGGGATTCAATGTGCAGCAGATTGCTGGTCGAGCAGCTTAAACCTCAGCCGAAACTCCGTGCTTTGCTCGACGCGACCTTCTCAACGATAGACCGAGGTGATCGGCCCTTCGACCTGCACGCAGACCGCTAAACCTGCTATGATGGTGGATTCAGCGAGTTTCTTGGCATCGTTACGCGAAGCAACTGTGGTCCAAGCGATGAGCATGGTGCGAAGGTTTGTCGGATGAAGAGTGCAGGCAAGTGGCAATTAAGCCCTTGACGCGGGTGGGGGTTGACCTACCTATCGGCGGTTACATCTCAGCCAATTGCTTACCTATGAGAGACGACTACATCAAAGAAGCCCTTACTGTTATTCCAGACGCCAACTTACTCATCAACGTGGTTTCACGTCGTGTGAAGCAATTGAGACGCGGCAATCGCCCGTTGGTGGAGTCCCTCGAAAAGCTCTCGTCAGAAGATGTCGCTTTGCGTGAGGTCATCGAAGGAAAGATTAGCTACGAGATGGCGGAGGCCTAATTGAATCGCATATAGTTGCGATTACAGGCGGCCCCGCGATTGCTGGAGCCGCTTTTTTGTGTCCTTAATTTGAGAACCCTATGTCCGCGAAGAAAAAAGCCACCCGTTACAATGAGGTGCGCAACGCCAAGGCGCTGCGGGACTTCTTTGTGGATGAGCGCTTCGAAGCGGGTATCGCGCTCAAGGGCACTGAAGTGAAGTCGATTCGGGCGGGTCGCGCACAGATCAATGATGCTTTTGGTCGCTTCGAAAAAGGAGAACTCTGGCTTATGAATGCGCACATCGAGCAATATGCGTTTGGCAATATCGCGAATCATGATGCGAAACGCATTCGTAAATTACTTTTGCACAAGCATCAGATCCGCAAGATTCAGCACGCTCTGGAGGCTGGTGGTCGCGCGCTGATTCCGCTGCGAATGTATTTTAAGGACGCTCTCGTGAAGGTCGAGGTAGGACTCTGCACGGGTAAGAAACTTTACGATAAACGGGACACGTTGCGGAAAAAAGAAATTAATCGTGATATCGAAATGGAAATGAAGGGCCGCAACCGATGAACCTGCGCAAGTCAGTCATGATCAGGGTGCCGGGGAGCACTTCGAATTGCGGCGCCGGTTTCGATACGCTTGGCATGGCCGTGAATGTGAGCAATGCGGTGATGGTGTCGCGATTGGCATATGGCTCCGAACCGCGACCGATGCGCGAGAGTGATGTGCGAGCTCAGGAAATGGTCATGGCGGCGGCGAAGTTGTATTTCAAGACGGTTAGCCAGACGGCCTTCGGTTTCACTTATCAAATTGATGGCGAGGTGCCATCCGCGCGTGGGCTGGGTTCAAGTGTCACGGTGCGCGCGGGCATCATCGCGGCGCTTGATGCACTGGAAGAAACGAAGCTTTCGCGAAAACAAATCGTGGCGATGGTCACGGAATTGGAGGGGCATCCTGATAATGCGGCTGCGAGTATTTTGGGTGGTTTCTGTGTGGCGCGATCTGATCCGCAGACGGGTGCATATATCGACACGGTGCGAATCGAAGTGCCGGAGGAACTCGTCTTCGTCGTCGCTTCACCACTGATTGAAGTATCAACGGAGAGCTCGCGTGGCACTTTGCCGGAAACGTTGCCTTATTTTGATGCGGTGCGCAGTATCAATAGTGCCACGTATCTCGTCGCTGCGATGGCGACAAGGGATTACGATCAGTTGAAAGGTGCAGTCAGTGATTTCATGCACGAGCCTTACCGTCTGCCTGGAATCGCCGGTGCCTCCGATGCGATCGCGGCGGGCATGAAAGCAGGCGCGTTGACCGGTTGGCTGAGTGGGAGTGGTTCTAGTGTCATGTGCGTGTGTCGACGCGAGGCTGATGAGGCTGTGCTGAGCGCGATGCGTGCGGCGTTGACCGATCAGGGTTTGGAATGCGACGCCTCGATCTTGCAGGCCGACAATACCGGCTTGCGATCAGGTTGAGGCTTGGGGGCGGGAATCCGCGTCCGGCTAATGCTCTAGAACGAGATCGCAGAGTTCCTTCCACTTAAATGGTTTCGAAACGATTGCTTTGAGGGTGGGTATGTCGTCGAACGATTCGTCTGATAACTTCAAGGTGTGTCCCGTGATCATGATGAACGCGACACCGGGAAGATTGGGAGCGGCGCGACGAATGAATTGCACGCCGTTTAGATCGGGCATGAAAAAGTCTGTCACGACTACGCCGACATTTAATTGGGGTAGGGCTTCGAGAGCTTCCTGGGGATTGCTGTAGGTGAGCACCGGGCAATCGAGATTATCGATTAGGAGCTGTTAAAGAAGATCACCGTAGGATTTTTCGTCGTCGATAATGACGACGGCTTTTTGCTGAAAACTGAGCACGGTGTGGGGTAAGATAATTTTATATAGAAATTTATGTAGAGGTCGGCTTGTCAGCGCCCATATAAATCGCTTAGCTAAAAAGATGCTACATGTAGTGCTTTATCAACCGCAAATCGCGCCCAATACAGGAAACATCGGTCGGTTATGTGCACTTTCCTGTTCACGCTTGCATCTTATTCACCCACTGGGCTTTGAGATCAATGACCGCAATCTACGTCGCGCGGGGATGGATTACTGGCAGAAGCTCGATGTGCACGAGCACGATGATTGGGCTGCGTTTAATGCGAGTGATAAAGGGCCGAAGCGTTTGTGGTTGTTGACGACCAAAGCGACTCAATCTTTTTGGCAGGCAGAATACGCGGATGGCGATGGGTTGGTTTTCGGTAACGAGGGATCGGGAGCGCCGGAGTGGCTGCACGATGAAATTGGCGATTCGCAGCGCCTCACGATTCCACACGGGAATTCGGATCTACGTTCACTGAATCTCTCTTCGGCGGCTGCAATCACATGCTACGAAGCGTTGCGGCAGACGAAACTGTTGGAAGATTAAATCTCTTCGCTGCGGAGGCAGGCGACTTCGCGAGATTTCCACGCGGCCAGAGGCGGCACGGAACCTTTGCAATGGCCCTGCGCATATTGGCATCGAGGATGAAAAGCGCAACCAGCAGGAGGGTTGATCGGCGAAGGAGGATCGCCAGCTAGCACGATGCGTTGGCGATTCCGTTCTGCTGCGGGATCAGGGGTGGGGATCGCGCTGACGAGTGCTCGCGTGTAAGGATGATGAGGGTTTTCGATCACATCGACGGCCGAGCCTAGCTCGACGATCCGGCCCAGATACATCACGGCGACCCGATCCGAGATGTGCTTAACGACCGAGAGATCGTGCGCGATAAAGAGCAGCGCGAGGTTCATCTTGCGGCAGAGCTCGGAGAGCAAATTGAGAATCTGCGCCTGAATCGAAACATCGAGCGCGGAGACCGGTTCATCGGCGATGATGATCTTGGGTTTGAGAGCGAGTGCCCGGGCGATCGCGATGCGTTGGCGTTGGCCACCGGAAAACTCATGCGGGTATTTTTGCATGAAGCGCGACGCGAGCCCCACAGTTTCCATCAGCTCGGCCACATGCTCAGTCGCTTCTGATGCTTTGCAGATCCCATGAACGATCAAAGGCTCAGCGAGAGTCGCGAATACGGTCATGCGTGGATTTAGCGACGCGTAAGGATCTTGGAAGACCATCTGCATATCGCGGCGCATATCCTGAATCTCATTGGCCGTGCCGGTGGTCAGGTTTTTGCCTTCGAGGACCACGGTGCCAGCGGTGGTCGGCACCAATTGCATGATGGTGCGCGCGAGAGTGGATTTGCCGCAACCGGACTCGCCGACGAGACCGAGCACTTCGCCGCGTTTGATTTCCAGATTAACTCCATCGACCGCTTTGACCGTGCCGCTCTGCTTCTTGAACAGAAACCCATCGTGGATAGGGAAGTGGGTTTTAACGTCGGTGAGATGAAGAAAGGAATCGGCCATGATTGTAGGTGATCAGATTTCGCCTGCTTGGATTCGTAAGCAGGCCTGGCTATGGGTGACATCGATTTCAGATAACTGAGGATCGCTAGCGTGACACAGGTCGGTGGCGTGTTCGCATCGAGTGGCGAAGGAACAACCGGCGAGCGGTTTTGAAAGATCGGGCGGCATTCCGGGAATCGTGAATAGCTTTTTACCTTTTTCCTGCAGCGAGGGGATGGAGCGTTGCAGCGCTCGGGTGTAGGGGTGCTTGGTATCGTGGAACAACGAGTGGGTGTCGGCCGATTCGACAACGCGACCGGCATACATCACCTGAACGCGATCACAGAGTCCGGAAACGACGCCGAGATCATGGGTGATAAAGATCACGCCCATGCCAATTTCCTGCTGCATCTTTTTGATGAGCTCAAGGATCTGCGCCTGCACGGTCACATCGAGGGCCGTGGTAGGTTCGTCGGCGATGAGGAGCTCGGGCTTTGTAATCAGTGCCATGGCAATCATCACGCGTTGGCGCATGCCACCGGAAAATTCGTGAGGGTAGTAGTGTATGCGTTTTTCCGCATCGTTGATGCCAACGGACTCAAGGGCTTCGAGTCCGCGTTTGATGGCCTCTTTTTTAGTGATGTCCTCGTGAATCATTAACGGTTCGATGAGTTGATCGGAGATTCGCATGTAGGGATTCAGCGAGGTCATCGGATCTTGGAAGATCATCGATATGCGTTTTCCACGGATGGCGCGCGATTGGCGTGGGCTACAATTCAGAAGGTCGACTCCATCGAATACAGCCGAGCCGCTTTCGATTCGTCCGGGAGGTTGCGGGATGAGTCCCATCAACGAATAGCAGGTCACCGATTTGCCGGAGCCGGATTCGCCGACGATTCCTAAGGTTTCGCCGCGTTCGAGATCGAAGCTTACTCCATCGACGGCTCGGTAGACTCCGCTGCGGGTGTGGAAATAAGTGCGAAGGTCTTTAACTGAAAGCAGAGGCATAGTTATGACGGACGAAAACTGGCCGCCCGTGATGGGGGCGGGCAACGCTATTCTGAATCACCCTTAGGAGTGAGCATAGCCTGAGTCGCGGCGAGAACTTGCTCTGGCTTGAGATCGTTCAGACTCGATCCTCCTTCAGCGGCGCAATCGAGTGGCTGGAGGATTCGCGTGGGGCCTGAGAAGACGGGGCCGGTTCGAATCGGATTGGTGGGGCCAAATAGTGCGATTAGCGGTGTGCCGAGAGCGTTGGCCAGATGCATACCGCCAGTATCATTAGTGATCAGGAGCGAGCAGTTGGTAAGCAACTCGCAGTATTCCGGTAGTTTGGTTCGGCCTGCGAGATTCTCGACGGGGCGATCAACTCGTGCGCTGATTTCATCGGTGATGGTTCGATCGGTATCGGTGCCGAATAGAATGATGCGCGCTTCCTTCGGGAGCTGATTGATCAATTCGCACCAATGGCCGACGGGCCAGCGTTTCTCGGGATTGTTTTCGGAACCGGCGATTAGGCCGATCGTGAGCGTGGAGTTGGTGGCGAGTTGGTTAAGCGGGGAAAGTTCAGCGGGAGCATTTAGGCCAAAGTGTTCGAGAAAATGAGTCCAAAGCGTGAGTTGATGATTCTTCCGCTCATCAAAATCGGCAGGCACTTCGTAGTGATGAGTGAGCAGAGGGCGACGCTTGTCTGACCGTAAAATTCCGAAACGTTGCGGGCTACCCGTGAGCCACGCTTCGAGGTCGCCACGGAGAGAGTTAGTGAAGAGCAGATAGCAATCGGGGAAACGGTTACGCAGTTTCCAGAACGTGGTGAAGTAGCCAAATCCCTTGGCTGGTATCGCGATGAGGTGCTCGGCGATATTCCGAGATTCTAATAACGAATGAAAAGCAGGTTTGGCGACGAGCGTGATTTCGGCATCGGGGCGACTGGCGCGAATAGCACGGAGAAGAGGAAGAGCCATGACGACATCGCCTAGCCAGTTGGGCAGGCGGATACAAATACGGGTGCGTTGAGGGAGCTTGTCGATTCCGTGGATAACGAGGTCTTCGGCGATCAAGTTACGCTTGGCTTCTAGCCGCAGTCGTTTGGTGGGAATATCCTGATTTTTCCAGCGTTCATGAGCCCAGAGCCACGATGCGCAGAAGTTGTCCGATTCGGTGAGTTTGTTTTCTAGCCAGTGATTAAGACCGAGGGTGACTCCAGCGGTTGAGTTTTCCAAGGAGAGGGGATCCCAGTGCAAACGCACCCGCCAGAAACCCAGTCTTTCAGAATACATCGCGTAGACGCGCGCATTGAATTTATGCGCAAGCAGACCGGACAGCTCACTAGTCGAGCAGACGCGCCCGAAGAGGGTCGAGAGGGCGCCTTGCAATCCGGCATTCTGATCGAAAAGCAGACCGATCATTCCCTTTCGACGCATCATTCGAAGTGCTTCCTGAAAGCCTTCCTTACGTGAAAGCATATTGATGCCGTATCGCTCACGAGTGCTTTTGACCCAAGCATCAAGCGAGGGGTTGTCCATGGGGCGAAAAATCGCACCCATCTCGGGGAAAGCTCCTTTAGTGACCAAGGGCATGGAGGCCAGAACTTCCCAGTAAGCCATGTGCGCGGTCGCGAGCATCACAGGTTCGGGATCTGCGAGTTGCTTCGCGACAGCGGTGTGAAAACTAAGCGCACCTGTGACGATTGTTTTTAAGCGGGTCTTGTTCAGGAAAGGTGTCGCGAGGGAGAGCAGACCAGTTTCGATCAAGCGACGGGCACTTTCTCGTGCCAATTCGCGATGTTTCTCAGGAGGTTTTTCCGGAAACGCGTGGTGAAGATTGGAGAGAAACGTGCGTTTGCGAAATAGATAAACACACCATCCGAGAGCACCAGAAATGGCGCGAAGGATGAGCTCAGGAGTGTGAGCGAGAGACCAACCGAGAGTTTGCAGAAGTAGTTTTGACACGTGGAAGGCGGATTAGCGTTTGTTTTTCACTAGGAAACTCCATGAAAGGTTGCAGCCTCGTGGTCAAAAGTAGATTTTCGACGCTTCCTTTCATCATGGTAGAACTTCTTATCATCAAACCTTCGTCCCTGGGGGACATTATTCACGCTTTGCAGGTCGCGACTTCGCTGAAATCGCAACTTAAAGGCCTCCGCATTTCATGGATCTCGCGCGAGGTATTCGCCCCGATCGTTGAGGCGAGTGATGTCGTCGATCAGGTTTACATTTTCGAACGCAACGGCGGCACGAAAGGTTTCCTGCGAATGATGAAGGAAGTGCGTCGCACGAAATTTGATTATGTTTTCGATATGCAAGGCCTCTTGCGCACGGGGCTAATGATTTCGCGCACTCGCAGCGATTTTAAGGTTGGGCGCAGCGATTCCCGGGAAATGTCGGAGATGTTTTACGATGAGAAGGTGCCATTACCTGAATCAGGCCGTCGCAGCCATGCGCTCGATATTCTCCTGCAGTTCTGTCCGGTCTTTAAGGTGAAACCGGAGCTTCGTGGAGCACTGAAGTTTAAGAGTAAAGATTATGAACTGAAATTCGAAGGCCACGATGATGTGGTCAAGCCGATCGTTATTTTTCCTGATAGCCGCCGTGCTGAGAAGAAGTGGGGTGCTTTTCGCCAGCTCAGTAAACGTCTCTTGGCTTCGCCGAAGAAGCGTAGAGTGGTCTGGGTCGGGAACAAATTTGTGACGTCACGTGGGGTCGCTTCGTCGCGTTTCTTAAACCTTACGGGCAAAACGGATATCGATGATCTGCCTTCGCTGATTCAACAGGCTTCCTGGGTGATCGCCAATGATAGTGGGCCGATGCATCTCGCTGCGGCCATGGGCGTGAATACGATCGGTATTTTCGGTCCTACGGATCCTGCGCTTTACGGACCTTATGCAAACAAAACGTGCCATACTGAAGTGATTCAGGCCGCGGCGGGTAATTTGAAACTGCTACAGGCGAAGGTAGTTTATGATCGATTTATGAAAGCGGAAAAGCGCTTAGAACATTAAACCAGATTTTATCTCATGTTAGATCCGAAATTATTACGGGAATCGCCCGACCTCGTGCGGGCAGCGATTGTGAAAAAACATTCTGATGTGGATGTCGATGCGGTCATCGCGATCGATGATCGCTGGCGCACACTGATCACCGAGGTCGAAAATTCTCGGGCGAAGCAAAAGGCGGCGAATGGCGAGATGGCTAAACTGCCGAAAGGTTCGCCGGAATTTATCGCCAAAGTGCAGGAGATGAAAGCGGTGTCCGCCGAGGTAAAGGAAAAGGATGCGTTGCTCAAGGAGACTGAGATCAAGTGGAAACAAGCTCTAATGACGCTTCCTAACCTCCCGCACGAATCGGTGCCGGAAGGTCGATCCGAAGAGGACAATGTGGTGTTGTCGCATCATGGTGATCACGAGGCAGAGTTTCCGCATGCAGTCTCGCATTGGGAAATCCACGATTTTGAAAAGTTGTTCGATTTTGGCCGTGGGGCGAAAGTCACTGGCGCGGGTTTCCCGTTCTTTGTGGGTGAGGGATCGCGTTTAGTTCGCGCGCTGTTGAATTTCTTTTTGGAAGAAAATTCCCAGAAAGGTTACACGGAAGTGAGCCCTCCGATCATGGTGAATGCCGAGAGCGCGACCGCGACGGGGCAACTCCCAGATAAAGAAGGGCAGATGTATGAGACCTTGGAACAGCTCTACGCGGTGCCCACCGCGGAAGTGCCGCTCACGAATTTTTTCCGTGAAGAGATCATCGATGAATCGGCGTTGCCGGTGCAGCGTTGCGCTTATACTCCATGTTTTCGGCGCGAAGCGGGGAGCTACGGCAAGGATGTGCGGGGGCTGAATCGTCTGCATCAATTCGACAAGGTTGAATTGTTGAAATGGGTTCATCCTTCGCAGAGCTATGTCGAATTGGACAAGCTACGCGGCGATGCGGAGTCGCTGTTGCAGAAGTTGGAATTGCCGTATCGCGTGCTCCTGATGTGTGGCGGCGACATGGGATTCACCCAGACGAAGCAATACGATCTGGAAGTATGGTCGGCCGGACAGAAGCGATGGCTGGAAGTATCCAGTTGTAGTAATTTTGAAGCGTTTCAGGCGCGTCGTGCGCAGATTCGCTATCGCAATGCAGAGACGGGTAAACCTGAGCTGTTGCACACGCTGAATGGTTCTGGTCTGGCCGTGCCTCGGGTGCTCGCGGCGCTTTTAGAAAACAATCTGCAAGCGGATGGACGAGTGAAACTCCCGGCCGCATTGGTGCCTTATTTTGGGAAAGAATACGTGAGCTTCAGCGGATAGCTCGCGCCTAGAGATTGGAGTGCTGATTCATGAAACTGCAGCCAGCCACATTGATTCGACGGGCTGAGCTGCTGGGTGAATTGTTGCCAAGTGAGGTTTTGCATCCGACTGTTCTAAAATGGGCGAAGTTAGAGAGGCGTGGAAATAAGCGCGTGCTCGCACTTTCGGGAGGTGCGGATTCGGTGGCCTTGCTCGTGTCGATTTGGGCTCTTTGGCCGGAGAATCGTGATCGTTTGCAGGCGGTTCACTTTAATCATCGCTTGCGTGGTCGCGCTTCGGATGTGGACGAGAAGTTTTGCCGCGAACTATGTGCGACTCTTTCGATTCCGCTGTGGGTGGGCCGACGTCGCGCGATGCAAAAGGTCGCGAGTGAAGCAGAGGCACGCGAGTTGCGGTTTGCTTACATCGATCGTAATATGCGTCGAGTGGGCGCGAAGGGTTTGTGGCTTGGACATCAGCAAAATGATGTCGCCGAAACGATGTTGATGCGCTTGTCGCGTGGGAGCGGGGCGGGTGGTCTGGCTGCACCGCGGCCGGTTCAACGCATGCCGCAAGGTCGGGTGAATGTGCGGCCGTTGCTCAATTTGCAGCGAACCGAAATTGAAGCTGCTCTGCGAACCGCGAAATTGCCGTGGCGAGAAGATGCGTCCAATCATGGGGATGATTATTTCCGCAATCGGGTCCGTAATGTGGTGTTGCCAGCTTGGGTAAAAGCATCGGGACGTGATGCCTTGGTGGGGGCCGCACTGTCGCGTAAACTCATTGAGGAAGATGATACGGCTCTCGAATACTGGGCTGAGCAGATCTATACGAAGATGCCATCAGGGAAGTTGCGTTTGGTTGAGTTGAAAGACGTGCCGGTGGCGGTATTGCGTCGGATATTGTATCGTTGGCTCGGTGCGCAACCGAATGTGTGGGAGCTTTCACGGCAAGCTTTCGAGCAATTATTGGAGCGGGTGCGATCAGGTGAATCGACTCGCCAGAGTCTTGGTAGGGAGGGCTTTGCGCTAATCAGAAGGCGCGTGCTCTCGTATGAATCGGCGGATAGTCGGCGGAGCCGGTAACGTCGGTCATAAAGGTGGTCGGTTAATTGACTTATTAAACGGGAACATCCAGCTTCATCCCTTAGTCACTCTTTATACATGTCCGATTCAGATCCTAAAAAGAAACGCCGCCCTTTAAAAAACCTGCCGCCAGACCGCTTTCAACCGAAAGTGCTGTTGATCTGGTTCGCAGTTGTGACGGCTCTCGTGCTGCTGTTCCTCTGGACACCTGGGCGCTTGAACCCACCTGTTAATCTGAAAATGCAGCAGGTGTTAGCACTTGCTGATCAAGGTGGCATCCGTGAGGGACTGATCAAAGCGGATCCCACCGGCGGTCGCGATTGGGCCGTAATCACGGGTGAATTGAAAGAGGCCCGCACGGTCAATGTAGATAGCGGAACGAAGGAGACCAAATTTCGGTCAGCCGGTCGTTTGACTGATGCGAACATGGAACGTCTGCAAAAGGCGGAAATTTTCTCAGAGCAACCGTCCACGACAATTTGGAGCCAATTGGCTGCTAACTTGATCCCATTTATCCTGATCATAGGACTGCTCTACTTCCTCTTCGTGCGTCAGCTTCGCAATGCGGGCAAAGGCGCGATGAGCTTCGGTAAGAGCAAGGCGAAGTTGCTCCAACGCGATCAGGCCAAGGTAATGTTTGCCGATGTGGCTGGCTGTGATGAAGCCAAGGAAGAGGTGGGTGAGGTCGTGCAGTTTTTACGCGATCCGAAGAAATTCACCAAGATGGGCGGACGTATTCCCAAAGGCTTCCTGATGGTGGGACCTCCAGGAACGGGTAAGACGCTGTTGGCTAAAGCGGTGGCGGGTGAGGCTGATGTGCCGTTTTTCTCGATTTCGGGTTCCGATTTCGTGGAGATGTTTGTTGGCGTGGGCGCGAGCCGCGTGCGCGATATGTTTGAGCAAGGCCGCAAGAGTGCGCCTTGTCTGATTTTTATTGATGAAATCGATGCCGTTGGTCGTCAGCGCGGAGCAGGTGTCGGCGGCGGCAATGATGAACGCGAACAGACGCTCAACTCTCTCTTGGTCGAGATGGATGGTTTCGATACGACCGAGGGCGTGATCATTATCGCGGCGACGAATCGCCCTGATGTGCTCGACAGCGCGTTGTTGCGACCTGGCCGTTTTGACCGACAAATACATGTCGATTTACCCGACTTGGTTGGCCGCGAGCAAATCCTACGCGTGCATGCTAGAAAGATCAGCCTGCGTGATGATGTAGATCTGGCTGTGATCGCACGAGCCACGGCCGGATTGTCCGGTGCTGAGTTGGCTAATCTATTGAATGAGTCCGCTCTTCATGCCGCTCGCCGTGATAAGGAATCTATTGATGCCGAAGATATCGAGGAAGCGCGGGAGAAAATTCTCTACGGTCGTGAACGCCGCCGGGCGATGGACGAAGACGAGAAGAAGATGACCGCTTTCCACGAAGCAGGGCATGCCTTGATCGGAGCCTTACTCAACGATGAATGGTTGCCGGTTCATAAAGTAACGATCCTTCCCCGCGGAAACGCGTTGGGCATGGCGATGTATTTTCCACGGAAGGAATTACTCAGCTATCACAAAAAGCGTTTGCTTAATATGATTGCGATGGGGCTGGGTGGCCGGATCGCCGAAGAATTGGTCTTCGAAGATATTTCGAACGGTGCTGCCGGTGATATCAAGCAGGTGACTAAAACTGCACGCTCGATGGTCTGTGACTGGGGGATGAGTGATCTCGGAATGGTAGCCTACGGTGAAAACCAAGACGCTGTTTTTCTCGGACGTGAGATTACTCGCAATGACCACATTTCCGAAGACACGGCGCGCAAAATTGATTCCGAGGTTCATCGGATCATTAACGAGCAATATCAGCGCGCGACCGATATTCTGACGGAACGTCGGGACGCTTTGGATAAGATCGCTGAGGCTTTGCTCGAATTCGAAACGATCGAAGGCAAGCACGTGAACGAGATCATCGAGTTCGGTGAGCTTCGCTCTCCTGTGATCACCGTGCCTCCTCCGTTAAAACCCGAAGATAAGGAAGAGGTAGAAAGCAAGGAGGAACAAAAGCCGGAATCTGAGGGGCTTTCGACTGATAGTGCTCCATCTCCTTCACCCGCCTGATCGACAATACTTTTGAAACAAAGGCGTGGTTGTTAATAACCGCGCCTTTTTCGTCTTAATATCCATGGAACCGACCTGCAAATTCTCAGCACTAGGACGACGCGCTCGATGGCCGACGATCGCCCGTCTGATGTCGACGGCATTAGAGAAGCCGAAACTGTTGTCGCTCGCAGCAGGGTTTACGGATAACGCTACTTTGCCCTCAGGGATGGTCGTAGAGGCTGTATCGCGGATCGCGGGCAAGAAAGACAAAGAAGCGCTCCAATATGGAACAAATCAGGGGCGCCCTGGATTACGCACTTTGTTGGCGGAGCATTTTAGAAAATGGGAGCCGGCTCTCGCCGATGCTGCAATCGACGATGAGTTCTTTGTGACTAATGGATCGCAGCAAGCGCTCTATTTAGCGATGCAAGTGCTCTGTGATCCGGGAGATATTGTCCTCGTCGATCGCCCCAGCTACTTCGTGTATTTAGAAATGCTCAAGGGGATGGGCGTGCAGGCGCGATCAATCCCGGTAGATGCTGATGGGGTGGTCGACGAGGAGGGTTTTGGAACGTTGATCGATGGGCTTAAAAACTCCGGCGAAATTACGCGTCTTAAAGCAGTCTATTTCGTGAGCTATTACTCTAATCCATCCAGTCGGAGTTTGTCGCTGGCTGAAAAGATCGGGATCTCGGAAGTGCTAAAGCGAGCAGAGGTAGTCTTGCCGGTGATCGAGGATGCGGCCTATCGGGATCTCTATTTTGAAAACGCTTCGGCTGTGCCGAGTGTGGTTGGGATCGATGCATGGCAAGATTTCCCTAAACTCTATCTTTCGACTTTAACCAAACCCTTCGCGTCGGGGCTTAAAATTGGCTATGGCTATTGTTCGCATCGCGAGTGGTTGGATAAAATGCTCCACACGAAAGGGCACCAAGATTTTGGAACCGCCCATTTTAATCAGTCTATTCTTGAGGAGGTGTTGTCTGATGGAGGGCTGTCACTTCAGCTCGCAGTGATTCGTCCTAAGTATCAGCACAAAATGAGAGTGCTCGATGAAACTCTGCGTGATGAAGGCCTACTTGCTTCGGGTTGGAAATGGCAGGTGCCTGAAGGAGGTCTCTATCTCTGGCTAGAGGCTCCGTCGGGAGTGGATACGGGGCTCGATAGCAAGTTTTGCCAAAGCTGCATCGAAGAAGGAGTGCTTTATGTGCCCGGCGAGCTATGTTTCGGAGATGATGCTGCGAAGAATTTTGTGCGATTGAGTTATGGTGTGCTCTCAGAGGATGATCTGCGCGAGGCTGGATGTCGGTTTGCAAAAGTAGCCGTGAGTAATCGCAGCTAAAAACGACCTTGGATTCCGCAGCAAGGCAGGACAGGGTCACCTTTTATCTATGAAAATCTGTTGTATAGGTGCTGGTTACGTAGGCGGTCCAACCATGGCGATGATCGCCTACAAGGCCCACGATATCGAAGTAAAGGTGGTCGACTTGAATGAAGAGCGGATTGCTGCTTGGAATTCAGATACCCTCCCGATTTACGAACCGAGGCTGGACGAGATCGTCAAAGAGCGTCGCGGTAAAAACCTGATCTTCTCGTCGGATGTTCATGAAGGCATCCGCGCAGCAGATATCATATTTGTCGCTGTGAATACTCCGACGAAAACTTATGGGGTGGGCGCAGGGCGCGCAGCGGATTTACGTTTCATCGAATCGGTCGCCCGCACGATTGCCGAAGTGGCGACGACACCGAAAATCATCGTCGAGAAATCGACCATCCCTGTGAAAACGGCTGAGACGATTAAACAGATACTTGCGGAAAATTCTGATGGGGTAGAGTTCCAAGTGCTTTCCAATCCAGAGTTTTTGGCCGAAGGGACTGCGGTTGAGGATCTACTTGCGCCAGACCGCGTGCTGATCGGTGGAGAACTTACCGATGGGGGGCAAAAGGCAATCGAAACATTGGCGAGTGTCTATGGACGGTGGGTGCCGGATGAGCAGATCATCCGGACCAATCTCTGGTCTTCAGAACTTTCTAAGTTGGTGGCGAATGCATTTTTGGCGCAGCGTATTTCTTCGATTAATTCGATATCTGCGCTGTGTGAAGCTACCGGTGCGAATGTCGACGAAGTGGCCAACGCGATTGGTAAAGACAGTCGGATCGGACCAAAATTCCTGAAGGCCTCGGTGGGATTTGGTGGCTCTTGTTTCCAGAAAGATATTCTTAATCTTGTCTATCTTTGTGATCACTTCGGCTTACCAGAGGTTGCGGCTTATTGGGAAGGCGTCGTGAAGATGAACGATTGGCAGAAACATCGTTTTGCAGCGAAGATCGTCGGCTCGTTGTTCAATACCGTGGCGGACAAGAAAATCGCGGTGCTGGGTTTTGCCTTTAAGAAAGACACTAATGATACCCGTGAATCAGCCGCGATTTCGGTCTGTCGCGATTTACTGGCTGAACAGGCTGCCGTGACGGTCTATGATCCGAAGGTGCCGGCTGATGAGATTCGCAAGGATGTCCTCGGTGACGAAAAGAATGATCATCTCTCCGTTGTCGAATCGGCTTACGCCGCTTCGGAAGGTGCGCATGCAATTGCTATCCTTACGGAGTGGGATGAATTCAAGGATTTAGATTTCGAGAAGATATATGGATCGATGTCGAAGCCCGCCTTTATCTTCGATGGTCGCAATATTCTCGATCACGCGAAACTAGTGGATATCGGATTCCGTGTATCTGGAATCGGTCGTTGATTCTCGTTAGAGAATAGGGAGTTTGTCGGACGTTCGACTTAGCATGAGCGCGGCAGGTGTATGCAGCCAATTTTCTAGCAAGGTCGCGTAGACTTGGCGGAAGTCTGTCGTGGGCACGAGGTCTTCGTATGGGGCGATTTCCAGAGAAGGTGTTGTGCCGTAAATGCCACCTTTGGTCGATGATCCGAGCACAAACATGGGACCGGCGGTGCCATGATCAGTGCCTCGAGTCGCATTCTCGGAAGCGCGGCGACCGAATTCTGAAAACGCGACTGTCAGAACCTTATCATCAATCTGCCGATTACGAAGATCGCTCTGAAATGCTGCGAGACTCTCGGAGAGGTCATGGAGCACATTTTCGTGAGGCGTGGCCTGATGGCTATGGGTATCGAACCCATTCAAAGTGAGGTGGTAGATTTTTGTAGGCAGACCGTTACTGATCATTTGCGCCGTGGTTCGGAGGTTCGTGCCAAATGGTGTCGGAGGGTAGTTTCCTGCGTGCGCATCTGGGCGAACGAATTGCCGCATATCACGTTCGCCTAATGTTGACGATACAGTGGTCTCAGAAGAGAAACTGAATGATTGGTTCGCAGCGTCGTATCGGGCGATGCGATGATTTTGTTTTCCACTTAAAGCCAGAGGTGTCTGAGACGAAAAATGGATGGCCGCTGGGGCTGTGCTGGTGGCGGAGGCTTTCTGTTGATTGTCTAGGTAACGTCCCAGCCAACCGGTCTGCATGCCGTCGTTCTCTAAGCTGGCCCTGGCCCATATCCGACTCGATCCGAAGTGAGTGCGATTGGGTTTTTCGTAACCGACATTTTGAATGACGGAGAGCTGACCGTTGTTATATAAGTCGCGCAATCCTCCGCAGGCCGGGTGTAACGCGAATGACTCATCCAGCTTAAATGCCTTTGCCGCCGGGATAGCTATTCTGGGTCGTAAACGATAGTAGTGATCGTCGGCGTAAGGGATTAACGTATTGAGACCATCATTGCCTCCCGCGAGATGGATCACAACGAGGATCTGTTCGTTGGTTGTATTCGGAGAGAGGAAGGAGGGGCGGGATAAAAGTTTAGGCGTAAATCCCGCGAGCGCTGCCAATCCCAAGCCTTGTCCGGTGAGGCGTAAGAATTCACGCCGGGTGCTTGATGTTAGGGTAGGCATGGGGCTCGCAGTGGGGTGTAACTAAAGTTTTGGACAGCGAAAGACCGCGCAAGATTATATCAGATGCCGAGGGGAGTCCGGTAGAGGCGAGGGACGCGTTTAGTGACCGAACAGAGGGTCTCCCATGGGATCGTCTCGGCCCATTCGCTGAACTCAGTGATACTAATCTCAGCGCCTTGTTGCTGGCCGACCAATACCGCTTCATCGCCACAGATGACGTTTGGATTGTCGGTAACATCGACGATGGTCTGATCCATCGTCACGCGACCAAGCAAGGGGCAGCGTTGACCATGAATGAGGACTTCTGCGCGATTGCTGGCGGCGCGCGGGATGCCATCACCATAACCCGCACAGAGCACGGCAATCGTTGAATCTCGCACTAATGTATGGGTGCGACCGTAGCTGATGGTTGTTCCGGAAGGGAGCTGCTTTACGACGCCGACGCGGGTGCGAAAACTAAACACGGGTTGAGGGTTTACCGCCGCGAGTAGAGAATGTGAATGCGGGAGGATGCCGAATTGGAGTAAGCCGACTCGCACCGCATTAAACGGGCTCTCTTCTGGCATGGAGGCGAGGCCTGCGCTATTGTCGGCGTGCACGAATATCTCGTTGAGGGAAATTCCTTCGCAGCGATCCAGCGCGTGCAGAAACAGTCGCCGCTGTTCATCGGTGAAAGCGATGTCCTCGGGGCTCGCGAAGTGCGTAAAAATACCTGCGAGCTGCAAGTGGGAATTAGCGATGATTTTCGCGTAGAGCGCAGGTGCGTTCACATGCCAGACACCGAGCCGTCCCATGCCGGTATCAATTTTAAGATGCACGGAGATAGGCTCGCCGCAGCTTTTGCCAACTGCGGCAAAGCGAGCGATTTCATCTTCGGTCGAAAGTGTCGCCGCGAGTTTGTATTCAGCGAGGAAACGATCCTCTTCTGGTAGCAGAGGACTGAGTAATAATATGGGCCAATCGGGCCCGAGTTCGCGGAGGGATACCGCTTCGGAGACGTTGGCCACGGCAAACAGATCGGCGCCAGAGTGCATCATGCGTGCAGCTGCCTGATGGAGGCCGTGGCCGTAGGCATCGGCTTTGACGACCGCGACGTATTTCATCGATGCCGGGAGGGAGGCACGGATCGACTTTAAGTTCCGCTCCAAAGCTGCCAGATCGATTTCGGCCCAGCAGCGATGAGGAATTGGGGTGATGTGATCCGAGCTCATGGCGTGCGATGAATTTGTGGCACCCATTGTTTATAGCTGGGTTCGGTGTGCAGATAGGCATCGGGATTATCTGTCGGCGTGAATAACGGGTCGTCGCCCACTTTGGGCAGGAGCTCTGCGAGATCGTAAGATGTCGTCGTGGTGTTTTCCGGTAAAGCAGACCAATGACGGAATCCTTCGGGAATCAAGAGACGGCCGGGTAACTCGGTGGCTTCGACTTGTCGAATTGGTTCTCCGCGAGCTTGGCAGTGCCAGCGCTCTCGTCGCGCATCGGCGATTATACAGACTTCCGAGCCTTTGAGGGCCGCAGCGACGAGTTCGAGGCTGTGATAAGAATAGGTCGCGCGTGGCGAAAGCACGTTCCATGTCCGAATGGCCATGGCTGAAGTGCGAATCCCTAGAATGGAGCCGGGGCCAGCGCAGAAGATGATCGCAGATACGTTGGTGGGGTTGATGGCAAGCTGATCGATACATGAGAAGATACCGGTGCCCGCCTCGGTATCGGCTGAGGCCCAGCGCGGGTCGTGCTTGCGCGAAATCAGGCCGACTTGGATACGGCTGGAAGCGGCATCAAGAAACAGGAGAGATGAGTGGGTATCAAGGAGTTGCCTCAGACTGGGCATAGGGCTCTATCAAAGGTCGCGAGGCGGGTTGCTGCAAGCGCGCAGAATCCATCATTGACCGGGTAGGGGCGAGGAGTAGGGTGACCAATTCTTTATATTAATCTCGTCATCTGAAATCTGTGAACGTCCAACTAAATTCCATCTCCGATACCCGTAAGAGCCTCGTCGCCACGCTCGATAAGAGCGAAGTCGATACCGAGCACCAAGCCGTGTTGAAGGAGTTTACCAAGCAAGCACGCATCCCTGGGTTTCGCCCTGGAAAGGCTCCAGCAGCGATGATCGCCAAGCGTTTCGCCAAGGATATCGCTGAGGAGTTCAAGCAGAAGGTCACCTCGAAGGCTTACCGTGAGGCCCTGGAAGAGCATAAGCTTGATGTTCTCAACATCGTGAATGTTGAGCCGGGCACGATCGAGGCAGGTTTGTCTGCCGCAATCATAATCACGGTCGATGTGCGCCCGGAATTTGAGTTGCCCGAATATAAGGGGCTGAAAACAGAAATCACTTCGACCGACGCGACTGACGATGAGGTCGAAAAGGCGATCGATCAGCTACGTGGCGAGCGTTCAGAATTTAATGTCGCTGAACGTGAAGGCCAAAAGAGCGATTATGTGAAACTCTCTTACGAAGGTGCGATTGATGGCAAGGCGATCGCTGAACTCGTTCCGGACAAGCAAATCTATGGTAAAGTCCCACAAACATGGGAAGAGGTTGAAGGCGAACACGAAGGCGTGATCCCGGGCTTGGGTAAACACCTCGCTGGTCTTAAAGCTGGCGACAAAAAGGATGTGGAAATCGAGTTCCCTGCTGAGTTTGGAGCTGCACCTGATCTGGCGGGTAAGAAAGCTACCTACGCCGTGGAAGTGCAGGAAATTCGCGAACGTGTGATGCCTACTTTAGACGAAGCCTTTTTCAAAGCGAACCAAGCTGATGATCTCGAGGGCCTAAAGACCAACGTGCGTAATAATATCAAGATGCAGAAGGAGCAGCGTAATATCTCCGAGCAGCGTCGCCAGGTTAACGAGGCGATGTTGGCCGAACTAAAGTTTGATGCCCCTGAATCATTGGTCGAAACCGAGACGCAAAATGTGCTCCGCCAGTTTATCGAAGAGAACATGCGTCGGGGTATGCCTCAGGATCAGTTCGAGAAGGATAAGAATGAACTCACCGAGAATGCGAAAAAGGCAGCTGTTGGTAGAGTGAAGATGCAGCTCGCCTTGGCCAAAATCGCCGAAGCGGAAAAACTTCAGGTCGATGAGAACGATATCAATGGCTTCATTCAACGTGAAGCGATGCGCACGCAGCAGAAGCCGGATCAACTGGTGAAGGAACTTTCGAAGAATCGCGACGCGCTTCAGTCGGTGCAGCAATCCATCATTTTCGACAAGGCAGTTGATTTCCTCGTTTCTAAGGCTACGGTGACTACAGTTGAACCGAAGGCATAAATCCCAGGAATAACCAGTGAGCTATTACGTCCCTATTGTCCTAGAAAATACCGGTCGCGGTGAGCGATCGATGGATATCTATTCACGATTGTTGAAGGATCGTATCATTTTTATCGGCACGCCGATTGATGACACGGTCGCCAATCTCGTGATCGCGCAGATGTTCTTTCTGCAGATGGAAGATCCCAAGAAGGATATCCAACTCTACATCAATTCACCCGGTGGTGTCGTGACAGGTGGTATGGCCATCTACGACACGATGAATTTTCTCCAATGTGACATCGTTACTTACTGTGTAGGCATGGCGGCCAGCATGAGCACGGTATTGCTCGCGGCAGGAACGAAGGGTAAACGCTTCGCCCTGCCAAACAGCCGGATGATGATTCATCAACCTTCGGGTGGTGCGGGAGGCCAAGCGGCTGACATCACCATCGCGGCACGTGAGATTCTTCAATGGCGCAAAACGCTCAGCGAGGTAATCGCGAAGCACACCGGCAAAGATCCCGAGCAAGTCCAGAAGGATTCGGATCGCGACAACTATATGAGTGCTCTCGAGGCCAAGGAATATGGACTCGTTGATCATGTGGTGGAATCTACCAAGGAAGCTGAAAATATCTCGGTCCAACCAGCTGCTTGAGACCGATAGCGATAGATCGACATTTACCGCGAATCTAACGACTTTACGCCATGGCTAAATCCTCACGCATGACCCTCTGTTCTTTCTGTGGTAAATCGCAGACTGAGGTGAAGAAGATTATCGCAGGACCTGGTGTGTATATTTGCGACGCGTGCGTGAACGTTTGTAAGACGATTATCGACCGCGAGGTAAAGGCACCGGAAGAGACAGATGGTGAAAGCAAACCAGCGTTTCGCTTAATCATGCCAAGCGATATAAAGAAGACTCTGGATGATTTCGTGATCGGGCAAGATCACGCCAAGAAGGTGCTTTCGGTGGCGGTCTACAACCACTACAAGCGACTCAACTTTGATGCTCACCAACCCGCGAGCGATGGCGTCGAGCTCTCACCTGAGTTTAGCGATGTTGAAGTGGAGAAGAGTAATATCCTGCTGGCTGGTCCAACTGGCACAGGGAAAACACTATTGGCCCGTTCATTGGCCCGTGTGCTCGATGTGCCCTTTGCCATTGCCGATGCCACGACTTTAACCGAGGCCGGTTATGTTGGCGATGACGTGGAAAATATTGTCCTGCGTCTTCTGCAAAATGCGAACTACGATGTGAAACGAGCTGAATGCGGGATCATCTATGTGGATGAAATCGATAAGATCGGGCGCAAGACGGAGAACGTTTCGATCACCCGAGATGTTTCCGGGGAAGGTGTGCAACAGGGACTGCTGAAAATTTTGGAAGGTTCGGTTTGCAATGTGCCACCGCAGGGCGGACGTAAGCATCCCAATCAGGAGTATGTTCAGATCAACACAGCCAACATCCTGTTCATTTGCGGGGGGGCCTTTGCCGGACTGGATGATATTGTTAAACGACGTCGTGGTCACAATTCGTTGGGCTTTGCCTCAGCTGCGACTCGCCAGGAAGAAGCCCTGACGGCCGAGCAATTGATGAAAGAGATCGCGCCGGAAGATCTGGTGCGTTTTGGAATGATCCCCGAATTTATCGGCCGCTTGCCGGTGATCTCGGTGCTAGATCAATTATCGATTAAGGATCTGGAGAAGGTTTTGCTCAACACGAAGAACGCCATTGTTAAGCAATATACTAAACTGTTTGCAATGGATGGCGTGCGACTGCGCTTTACGTCTGACGCGATCAAAGGGATCGCTCAGAAGGCCGTTGATTTGAAGACGGGAGCCAGAGCTCTTCGCTCGATCATGGAGACTATCATGCTCGAAGTGATGTATGAAATTCCGCAACGCGACGATGTAGAGGAAGTAGTGATTGATGCCGCGGCGGTGGCAGGAAAACGTCGCCCCACGATTCGTCGCACGAAGAAAGTTCAGGCTCGAAAAGACGCCGCGTAATCCAAGAGCCTCTGCCAACAAAAAAGCCCCGCGATTAACTGCGGGGCTTTTTGTTGGATGAGTAATTAAATTTACCAGTGAGCGTAGTCCCCTTTTTCGAGAGACTTCGCGAATTCAACTAAGAGGAGGATGGTGCGCTCGATATCCTCAAGATCGACCATTTCGCTTGGCGTATGCATGTAGCGCAATGGCACACTGATTAATCCGGTAGCAACACCGCCGCGTGCCGTCTGGATTGCACGGGCATCTGTGCCGGTAGGGCGAGGGTCAGCTTCGAGTTGATAAGGGACCCCAGCTTTTTTAGCGGCATCGAGGAGACGTTGATAGATCTTTGGGTTGATGTTAGCGCCACGACAAATGATGGGGCCGCCACCGAGTTTCGTTTCGCCATACTTACGATTATCGCAATCAGGGTGATCGGTGGCATGACCGACATCGATTGCCACCGCGATGTGCGGATTAACTGCATGGGCTGCCGTAGTCGCACCACGCACTCCGATCTCTTCCTGGGAAGTCCCTGCACAGACGAGCTTGGCGGCGAGGTTGGCCTTTTCCTTGGAGAGTCGAATCAATGTTTCCCCCACGATGTAGGCACCGGCCTTGTTGTCGAAGGCGCGAGCGGCACCGACACTACCGTTGATGAGTTGCAGCTCATGATCGTAGGTAGCGACATCGCCGATGGCTACTCGCTCGTGCGCTTCGGCTTTATCGGCGACAGCAATGTCGATCCACATTTCGTGTTTCTCGGGGACTTTCTTGCGGTCCTCAGGAGTCATAAGGTGAATCGCACGTTTGCCGGTAACTCCGACCACGGGGCCATTGGCCGTTTGAATAATGACGCGCCGTCCGGAAACCACTGTCAGATCATGACCACCAATGGTGTCGAAATAGAGAAATCCTTGTTCGTTGATATAGGTGATGATGAGTCCGAGTTCATCGAGATGTCCCGCGAGCATGAGCACGGGATCGCCTTCAGGGTTTAGAGTCGCAATCCGATTCCCCATAGGGTCATTCGTGTAGGCATCGGTGGCAGGTTTAACATGCCGATCAAAGACCGTTTGAGCTTCCGACTCATATCCCGAAGGAGACTTCGCCTGGAGCAGTTCGTTAAGGAAAGTAGGGACTTGGTAGTTTTGCATGAAAATAGAGCCAGTGGAGTTAGGGTGAATGGTAAAGCGTGGAGCTCACTCTATAACGGTTGGTTTGAAGATGTAATCGTAGTTAGCTGTCGGTGTTTTTGGTGCAGTGCTATCAATCGAAGCTATTTTGTAGTGAAGTGGAGGCAGGATTTCCATGATCCCATCTATTTCGTCTTGGCTATGCATACCGATTACAAGTGTAGGGCGGTGTTTTCGTATTGTATCCTTAGCTCCTGATAGTGCCTTGTGGCCATGCCCCTCGACATCAACTTTGATGAAATCAGGAGGAGATATT
>JACLAB010015858.1_pt1 | contig 27428 bp, 19 predicted proteins | sample 8027921 | NCBI WGS metagenome assembly JACLAB01 (sample SAMN15725117, study PRJNA655200) | protist metagenome | isolation source: fluorescence activated cell sorting (FACS) single amplified genomes of... | place: USA: West Boothbay Harbor, Gulf of Maine | collected 2000-07-19 | reverse complement strand
CGGGACGCGGACGCGACGAAAACGAAACGGAGAATCTCACCGAGAGACGGGCGTCACGCGGAGAGGGAAGACGAAGGAATAAGAGCGAGAGATTGACTGAAACGCGCGCGTGACCATGGGCATCAAGGGATTGACGGCGCTGTTGACGGATAATGCGCCCGGGTGCTCTCGAGAGCAAAAGTTTGAGTCGTACCTCGACCGAAAGGTTGCAATCGACGCGTCGATGCACATCTATCAGTTTATGGTGCGTGCGCGAGATTTAACGTTCGGAGACGCGCGAGGGGTGGGACGATGGATGGGACGGGGTGACTGACGGCGGTGTTCTTGCGTGCGCACGACGTAGATGGTTGTCGGAAGACAAGGCGAGACGCAGTTGCAGAACGAGGCGGGAGAAGTGACTTCACATTTGCAAGGTATGATGAACCGTACCTGCCGCATGCTTGAGGCCGGAATTAAGCCAATCTATGTTTTCGATGGCAAGCCACCGACGATGAAGGGTGGTGAGCTCGCGAAACGTAAAGATAAGCGCGAGGAAGCCGAAGCCGCGCTCAAGGCCGCGCGTGAAGCCGGAAACCAAGAGGAGATTGAAAAGCTTGCGAAGCGAACCGTGCGCGTGAGCAAAGAACAAAGTAAGGAAGTGATGAGACTCGCAACCTTGATGGGTGTTCCTTGTTTTGAAGCCCCGTGCGAAGCTGAGGCCTCTTGCGCTGCGCTCTGCAAGGCCAACTTGGTGTATTCCGTAGCCACCGAGGATATGGACACCTTGACTTTTGCCGCCCCGCGCATGTCAAGACACCTCATGGCGCCAAAATCTCAAGACAAGCCGATCTTAGAATTCGACTACGAAAAGGTTCTCGCCGGTCTCGAACTCACACAAGACCAGTTCATCGATCTTTGTATTCTGTGCGGTTGCGACTACTGCGACACCATCCGAGGTATCGGTCCGAAGACCGCACTCAAGCTGATCAAGGAGCACGGATCGATCGAAAATATTCTTGAAGCCATAGATACTGAAAAATATCCCCCGCCTAAAGATTGGGAATTCGCTCAAGCGCGTGAATTGTTCAAGAATCCAGAAGTCATCGATACGAGTGATCTCAAGTTTACCTGGAAGGCTCCAGATGAAGAGGGCTTGGTTGAATTTTTAGTCAAGGAGAAGCAGTTCAATGAAGAACGCATCCGTGCTGTTTGCGCCAAGATCAAAAAGGCTCGTCAAGGCAAGGCGTCGCAGAACCGCCTCGAGAGTTTCTTTGGCCCACCAAAAATCATTTCTAGTACCATTGGTAAAAGAAAGGTTGAAGAAAAGAACGGTAATGGCAAGAATGGCAAGGCTGGCCTCGCCAACAAGAAGTCAAAGGGTGTGTCTGGTTTCAAGCGCTCGAAGTAATCTCGTTTTAATGTCAAGAGTCGCGTGTCATTGAATCAAATAATCTTCCACTCGCGCGTGCTCTGTGCACTCAACGAGGCCGACTACCCCATAAATCACCATGCGCATCGCGTTCAGTCCTTGCGTCGCTGCACTGCCGGCCGTCGATCGACCGTCGTGTAGCTCTCCCACTCGTCATATCACCAGACCAGCCGCTTTTGGCGTGAGCGAGAGAGTGCACGGAGCTTTGTGTGCCACAACCTTAGCGGCTATGGTGACCCTCACTCCCGTCTCTGCTGCGGTCGCCGCGCCTCCACCGCCGTCCTACAGCGGCGTAGATCCAACGAAGAGTTCTTATATTCAGTCGCTCGTTGAGAAGAGCAACGCAGATAAGGCGAAGAACGACCAAGAACGGTTGGATAACTTCTACAAGAAAGATTTCAGGATTAATCGCGTGTTAGGCGCAGAAGTCTTGAAGGAACCGTGCGATCCGCGAGATCCAGAGTACGGATACAAGTGCAGACCAACGCTTCCGAGACTGCCGCAGGATAGGTTCGAAGGATTCAAAGACGTAGAGAAGACAGGATTTGGGAAAGTTCTTGGGGTGGGTGACGTTGACCGCGCCGCGGACGCTCTGATGAAGTCAGAGCAAGAAAAGGCGGACAGTGAAACCGTCGACGAGAATACGCCGGATGTATTTAAGTTTGGCACAGAAAACGCAGAGGGTGAAACGAGCGAATTACTCATGCCACAGTCGTCGGATGAAACCGCTGCGGACACTTTTGCGACAAACTTAGAGCAAGCCTCGTGAAGCAGACGTTGAGATCTCGATAGTCGCGTACCAAACGGAGTTCGTTTGGTTGGGTCGGCTTCGGTACTAGTGTACAATGTTTACAACGCTAATGTAGTAAGTAACCAGTTGATTGCCGTTGATCTCCACCACATCACTGATTTAGCTTCGCTAGTAAGCCCCCTCAATAAGTAATAGGTCCAGACAAACTACCCGTGGCGAACTGTCGAACAATGGGTTCAGTCGTGGTATCGAACTCCTCAACAGTCCCTTCCCAAACCACCTTACCTTGATGCAAGAAGATAATCCTATCTACTGATCTTCGAATAGTGCTATGCTGATGAGTCACGACAATATAACTCGAAACACCGCCAATCTCTTCTACGTTGCACGCCTCATCTGGTTTGCAGTGAAGTGAGCGCATCAAGTCCTCCACCACTGTACTCGCCACGGGGTCCAATCCTGCGGTAGGCTCGTCATACATGACGACTTCCTCGATCGGAGTTTCATCTTCAGTGGTATTTGTGCGATCATCTTTGATGATTGCACGAGCCAACGCAGCGCGCTTCTTCATGCCCCCGGAAAGCTGAGCGGGAAACTTATCTTCGCTTCCTTGCAAACCGACAGCCGCAAGACTCTTGCGAACGCAACGCTCGATGTCCTCCTTTGGCATGTCGCTGTGCTCATACAACTTGAAGCCCACGTTTTCTCCTACCGTTAGAGAGTCAAACAGCGCGGCGGATTGAAATACCATGCCAACATGTAACTTTGGATGGGCTTCATCGCTCGCCAACCCAACCCGAGGCTCCCCACGTATGATCACCTCCCCCTCGTCCGGCACGAGCAGACCAGCCATGATGCGTAGGATGGTGGATTTACCGGTACCACTCGGTCCAATGATTCCGACCGCTTCACCCCGTCGTACCTTGAAGCTCGCACCGTCGAGCACAACCTTTGAACCAAACTTCTTCTTGACTCCGCGCAGCTCGATTAGCACCTCCTTATCATCGTCGGCGTCGCTCGTGGATGCGCCCGCCGTCGACGACTCTCCATCAGCGTCCAGTTCAATAAACCCATCTTCTTCGGTTTGATTCGATCCCCCTTCCACGACGGCGAGCGATACCGCGCCCCGTCTCGGTGCAGCCTTGGATGTCGAGAATCCTCGTCCGATCGTCATCCGGGACGACGTGGCACGCGTCCGCTGCAACCTTTTACCCGCCCCGGCGCCGGCGCGTCCACAGCACGCACGTTCGAGGCGCGCGTTCGGCGTCGTCGAGCTCGTCGCCATGACGGACATGTTCACTCGCGCGCGCGCACGACTGAAACTGACGACGGGTAGTCAGTCAAATCAGTCGAATCAGCCACTCTTCAAGTCACCCCTCGAGCGAGGCACCGATTGTGAACTGTCAAAATGTGGAAGAAAGAGTGGAAGAAAGAAGGAAAGGTGTCTCACGCGTCGTTTGCTCGATGGCAACGCAATGCTACTGCTTTTACAAAAATGTCATTGGATCTTCTAAGAAGAGCCACGAAATTCGTGGTGTTTACACGCCTTGGTGACTTCTTCTGCGAGAACCAAGAACGTCTAAATAATCAGACGCTCGTGGGAACGTGCGTGAAGGAACCTTTCTCGCGTCTACTTCCTTCGCCGCTCGAGTTAGACCCTCCGTCGGATTCCTTCGACGATGAAGCTCTTTTACCTTTCGCTCCTTTGCCGCTGGCGTTCTCGTTCAACGTGTAAGCGTCAGCACAACGATTGAAAAGTAAGTTGGTGACCAATCTGTCGATGTGGCTGTACTGATGCGCCGCACTACAGAAAGATTCGATATCCTTGCCACTGAGGTTGACCGTGTCGCGAAGACGAAGCAAACTTAACTCAATATTTTGTCTAGTTTTGAGTGGAATGCGCTTGATCACGGCACGAAGTTGTAAGAGCGATACAATATCTCTCTTCAAAAGCTTTGGTGAAGGCTTCCTTTGTTTCGGAGAGCGGCCGGACGTCTTCGCCACCGGCAGAGCGCGCGTCGTCGTTGAACCAGACATTGAATCTATCACGGGTAAACTCAGGTGTAGTACGTTGCGCGGATCCAATGGTCTCTTCAAGCTTTCGGAGGCTATTTGGTTCTTCTTTGTAACGCTTGAAGTTGGATTTGTAGGTGTTCCTCTCGCCGCTGCCAACATTGACGGGCTAACTGTTTGAACCTCTGGAATATCAGCGTTCAGAGCCGGTAATATATCATTCATACCCGCGACATCGTAATTCAAGTTGTTTGCGTTACGGTCAGACGTGTCCGCGTTTGAATCTTCGTTTGAACTTGGTGCTAAAGAAGGAAAAAGTTGCATGCGTGAAAATTCAGCGGGCGCAGACAGAGATCGCATCAAAGCTTTCTGCTCGTCTTCATACGACGAAAGTCCACCCAATGGTATATCAACGCCTTTTTCCAATTCGACCAATAGATCATACAATTCGGTGCCGTGCTGCGGCGTCGCGAGAGTTGATGCCTCGTCGACATTCAGCACCTGCGTGGTCGCGGCGACGTCCAAGTTTTCCAGTACGGATGCGTCGCTAAAAGGACTACCAACGTCTTTGATCATGTTCACTGGTGTTTCATCAAGTATCGCGTCTCCGTGTTCCTTATCACCAGCAAAATTGACGTTCGGATCGGCGAGTGATTGAAATGAAAAAGAAACCATATGAGGCGGTTGAAAAGAGTTGACGAGCGTCAAGTCTGGATCAAGAGCGCACTCAGATCCTTGATTCGCCAGTTCTAACACTGGCACGGATGAGCTCACACCTAAAAATTCATCAAGCTCTTTCTTGGACGCCAAAGCTGCGAGTTTCGAATTCGAAACTTTCCATTTTGTGTCAACTGAGCTTTGCTTCTTCGGCGACGCCGACACGCTCAGGCGCTTCGTCCCCTTGCGCGCTCCCTTCGCCAGCGAAGCGCCTTTATTCTTCGCCGACGTCGCGATCGATAACTTACGCGCGGTTGATTTACCTCCCGTCTTTCCGTTCCCCGCTCCGCGCTTCCCACTCAACTTGGGCGGCGACTCTGTCTCGCTCACAGCTTTCGGCATCTCCTTCTGTCCTCCCTTCCTACTCGTCGCTTGCGCGTGCGTCTCCCGCCTCGTCGTCGTCATTTGCGTCGGCTCAGACATTTCCCGTCGTCCACGCCGTCTCTAATCGCCCTCTCTCGCCCGTTTGCCTCCGTCACCGAACCGGTCGGTGCGATAACACTATAAAATAAAGGCGCGGCCAACAAAATCGTCAACCAATCGCAATCGCAATCGCAATCGCAATCGCAATCAAGCCGCTCGAGCGCGACGACGTCGACGACGACGACGACGACGACGACAAGGGTACCGAAGCGTCGCTCGCTCGAGCACCCCGCACGTTCGATCGTTCCAAAGCGCCCTCCGTGTCCCGCTGTCCACCACCGTCGGCGTCTCACGCGTGCGCGTGTCGACAACCGTCATCGTCACTCACTCGTTCTCTCTCTCTCCCGAGTGTAACGAAACGACCGTTCTCTAAACGAAACGACCGTTCGTGAACCGTGAATACGGTCACCCACTCCCAGATTTCGGGAATCTCGCGGGAAAGAGAGGCACGAAAGTCTCGAGGGATGCTTCTTTTTTTTAGATTTTTTTCCCATTTTATTTAGCATAAGAGTGTATGCTCACATACACACCAATCCAAAAGACAAAGAAAAGACTTCGTCTGGGTTGTTTTTTCCATCGTCTCATCCGGGGCGGGATCCCCGCGAGCCTCGATCGGGCCTCGAGGCGCTTCGTTCTTCGTTCTTCGCCTCTGCGCCCTGGGCGCCACAGCGCGGGGAGTTGGACCGTCGCGAAGAAAATACGAGGGCGACGGTGGAGGAAAACGAGAGGGACGACGAGACGAGACGAGACGAGACGAGACGAGACGAGACGAACACGCGAGGACCGGATGGAATGGAACGCGATCGTCGGGGAGCGCGATCGCCGGGGAACGCGATCGAGTCGAGGCACAGGCGAGGACGACGACGAACGCGCACGAGTTGGGGCGCCGAGAAGATTATCAAAGTGGTGACGATGACGGTGTTCACGACGACGCGCATCGCGGCGACTCTTGGCGAAGTGGTTGAACTATCAGATTTACAAACGAAACGAGGACGGGAACGGTGGAGGGATACGATTGTCGGCTCAGACGTTGTGGTGTACGTCGTGGCTGACGACGAGTCGCTTCGCACGCCCGCTTTAAGGGCGTGTAGATACGTAGACACCATCGCCGCCGAACGCGCGGGGACGACGGAACGCGGGTTTTCTTTAAGACATCGAATCATCTTTGCTTATGCGTCCGAGAAATCGCTCGGTGATCGCGCGCGCAGGGCTTTTGAAGACTTTTTCGGTGAAACTCCGTCGAACGCCGAGAGCTCGGTTCGACGCGACTCGGGGATACTCCTCGTCTCGCATCAGCAAGCCCACGATGGACGAACGACGAAGCGTGTGACGATGAGAAATCGTGACGACGAGGATGAGGAGGAAGCGGCGGAACGCGTGAGCGAGGCTTTGCTTGAATTGATCGGGGGTGCCTAGCTCAAGCGAAATCCAGCCATTAAGAGAGAGAGAGAGACTCGAGACTCTGGGGCGCGCCCAGCGGCTGGCTCGTCGACTGTAACTGTTTACTCATACAAATAGATGAGCCACAAGATGGACGTCATCCACTCGAGCGTGCGTGTTGAGAAAATAGAGCCCCCTTTGATGAAACGAAACGCGAGCACGTCGGCGTCACAACGCCGCCGCACTCGACGATTCCCCGTCGCGTGACGCGAGAAACTCTCCTTGATCAGATGTCCTCTGCGTTTTTCACCGCTCCGCTAGCCGCGATCACGCGAACTGCGCCCAAATCTGCTCGTCAAAGCTGCGGGAAGACTGCTGCTCTCAAGCGTGGAAGCTCTGTCACGATGAAGGCTGCCGCGAACCGACTCGGTGATTCCGACGCGCAAAAGCTCGTCGATGCGACGGAAACATTCATCTTTGATTGCGATGGTGTCATCTGGAAGGGTGACTCCCTCATCGAGGGTGTGCCGGAGACGCTTGACTTGTTGCGCTCGATGGGAAAGCGATTGATCTTTGTCACGAACAACTCGACCAAGTCTCGCGCGGGCTACACGAAGAAGTTTGAGTCTCTCGGCCTCAACGTGAACGCTGAAGAGATTTTCTCCTCTTCCTTCGCTGCGGCTGCGTACTTGGAATCGATTGATTTCAAGAAGAAGGCGTACGTCGTCGGTGAGACGGGCATCTTGGAAGAGCTCGACGGCGTCGGTGTGGAATACATTGGAGGCGAAGCAGATGCCGGCAAGCAAGTCACCCTTGCGAGCGGTGAGCTCATGCACCATGATCCAGATGTTGGAGCTGTGATCGTTGGTTTCGATCGCAACGTCAACTACTACAAGATCCAATATGCCACTCTCTGCATTCGCGAGAACCCTGGGTGCATGTTCATCGCCACTAATACGGACGCGGTGACCCACTTGACCGACGCGCAAGAGTGGGCTGGTAACGGCTCCATGGTTGGCGCGATTAAGGGTAGCACTAAGAGAGAGCCGATCGTCGTCGGTAAGCCGGCCGCGTTCATGCTTGACTACATTGCGAACAAGTTCAACATTCGCAAGGATCAAATCACCATGGTTGGTGACCGCCTCGACACGGACATTCTCTTCGGCAACGACGGCGGCTTGAACACTCTGCTCGTGTTGTCCGGCGTGACTACGGAAGAAATGCTCAAGAGCGATGACAACACCATCTCGCCGAACTTCTACACCAACAAGTTGGCGGATCTCCTCTCCGTCAAGCCGGTTGCGGTCTAAGTGCGACGGAACCGTCCATGCTCAGCATTTAAAGAATTGTGTTTGTTTTTATATTCATCAAAGAATCGTGCTCTTTCTATTTCTAAGACTATTTTCTATACCTCGACTTATCGAAATCTCTGCTATCTCGTCTGCGTACTCGACGACCGTGTTCGTCGGCGTCATGACTGCGACTGCGACTGCGACGACGACTCTGATTACGTTCTTTGTCGCGCGAGGCTCCCCGAGCTCGTTCATCCTTCGTCTCGCCGTGATTAGACAAGTCTACGTACTTGATTTCCTTGACTTGATGAAGCGCCAGGATGCTTTTCGCTACGGTTTCCAATACTTTCTTAGTTGCACCGTCCACCAGCCGCCACCACGGTGGATTGTTGGGTAACTCCTTGCTCATCTCCTTGGCCGCGAGAAAGATGCAGCCACACGCTATAATGGCTGGTTTAAATCTAACACACACCATCGTCATCGCGCTGTCGTTACACAAGGCCCACGCTCGCCTGATAATATCATCGTCCAACTCGAGGTGCGTCGCTAACGCGTAAGCAAAGGGATGCGGCGGGGAGACGTGGCCAAAGAAACCAAACTCGCGAAGCATAATCATCTCCATACGCTGAGCATCGGACTTGGACTCTTCGTATTCTGGAGTGTTGATCGCCAACATCGACCTCGGCCGATTCTCTTGTCGCTGAACCGCCCGCCTAACGCAGTTTAACACGTCCCTAAGTTTCCTGTCCTTCTCCTCCAGCTTGCAAGAGAGCGTTATCGAGGCAGTTGCGACGAGCTTGACGTCGTACTCGGTGAGGGACTTCTTGCAGTAGAATCGTTGTAGCAGTGTCTGCGCAGTCACGACGACACTGGGCGGAGATCGCAAAAGTAGACACGCCGAACGTATGAGAGCCGCTCCGTAAACTTTCTGCAGAAACTCGACCTCCTCGTCCACATTTTTCAGGCGGGACGGAGTGTTCTTGGACTCCTCACGAGTAATGTAAAAGTTATCGACCGCCGTCGAAGTGTGTATCATATCGACCGACGTGACTTACGTGACTTGCGTCGATAAGTAGGGATACACTTGCGCGAGTGTTGTTCTTTCTACACATAGGAACACAAGAACGCAAGCTTCATCTATCATTCATTAATACATCTATGTGCTAATCCATTTCTACGCGCAATCAATCAATCAACTTAGTAGAGGCGAACCTCTAAATGGCCCGCCTGCGGTTCGCTGAAACTCCAGCGTTCTTGGTGAAGAAAGTTTTCGACTGCGACCGGCAACCTGGAGGGAGTCCGAGAGCCAATGGTGTGATGTCCGGTACCGACGAGCACTTGAGCGCTGTGATAACCGCTCGCGCGCAGGCGATCGAGCTCATGTCGGAGAAGTTTTATAGCCTCTGCGACGTGCAAGCCGTGTAAATCGATGACACCATCCTGGCCACCACCTCTGCTCTGATAGATGGAGTGTGCCGCACCTTCGTGTGCTGCAGACATCTTGGCGGCGGCTTCTCTCCCTTGACGAGAAAGCTCCTTTGCGAGAGCCTTATTGCCAGATAGAAAAGCATTCGTCGCTTGTTCGTAGCACACGTTTCGCACGCGAGCGTAATCCCTCGCTTCATCTCTGTTGGCTGTGTACAACTGCGATACTGCCGCGCCCGTTTCCACCCACTCAATCTTTGTCTTTGCCCCATCCCCAGGACCTCGCTCAATCTTATTGGCAGGTTTCGCCGCTTGCTCGCCCTTTTGTTGAACACTAGAGCTCCACAACGACGCCGCCGACGCTCTGTTGACGTTCGACATCCCTCCGGAGAGGTATATCTTCTTCGGTAGCGGCTCTGGCTCTGGAGTGCTCAAGTGCGCCGCTGAAGAACCTCCGGCGAGGGAAGGAAACGCATCGTCATCCTCAAAGTTCGGTGGAACCTCCTCCGGTACTTCATCATCCATTAAAAGTTCCATCGCCAGCTCGAAGTCTCCCCCGGTATTGATGAGCGCCTCCTCTAGACAAGACAAGTCGTAGTCTGGAAACGCGCTCGCAAGAAACTCCAACGCACCCTCGAAACTCACCCCTCCCGCGCTCTCCTCCCCACCGGACCCACCAAACACCGTCGTCTCCGCCTCTATAGCACCTCCCCTACCCACACCCGCGTCTACGCCCACGCTTGCACGTTCTCCCTCGTCGTCGTCGTCGCCGTCGTCGTCGTCGCTCACCAGTCCCAGCGCTCGCAACTCCCCAGCCAACGCGCTCGCGTCCGCCAACCCGACCCTCTCTCGAGCGCCCGCGTCGGACGCCGCCCCCGCGGACGACCGGGCGAACACGAACTCGGTCGCCGTCGCTCGCAGACCGCTCCCGCTGGACGCCATGACCGCCCGCGCGTTCGCCGTCGTCCTCTGCGTCTGTCGACCCGCGGACTCGCGGGGCGCGCGCGCTTTCGCCGGGCACCCGAAAGTCCACACATGGGCGTTTCTGGGTATACAATACTACCTTTCGGGCATCCATCATCGGTCGCCCATTAAACTACGTAGCTGTTGGCCTGGTGTCGTAAACCCTCGACACCCCCTCGCGATCGAGTTTTTCGACACGCGAATATGCTTCGCGATTTTTTCAGTCGCGATTACCGTTGACTCGAGAGCGCGACGCGTCGAACGGCCCGATGTCGACGTGGTGCGAATACCCGGTGACGAACGAAATCACGATCGATCGAAGCCCGTCGTCGACGCTGGATGAGAGCGGATACGAAGACGGTGGTGGAAGACGACGACAAAGACGACAAAGATTGGTGCGATTGGTCAACGTCAAGGTGCCGAGTTGTTGTCTTCGCGTGATGACGAGGACGAGCGTTGGGGGGACGGGGAACGGAGAGGAAGGGACGGATACGGGGGATGGAGACGGGAGTGGATTCGGGAGAGAGGATCTAGATGGACTCGTCGCGGTGGATATCACCGTGGACGTCGAGCGAGGCGTCGTGACGGAGGTGACGGAGGCGAGCGAGTGGTCTCGGACGTCGAGACGAGACGCAGAGTCCTGGATGGAAGTTAGCGAAGACGAGGCTTCTGAAGACGTGGACGTTTTACTCGTCAACGGCAGGTCAAATATGTGTTTGCCGACATTCGTGGATATACACACGCATATTGATAAGGCGCACACGTGTGAACGAAGCAGGAACTTGGACGGGACTCTCGCCGGAGCAGACGCAGCATGCGGCAGGGACGCAAAGTATTGGACGCAGCAGGATGCTGCGAAACGCATGAATTTTGCAATTTCAAGCGCATACGCATATGGAACGTCTGCTTTGCGGACGCATCTCATGTCTGGAGATGAGTCGCAGTGCAAGATCGCTTGGGAAGCATTTAGTGAAATGCGCAAAAAATGGCGTGGGAAAGTCAATTTGCAGGGCGTGTCTCTCAATGTGCTCAGCTTCTTCAGTGATCAATATAAGGCGCGCAAACTCGCGCGCATGGTTAAGGATTATGGAGGTATACTTGGAGCTGCAGTATCCTGCAGTGATGCGGGTGGAACATCAGCAGATGAAGCAACAACTTGTGGAGATGATATGCCAAAGCTTCTCGATGTGGTTTTTTCTATTGCAAAAGAGTTCGAGCTTGACGTGGACTTTCACGTCGACGAAAACGGGAACGAATCTTCTAAAGGCTTATTGTACATCTCTGAAGCTGTCGTAAGAAATCGCTTCAATGGATCTGTCGTGTGTGGTCACTGCTGCTCACTGGCAGTTCAGCCAGAGAACGAGGTGACGCACATCATCAAAGCCGTATACGATGCTGGTGTCACAGTTGTTTCTTTGCCAACTGTGAATCAATGGTTGCAAAACCGAGATCCAACAGGCGAAACGACCCCCACACGTCGTGGGGTCACGAGACTCAAAGAACTCGCGAATGCAAATGTACCCGTCTGCCTTTCCAGCGACAACACACGGGACAGTTTTTTCCATTACGGAGACTGCGATATGCTCGAAGTGTTCAAGTCAAGTGTTTGCATCGCTCATCTTGATCGTCCCATTGGTGAATGGCCACTTGCTGTGACCGCAACACCAGCAAAGGCAATGAAATTGGGCGAAGCCTATGGACTCTTGATACCAGGAGCAAAGGCAAACATGATTCTCTTCCATGCAAGAAATTACAGCGAACTATTTTCTCGTTCTCAGCACGATCGTGTCGTCATACGTGATGGTATTCGTATCAACGTTTCTTTACCAGCGTATGAAGAGCTTGATGAAGCGTAAAGAGTGTGCTGACTCACTCGCATTCTCATTGCTAACTCGTCTTGTATTCCTAAGCTTCTATTCTAATCTACTGAAGACTATTGAAGTGCCTTCTCGAGTTGCTTCTTCGACGTCAATCCTGCGGGTAACACGCGCACACTTCTCAAGCACCACTGTTTATGAGATCGAGAATGCTTCAAGATCTGTAGACATACGAGAGCGCTTGAAAGTAATGATACCTCACACGCCTCCCACTGATCAAATTTCTGAGTATAACCAAGCGCTTCGAGTGCGCGGCAGATGCACGAAAACCCCGCACGTATCATTGATACGCTTTGAAGATCTGTGTCAAGTTGCATTTGCGATCCAGAGAATAGATCAGAGGCCAGCTGAGTAAAATGCCGACAAATAGTGAACGCTCTTCTTGGACTGTACTTGAGCACGAAGATCATTGACCGGCATACAATATCAAGCACGATCAGGGATATTGGGATCTCATCGGCAGGCAAAACGCGCATTTTAAGTAGTGTTGGTAAACCCATGCGCGATATTTTTTCAAACTGCACGGATGATACGGCAGGTAGAATGTGAGCACACGCCACCAACAAACTTGAACGGAAGGTGTGCAAACTTGTGTTGTCACTTTGTAACGCCTGTAGGAGCTCTACTAGCATTTGATCGCTCGCATCTAAAGCATAAAGAGTTAGAATGTCAATAATTAGCCCTGACGTAGACAGCCCGTGCATTGACGGAGGCGTTGGCGCCATGGAAGCATCCCAACGCACATGCCTGACAACGGGCTCTAATATCAAGCGTGTGTCCCATCCGATCTCGCCTACGGCGATTAGATCCATACTCCGCAAAATTGATGCAGTGTTTCTTGTCAATGGAACTTTTGCAAGAGTTTCCAAAAGTCCTTCGACGATTTGGCCCATGAGTGTCGCACAAATCGTCTGGAGTGTTACTAGGTTGTTTTTCAGACAAAAATCCCGTGTGCGCGCCAGATGCATCAAAACGCTTGCCGGATGCGTATCGCGGACGAAGCTACCATCCATCTCACCTGAACCAGTGGTGATGACGTGACTAAGCACAGCCAACATAAGCTGGATGGAATGAGATGAGTCTTGTTTCATTCCACTCGCATGCACAGATGCAAGGATTGGAAGCACTATCCAGAGAATCGCATCACCTGCATCAATTAGCCGGCTTTTCTCGCTCTTGCACGCATCGAACAATTCGTCACAGAGATTCATCATCGCACTCGGTGTTATCATGTCTGCATATTCGTCCGAATTTTCCCACACTAATTCCCTGAATGCGAGAAGTAAGTACGTTGGTGACTTGTTGGTAGCTTTAAAGTGAGCCAGCGCTGGAAAAAAACGAAGTGCCGTGAATATGATAGCTGCCTGGGACGCATGAGATCCAGCAGCACAAAGTAGACGTCTGTACACCAAGGAAGGCGCTGAAAGTATACTTGGAAGTAGCTCGTGTATGAATTTTGTTGCTACCCGAGTCGTTACGTTCGCTCTGTTATTCGAAGTCAACCTGTTTAATACGGAAATCACATCACGCTCCACTTGTGTCACTTGCCAATCTTCATGGAGAATAACGGATTTGCGGACCCTTTCGAACCTTTGACTGCTAAGAAGATTGTCAAGCAACTCGAGGAAATGTTCCTTTTTTGCAGACCGCAGTTTCTCTAATACAGATTCTCTGGTAGCGCAGTCAACGAGCGCTTCAAGAAAAAGGTCAACTTCCGACTTGGTTGAAACAGGTTCAATACCCATCATATTCATGTTCTCCAATCTTCCGTCGCACTCGTTCACTTGTGCGTGGACAGGAACATCCAGTGTCCTAGAAAAAAGCATCAACAACTGCCTCACCGCTGCCTCATCTGTAGCTCCGATCGAGCTCGTGCGCAACTCATTCTCCATGCTCTCTCGGATATCTGATACACTATCGAATATAGCCCTGTGAAACAGATCTGTCATCCCGCAATGCACGACTAACTCGGCAAATAAAGCTGTGGAGACAAACCACTTGGAGCGTTTACAGAAAGGATCAGTCGGGGTGTCGAGCGGTTCGCCATCTACATCGATCAGATTTCTACGCCAGACGTCGAAAAGAATCATAAAGACAGAGATTCGAGCGTCCCCTTTGACGCGCTTCGTGTCTCGTATGATCCGGTGCAAGGCCGGAAGGACGACGGTGTTTAGCATTCCTGCCTCACCAGCTGCTGAACTACACTGACCAAGCACCTCGAAGATTGGGCTCACGAGTGACTCCAGAAGCACCTCATCCTCGTCATATGAGAGCCTACGAAGTGCGCTTAGCGCCGAGTTCGTCGACTGGTACACCCTTCCACTCATAGCAAAGACTTTCTAGCAAAAGCGACGAGCTTTTTGGGAACGATGTAAAGAGAGATGACTGAGGAGAGTACGATTAAAACGAAGTCTGACGGAGTCAAAACGTAGAGAAGTACTTCATCGTCACTCATAAGTGAGATCAACGACTTCTGTCGTGATCGCGCGCGAACGCCGCGGAGTGTGGGGCACGGACTTCTTAGAGGAGTAACTAAATTCTACCTAAAATTCTATCAAGTGTCAAGTGTAGGTGAGCTAAATCGCGTGCTTCTTGGCAGCTTTTGCTTTTTGGTTGTGGTGCTTATGTGCGAAATCTTTTGTGGTGAGACCGCGAGTCGAACGTCCTCCTCTGACCCGGCCAGTGCCGTGACCTTGCTTACCAGAGCTTTCCAGTCCCGTCTTGCGCGTGTTGTTTGTGTGTTCACCCTGTGCATTGTGCACAAAGTCTGGCGCGAAGCGAGCTTTATTGCCACCTGCTCCGAGACCTTCAATCTCCAATTTTGATGACATTTCGTTCGCAATCACTATGCGCGAAGCCTCTTCTGCGTTGATAGCCAAGATTTTCTTTGCATTGTCTCTTGGTGCGTTGTAAACTTTCCCATCGAGCACGTAGAAGATGCTTTTTGTCGCTCGCGAGTTTCCGTTGCCTCCCGTGTTCGCATCTACATCTTCAGTGCTCAGCGATATATTGGAGACAGGCAGATCATCAAAGCTGTCGTCGTACTCGTCTTCGTATTCGAGTTCAAGCATGGCCATCATAGCTCGTTTGTCGGCAGCAGAGTGTTCAAGGTCTACTTCTCTGTTCACCTTTCGAGCGAGGTAGTACCCACGTTTAACGGTCGAATCTTTGGGAGTCGGTTTGGACGACGAGTTTTGTCCAGAGGATCCTAATGATCGGACCGAGTGTGGAGGCCAACCGAGCTTTCTATCCATCATTGAGAGGTTCACCGGGAGAGAGTTCTCGAACAGGTTCTGAACAATTAGTTCAGCATTCAAGCCATAGTGGTCCACGCACGCTTTTGCGAATCCTATCCCCAGATCTGGAAAGATTGTCCGTATTCCTTGTATGACTTCGGCTGAAGTAGGAGGTATTCCCACGTACTCGTCGTTTGTGGTGTCTTGCTTGGCCACCACAAGCGAGTCAGCACCCTGCAGCCCAGCAACTATGGCATCCAACTTTTCCTGAAACGCGTTTAAGCCCTCAGGATCATCCATAACCGACCTGAATGATGACAGCACTTCAGTACGAATCGAATCGAGACGTTGACGAAGATTGGCGCGTTGGGAGATCCAATCCCATGCTTCTGGGTACGCCTTCTGAAGTGAGAGCAGAGAGAAGGCAATGTCTAGCACATAAAGGAGAATTTCATCGATGCCCTCTATCGATATTTCGCCCTGCAACGATGCCGACGTGATACGAGATGCCATTTCATGCAAATTATCTTCGATATCCTTTCCAGCTCGAGCGAAATCATCCATCAAGGTTGGTAACAACTTCTTAGCGCCCTCGAACAGTTCGTGAACTAACTCTGGGTTCTCCTTACCGTACAGAACCGCAACATCGATTAGTTTTGCGACATCAATCAGTCCGAACTTGACGATGAGTCGTGAACGCTCATCCTCAGAAATACTCGTTCGCTCGCGCGTTCCGTCATTCACCAATCGCAGTAAAGTCATGAAAACTCTCCTCTCGAGTTCGTCAGCGACTAGAGTTGAAGCCGCCCTTGTGGAGATACCTTCGTGCGCGGCTTCCCATTCAAACGCACGCGTTTTAAATTGTAAATATGTGTCCACACTCTTACCTAAGTGTGCACCCTCTCTCGCTACGTGCGACCAGAACGCTTCACTCGTCCTCCGAAGTACGTTCCCGAGGGCCTCAGAGAGCACTCGGCGCGCCTTTCCACCACCCTCGCTGAGGTCATCGTCGTCGCCTGGGAGATAGGTGACGTAATCCGATGAAAGCCGACCGGACGGGGTCGGTACCAGGCACTGGTCACGCGACATCTCTCCCCCACTTAACTTTGACGCGCTCGACGGCCAGACGCCACTGCTTCTTTGAACCACGTTTGGTTGCGATGTTTGCCGTATGTAACTGAAAACCCATACATTTCTGACGCCTCTAAAAGCGCGCTACCGGCGCCGTAAGAGAACACACGGACGTACACGCGACGCCGACCTCAGTTCTAGACCAGTGCCGCCAGTCGCAATGGGAGACGAACTCGACGAGGTTATCGGCTTTCTGAGCGACAAGAATCCTACGGTACGAGAACAGGCTGCTCAAATCGTTCAAGGCTTGACTGGTACCGATGACGGCGCGAAGTTATTATGCGCTAAAGCCGACTCACTCGTGCCCAAATTGCTACACGCTCTCGGCAAAGAGGGGAACGAATCCAAGTATGCTGCTACTGCACTCGTGAATCTCACTCATGATCCAGAAGTGATCGCTAAGGCGGTCAACAAAGGCGCGGTGGAGCGCGCTATGGATGGGCTCCGTGACAGGGACGGCGCTCCGGTGGACTTGTTGTTGTCCATCTTAGCGAACGTCACAACGGCTGAGAGTGGGGTTCACGTGATTAGCCAAGAGGGGAAAGCCTTGGAGGGATTCTACGTGTCCAAGCTGATCCAACTCTTGACCACGGGTAAACCAGAGGAGGACTATGACCAAGCCGCTTCTGTATTGACAAATATCACCCGAGACCCGATTGGGCGGCGTGTCTTTTTAGATCCGAGGCGTGGTCTGTTGGCTTCTGTGCTTCCGTTTATGAGCCAGGCAAATGAGTTAAGACGAGAGAGGGTAGCAGCGGCACTTCGAAACTGCTGTATGGATGACATACAACGAAAGTTGATACTCGACTTCGTTAGTCCTGGTGCAACTGAGAGCGAACATGAAGTTGTCCGCGCACTACTGAGACCGATCAGTGGTAAGAAGGTGGGTGCTGAATTGAACGACCATGTTCGCCAAGCATGCGCAGAAGCAATATATGCGTTGGCAAAGGATGAGGAAGGGTTGTCAGTGCTCGAAAAGCTTGAAGCGCCTAGAGTACTCCGGGATGGATACGAACTCGAGGAGCACGCAGAGACGTGCGCCGCTTTGGTTGCGAGTGGAGACATCTTCTTGAAGAAGGGCATGGTACCAGAAGATCTTCAAGAAGGTTTGAATCAACCGCAAGCTGTCGAAGTATTGGACGACGACGAAGCTATGGTGATGATGGGCCCTGGTATGATGACTGGAGGCAACTCTGGCTTTATCAACTCAGTCGACTAGATCAATTATTTCCGAGACATGCGCCGAAATGATCGTCACATGGGCCGGTTGAATGTAATTAAGTAGCCACTAATTTTCAATAGCGCACTGAATCCAACACACGCACCTAAGCGCATCAACTCGACGGCATTAGTTCCGATTGGCACGAATTAATTTAATTTATTTAAATCATCAACTTGTATGTGCTGGTCTACTTTAGGACATGCTGTTGTCGACGCAACGATGGTAGCACGTGCTGAAAATATCACTGATGCTTACGAACGCGCTTTGACGCGTACTCCATCCTAGAACGTCTGCGTACGCCGAGTTCTCCAATATCCGTCTGTGGTGCAATTAATTTAATTTATCAGATAATTCCGCTGGGAAGAGCGATTTGACGTTTTCCGTTTCGTTTACTTCGGAAAGTCGAAGATCTGTTCTTTTTATTGGTAATTACGTCAAACCGCACTCGAAAATCCACGATAACGATGAATAAAATGTTATTTCCGAAATAATTGTTGCATAACTAATCTAGAACTCAAAAAGGAACGTGAGACGTGACCATGCGCACGACTCCGCGATGAGAACGATGACGAGAATGTCATACGACAGGCCTTGGGGTGTTCGAGCACTCAGTTGCTCCGCAATCAGCCCTCTTGAGTCGATTGGACATCATGTAGCTTCTACGTCGCAGAATAAATTATTGTCCATTTTGCGTCGGACTCGAGACACCATTGATTGTAGTACATTCGTTTTCTTTGTTTTTCTTCGTTCACCACGCGCTCGTAACTCAATGTTTGGAAAGCGCAAAGAAATTTTCGAGTTGGTTTAGCTCGAAATAACGTCGGGATCCCAGGATGTTTGCGCGGTTATTAAAATTAAAAATTAATTATTTACATGAAGTTTTCCCAGCTTGGCGGCACTGACGAGAGCCGATTCTACGTGTACGCAACGACGTGCGACGTTAGATCTTGCTGTGTGTGGTGATGATCCATATTTTTTCATTAAATTTTAGTTACTCCTACACGTTCTCAACCTCCTCCTCTATCTGCCTACAACGCTAGGTACACACTATCCACTCACCTCTTAAATCTCTAAGGTACAAAGACTTCCCAGAGGAGTGAACCGCGACTACGCCTCGACCGGCTTCTTCATGACAATGAGGTACATCGGGGAGAAAATACCGAGATCACCACCCTTTTCAAGGTTCACAGCCGCCTTGAGCAGCATGGTGTGAACAGCTTGCGTACCCTTGGGCGCAAAACCGATGAACTCGAGCACACCAGTGAGGATGTGCGTGAGGTAGGCCGCGCGGCGCGCGGACTTCATGGCTTGTTGCCATGGAACGGCACCAAGCGTGGCGCGGTCAAAGGTGAATTGGACATCGAAACCCGCAGCCTTGGCAGCCTCGACGCAGTCCTCAATCGTTCGCACTTCTGGGAGAGCGTTGCCTTCAGCAATACCATCAACGACATCAACGTGGAGCTTGTTGTTCTTGTCGTACTTGTCTGTTCGGAGCCACTCGTACGACGCAAACAACGCACCCGGCTTCAAGACTTGGAAAACCTCCTTGTAGAGCGCGGTGGTGTTCGAGGCGTGGCAAGCTGCTTCAATCGCGTACGCGCCATCAAACGAGCGTCCCTTGAACACCTTCGAGAGGTCCATGAAGTTACCTTGGACAATCTCAGTCAGGTGTTGAACACCAGCTTCTTGGTTCAAATATTGGCATCTGCCGACTTGATACTCATTGATGGTGATCCCCGTGACCTTACCACCCGTAGCCTTGACGATGTTGCGCATTGGACCACCGACGCCGCAACCAAGATCCAGAACATTCATACCTTCCTTAAGGCCGATGTTCTCCGCGATAGCTGCAAGTCAAAAAAATGAAAGGTTAGTCACCCAATCCTCGATTATCTGCCCTAAACTCGTCGTGCGGTCGTGTATTGACAAATAAAACGTACCAACTTCTTGACGGACGATTGACGCTTCAAAGCTTTCTCCCTTCTCCCGCGCAGCAAAGTGGAAGCTCTCGCCCCAACCGTACTCATAAAAGTCCGTAATGAGAGAATAAAACTTGTTGACAAATTCCGGCGTCGAGAGGATGCGAGATCCGACACCCTTTCCGTCCTCTTGATCGAAGAACTCATTGTAGGACTGGATGCCCCGATCAACCATGCTCTTCGCCATAGCGCCAGTCTTTCCGCCGAACGAGTGGAACGGGTTCTTGCGGAACCAGGACAGCTTAACGGCAACATAGACACCACCGACAATGGTCACACCACCGACGATCGTCTGGACCTTCTTGTCCTCGAGGTGTCGCATAATTTGTTCAGACGCCATTGCTGTGGATATGTGACTTATGTATCCGAGGGCAAGGCGATCTGTGTTCTTTCGTGGTTTGAAACCGAGACACAAACTGTAGGAGGCGCGACGCTCGGTTTACAGCCGTTGTGCGGCGGTGTTTGCGCTTCCCGGACGCTTGCGTCGGAAAGTGCGGCCGGCGTGCGGATGGTGGATCCTGGTACGACGGTACGAGTGGTCACGAGCGCTTCCCAGACGACGTCGACCTTTTCCCGCGCAGCGCGAAATCATCGCAACGCTTCGATGGAAAATCCGCATGAGAAAATTACATAGCGTTTCCCATTTGAATGTATGGTTATATGCGTCGATCTTCTTTTCTGATTGAATTGTAAATTAGGTCCCGGCGCAGACCCTCACCGAGGGATGCGGCGGCGCAATCTTTGGTTTGAATGAAAATTTTACATTGGTAGCCAAACTTAAGGAGGGGATATTCCTCCCCATCCTGGAGGGCAGTTCTTTTCACCACTGGGAGGAGGAGAACAAAGGCGGTGTGATGATTTACTACTGTAGACGTGCATTCTAATTAAAACTCGCATCAACTTATAGTCCTGTTTATACGTGTTTGGAATGTTTTGTACCGTGGGTTGTGCTTTCAAGACCGAGAGTTGCCATGCCATGTTGTAAGATTCTGCTTCTGGCAATTTCGCGCGACTCTTGGTAACCGAGGGAGGCAGTGCCACTGTCACCGAGCATTGACATATCTAAAGAGTCCAAAGGAAACTTTTGCTCACAGAAGTTAATGTGATGTTGCTCCCACGGGAACGCCATGCAGTCCTGGATGACTTTCCTACCGGAACTGGTTTCTCCTTGCCCGATCGGCGCCCAACCACCAAAAGTACTGCCGTGGCGTTCGCACGCCATTCTATTGTATCCGTCGTGATCATCGTCAAGGGACTCGACAATTTCTTTATCGACTTCTCGAACATCCTGATCGTCATTCTGATCGTCGTACCAGTCGGGAACGTACCCTCCTAACACCTCCTTGGCAACCGGCATGGTTTGCGCAATGTAACAGTTCAAGTTCATGCAGCGGCGGGGATCGTCGCACTTGCGAAGGCAGTGAGCACCCATCCAAGCATCAATCATGTCAACTTCTTCTTCGTTTTTGATGTGCTCCATGATTTTTGCCAATCCCTTTTTCGTGAGCATGTACTCTGGTGTACCAGCCCATCCGCAACGCTTATTAAATTTGTAAAGATACACAAAATTTTGCTGGTTGTACATCGTCTGATGAATCGAGTTTGCAGGCCAAGTTCCCATCGCATTCGAACGGAAGCGCTTGACAAGCTGTCCACTATCAAATTCATCCGGCTTGAGCCAGACCAAGTCTGCATCGCCGGGTAAGTTGTCAGCCAAGTTGTTCAGGTCAAGCGGGCTCACAGAATGCAGCCTATAAGCATCGGATTCCATGACCACGAAATGCTCCTGTTGCTTCTCCATGGCTTGTTTCCAAATGAGAACATGAGTCAGCAAGCAACCGATATGGTGCGCGACTTTCTCGCAAAACTCAAAGTCACACTTGTGCCCGTCTCTTCTGCTGGCCTCGAGGACAGGTGCGAACCACTGGACATTCTCCAGCTCACTCTTCTTCATCCCGAAAGAACCGATGGCATCGAGTGCGGAATCAAGAGTTTCTGGCCATTTAGCTGGGTACACAGAGTCCTGAATCTTGATCACACTGTTGATGTCGTCGTCATCCATTCCGGTGTACTGCTTGACGATACCCACCAAAGTGCCAATTGTTTCTGCTCTCGACTTCTCATCTTCGCTTCCCTTGACGCCGTCGCCCATGATGTACACCGGAACCTTCAGCTTGTCAACCTTTCTTTGTGATGTAAAGCTCTCAGCATCTCCAGTCGAGTCCGGCTCGAAGCTTGCAAGTCTAGCACCTTGTCCGTCACCTGAGATCCAAGGTGCCGCAGCGTCATCATCCTTGTGATGGTGGTGGTGATGGTGGCGACCGAGTCCGGCACCGTCTTCGTCCATTGCATCCCTGTTTGCCGTGCTCTGATACGCGATCAAGGTTCCGAAACTTAACAAGCCGATCGTAATCGCAATGGTCCAGAATCCGGGCCTTGAGCGCCGCGGACTTGGCTCAACACCCTTCTCAGGATCGTCTTGCTCGAGCAGGCACGCTCGCTCTTCCGCTCGGGGGGACATCGTCGACGGCTCCGCTTGTTTGAATGATAAGCGATATTCAAGTTTCGTGGTTATCCTTCCGCGTCGATCAACTAGTGCCGTCGTCCGCCTGCGACTGCGGTTGCGCAGCGAACCACTGCACGTCATATCTCCGTGGGGATCGTGTTTCTTGTTCAAAGAGAGAGTCCATCATATACGTATGGGTAATCAGTTATATGTGGCTTTCGTGCGCTACGCAGGCGTTTGCTCCTGCCGAATGCGTGAAAGCCGGCGTGAGAGCCCACGTGACGACAAAGGTTTAAGCGCATATGAAGTTTCCGTTAAGAAGAATTCCGATTCTATTATTATAAAGCTTTTCAATACCTTGCGGGCCGGTCTAGCTAGCTAGACAAAAAATCACGGTTTCGCCGATACCTTCACCATAGAAGCCCGGATGAGCGTACCTCCGATGATATAACCCTTCCTGAACTCCTCGAGGATAGTATCTTCTTCTGCTTCCTCACTTTCTTCGCGCATGATCGCCTCGTGGGAGTTTGGATCAAACGGGGCGCCAACACCAGGCACAGCCTCCAAACCTTGAGAGGACAAGATTTCCATCAGTTGCTTGTGCATGTTCTGGTACCCCGTGAGAATCTTTTGTTCGCCTTCGGTCTCACCCTTAATGTTCTTCTCCGCGAGGTCAAAGTTGTCGAGGACCGGCAGGAGCGCCTTGACAAAGTCACCCTTTGCCGAACTAGAAAGGTTCTCCTTTTCCTTGAGAGTACGCTTGCGGAAGTTGTCAAAATCGGCGTTCAGACGAAGGTACTGATCCTTCATCGCTGCCACTTGGTCCTCCATCCCAACTACCTTGGCGTTGGCGTCGCCAACCAAGGTTTCGCACGCAGCAACTTCTCCCTTGATGGAGGCGAGGAGCTCGGCGACGTCGCCGTCATCGCCAAGAGCAGATTCAAGCTCCCCAACGAGCGCGCTGAGTGTGCTTTCCGCTGGAACTTCGACCGTCGCTTCTTCATCTTCGACTACTTCGACTTCTGGGGCCTCAGTTTCGGCCTCAGTGGTCTCGCTCTGCTCCGTAGAAAAGTCTGTGTCAGTCGCAGGCGCTCACGCGTTCTCTGTGATACCCTATGTGTTATGGTGCCAACGCCTCTAAACGCCGACTGAACTCGTTCAAAACGGGAAAAGAATCGCCTTCAAAGCATTCGCGCATGGTTTTTACTTACCTCTTCGTCACCGGAACGCAAGACGATGCGCTGACCTCGCGAGAAAGTCGTCGGGCGTGCCGTGCTTCGGCCCTTGGAACCCGTCCGAAGGTTCAGGGAGCCCGCGAGACCCGCAGATTTGGCGAGCGACATGGTGAACATGATGGCGCGACGGTTTCTGTATAAACAGAGACCTCGATGACCGGATCCGCACGTTGGCTCGGAGCGTCGATGTGACGCTCCGTCGTCGCGTTTGCGCGAAAGCACACCATCTTCCAAGGCCTTCTCGGAGTGAGTGACGTCCCGGTTGACGGTTCGTGACTCGCCATGTCCTATGACAAAGTAAAGGAGAAATTCATCGATGACTAGACCGGCGACCGGGAACTCCGTGACTGTTGGTGAAACCGAACGCGATCTGTTGAAAAGAAGAGCGCTTCGTCCTCAGCTCGCGGCGGGGAAGAAGATGTTCGACGAACATGAGAAAAGAGCCTTGATGCTCAGTACGCTGGCAGGGCTCACGACGTCGGTCGGTGGGATGCTCGCGGTGACGAAGAGGCCGGACGCGAGGGCTCTCGCCGCTCTGCTGGGGGTGGCGATTGGGGTGATGACGTCGTTGTCTCTCATCGAGCTTTACCTCAAGGCTGCGATTGAGCGTGGGTTTGTGACGATAACAGCTGCGACATTGCTCGGGGCGGGTGCTTACGCGTGCATTGCCCCGCTTTTACCGAATCCCGAGGTTGGAGTTGTGCAACCGACTGAGAGAACGCGAGCTTTGAACTCGAGCGCAAAAAGTGTTGACGAGAAGGAACCGGACGGGGTTGGAGGATTGAGTCGCCGTAGATTACTCCGTTTAGGTATACTTATGGCTATTGCTATGACTCTGCATAACCTCCCCGAGGGTTTCGCGGTGGCTTGCGCATCCTTCACTCCAATAGGTCCAACTATGGCTTTTGCGATCGGTCTTCATAACATCCCCGAAGGAATCATCACTGCAGGTCCTGTCTACGCCGCAACTGGAAGTCGAGCGCGAGCACTACTACTTGCAACGGCTAGTGGACTATCAGAACCTATAGGAGCCGTCATCGCGTTGAAATTCATGAGACCGTATCTTACACCAGAGCGCCTGGAACATCTCTTAGCTGGGACAGGAGGCATTATGATGGCCGTGTGTGCGCTCGAACTATGGCCAGAGGCGAAGAAGTGCGGACACGATGATCAAATGTATCGGGGCATCATTTTCGGTGCTTTACTGATGATTGCCACGTTGTACATGGGTGCGTGAAACGAGTCGTCGTGCATGTTCATCTTTCTATTAGCTATACAGTAGACTACCTTCTATCGCGCGTTTGTAGTTAAATCTAGTTTTCTAGCGTTGGAACATTTTCCAATTTTCTTCTCGAACGCTCTTAAGATCGCCAACGTTGTGCAAGTTGCGTGTGCTCGGGGCAAGCATCGACTCACACTTGTCAATCGAGTTATCTCCGATACCGTGCATTGCTGCTCTCATCCTGCGTTGCATCTTTACGTTTTCAGAGTAAGTTTTCCAGTTTGCGGGAGCCTCAGTGGGATGTACATAAGCAGAGCCCCACGCTGCGTCCTCTTGGGACGTCGTCAGTAAATTTGGTACTTTCTTTTCCCTAACTAAGTCAACGTCTTCTGTGTGGGAACTCATTGCTTGTGACTTGCCGAATGTTGCAACACTAGTAAAGAATACGTGCTTTTGCTCCGCATCCACGCTGTTGACTAGAGAAATGCTATGTTTCGAGCCTGGAAACCCGTTTTGAATATCAGAGACGTCCTCTTTGACTAGTACCCCACTTTGAAAGAGAGCTGTGATGCAACGACGCAGTGCAACGCAATCATCCTTGAATCGTAAATAATCAGAGTATCCACCTTGATCAGTTATGAAACGAGCAAACTTGTTGTGCAAATCTTTCGCTGCATCCTTTTTCTGTAACCGTTGGAAAGCAATAGGACCTAGAGATCGAAGAAGACGCCGCCTTTGAGCTTCGTTTCGGGCATTCAGCATTCTCACACCAACATCTTCAACAGCAAACAAAATGATTCGGCGGAACAAGAGTTCACTGCATCCCAAACTATGTCGTCCGATCATTTTTATGAACTTCACATAGACGTTGCATAGCTCAGGTCGCATGAGAAGCTCTTCAAAGGCTGACTTCAGAACGTGAGCTAGTACGTGATCTGTGTAAACACCGTACATGACCATCTGCTTCAATAAGTTCTGGAATGTATGCTCGTCAGCTTCTAAGTTGGCAAACGTCGATGCCATCATCAACACCTGGTTCTCATTCCACTTTGAAAGGTTTTGTCCCAACAATATTGATAGGTCTGTTGGGTGATCGTTTGTAGGATGACCGAAAGCACCACTCCCACAGACGAACAACATTTGACCACCTCGTGGTACAACGAAAGTCGTTGACTTCGATGCAAAGACATTTTCTGCTCGGACTTGATAGAGGGGATGCCGCTTGATCTCCTCAAGTCGCGATTTATTCTTTATGACGCGATCTTCAGAAGATATATCAGGCTGCATTCTACGAGGGCGCGCTGTTCCTTGGATTGTTCCGTCGCCAAGTTGACCATTCTCGTTGGAACCACAAACAAACACATCGCCCAATGTGGTCAGCATGACTGTGTGAAAATCGCCAGCCCCGACTTGAACAACGGATACATTGATCATGTCAGACATTAACGTCAGAGAAAAGCAATCTTCGTTCGTGTGCAAGCCAAGCTGCCCGTGACGACCCAAGCCGCAGACGTACACTCGTCCGTTATCGGTAAGAGCGACTGTGTGGTCCTTGCCCGCTACAATTTGCGCAACTTTAAATGTGTTCCGTGGCCGTGCGACGCTAGGGCTCTTCTGAAGATTGATCTCATGAAGCTGATCGCGGTACTCCAAATCTACAATGTTGGCTGTGAGCTCATCCATATCAATTTTTGGTGGCACACCACCAACCAATTCGTCATGAACGAGCCTGCGAGGCAGAAAGATATCGGAGTAATCGCTTGTGCCTAGTTGGCCGTGACTGTTTTTCCCGAAGCCATAGACGAAACCAGTTTGAGTCAAAACCAGTGAATGTGCACCGCCACAGACGACTGCATTCACTTCCACATTGACGAGTGCCTCAACAAGTCTCGGTTTACTGCAGTTAGTTCCATCTCCATGCCCAAGTTGTCCATGCTTTCCCGATCCGAAGCTATAAATTCGTTCGCTTGCGGTCACAATGAGTGTGTGAGCATCGCCTGCAGCACAAGATCGTACTTTAGTGGATGCATTCGCTATCCAATACATCCACTTTGGAATTTTGTGCGAGCGATTCTTGCCGCTCTCACCGTGTCCTGTGCAGCCATCAATGTCCGTTCCCCACGTCAAACACTCCTGTCCTTTCGTTATCAGAACAGAATGTTGTGCACCGGCCGCAACGTCCATACCTTTCGTATCGCCTATGGTGTCCAAGTTCACGGGTACGTCCTGAGACGATGATGTATTCAGACCGAGTTGCAAGTGTTTGTCTGAGCCCATCACGAGAATTCGTCCATCGTGATCAATGTATGTCGGATCAAGACTCTCAAGAGTTTCGACGTCAGATTCTAGCAATATCAAAGCATGATTATCTCCACCACAAACTTTCTTCACCCGAGACCCGATTGGGAGCTCCAAAGCCACAGGCTTGACAAAGCGGTGCAAATGCGGAGGCACTCCGCGCAAATTCTTCAGTCTGGTCTCTAAAGCTTTTACGTAGTCTTCGCTCGTTAGCTCACCCCCGCTCTTTCGCATAGGCAGTAAAATTTCACGATAACCTCCCATCACCCTCTTTTCCCGTTCCATCTCATCTTTTGGTTCTTCTCCTACGTTCGTTACTGCGAGCTTGGCTATGACTTCCAACCGCTCCG
>JACLAB010002507.1_pt1 | contig 27503 bp, 16 predicted proteins | sample 8027921 | NCBI WGS metagenome assembly JACLAB01 (sample SAMN15725117, study PRJNA655200) | protist metagenome | isolation source: fluorescence activated cell sorting (FACS) single amplified genomes of... | place: USA: West Boothbay Harbor, Gulf of Maine | collected 2000-07-19 | reverse complement strand
GAGGACGCCAAAATCGTTATTTTATAAACGCGTGGACATGCAAAGTCTCGCGCACGTTCGTTTGAAGAAAAGTACCGCGCCGATGAAAATTGGACGCGACGTGAGGTCTTTCTACGTCGAGTCTGCGTTCCTTTCTTCGAACGCGGCGAGAGCTTTGCACTCCGCCGGCGTCGGCGTGCCCAGATGCTACGCCTCGGCGTTTCAACTCAACGAAAATTCCTCCGTGGACTCGAAATTCGCGCTGTGCTTGGAAGATTTCTCGCCTGAGGACGGGTGGTACCAAGAAAAGTCGCTCAACTTGGCGCAAGCGAAAAGCGCCGTTATCGCTTTGGCGAGAATGCACGCGTTTTTCCTACCCGACGCAAACTATTTGAAAGAATCAGAAGAGAACATTCGGGAATTAGAAAGCGCCGTCTGGCGCTCGGGAACGTACTGGCAACCGTCCATGCAAACCATGGACGAGCAAGTCGCGAATCTTCCTCAACGATGGGAAAATTACTTGAAATCCTTCGAAAAGGAAATCGCCGAACACGTACCGAAAACCAACGACATCGGTACCGTCGGCGAGCGGTTACAAAAAGTTGCGGTGGCCATTGGAAACGAAGCGTTTCCGTTCGACGTTGACGATATCGCCTCCGTTCCAGAAAGACTTCGAAAGCAGCGCACCATCGCTCACGGCGATCCAAAGGCGGGCAACATTTTCTTAAAAGAATCGTCATCGTCTTCGTCGTCGTACGACTGCGGTCTCATCGATTTTCAATGGTCCGGCTTCGGTCTTCCCGGCACTGACCTCGGCCACTTCATCTGCGCCTCCGTCACCGCCGACGCGCTCTTCGACGACGGCCAAACCTTAATCGACGTCTACTACGAAAACTTTTGCACCTTTGCTACTGAATTCGGCTGCGGTGCAAACGTTTCCGAATCCATACTCACCAAAGACGAACTCCGGCGTCAAGTCGACGTTTCCATTTTAGACACCATGCGGTGCATCTTCGGCTACCAATGGCACCGCGCGAAAGCCTCGCCAGATATGTTAGAGAGGAATAAAAACAGCGTAGGGAGGAACTCGTACAATAAATGCACGTTCAACGCCGTGTGGGTCATGCGAAGGTGCGACGAGTTGCTCCGATTGAATGCTTTCCATCGATAGCTTTGATAGCCTTGTTTCTACCAACCAATAATCAAGCTAGAACTATACTAAGAATACTATGCTATCTAAAACTGTTCTCTAAAACAAGTCACTAAAGATCCAAGAGCAGGTACAGACCCGCGGGACTGTGATTTATTCGTAAAGGACAGACAGACAGAAATTCAAATTTTCTCTCAACACTTCACAACACACGCGCGCTTTGTTTTATAAAAGCAAGAAAGAGAGAGACGTAGAAATCACACTCATGGACCGACCAACGCTCTCGTCACCTCCGAAAGACTTCTCGCAAAAAGAGGAGCTGTCGACGTCCACGACCACGCAAACGACGGCCACGCGAGGCGTCGGAGAGAAGTTTCAAAGTTTAAGCATCGACTTTTTTGGAAACAAGTGCGCGAACGACGACGACGACGACGGTTTGACGACGACGAGGAATACGAAGAAGAAGAATGCGAGAAGCGCGAGAGGAAGAATGAAACGAGAGGACGGACACGTTCCGAGCGGGTTTCGCGCCGTCCACGGGGAGCCTTTTCCCGCGTTTGAGTGTTATTCAATACCCGATGAGGAAAAGAAGAATCGAGACGAGAAGAAGAAGAAAAAGAAGATTTTTATGCTCTTTCCTGGCAGTCGGTTGTCCGCGAGGAGGAACGCGCGCGCGAAAAGAGCATATAACGCCGAACACGATGAGATTGTCGCGTTGGAAGAAGGAACGACGAATACTTTGGTTTGGATGTCGTCGTCGGAATACGGGCGAACGGTTCGCGCGAAACTGGCGCTTCCGAGCGACGTTTTAGACGTTCAGTTTTGTAGGTTTGGGCTTTCGAGAAGCGGCGGTGCGGGAGGCGCGGCGAGTTTGTGCGCGTTGCACGAAGACGGCGTTTTGGTGTATAATCCGTTATCGGGAGATATTTTGGACGTGCCGAGACCAGAGGGGTGTAGGGAGATGTGGCCGTGCGCGTTTGGTTTAATATTCAGGAGGGAAGAGGACGGGAAGTTGTTTTTGGTGGAGCACCCGACAGATGCGCCGCACGAGTTGAAAAGAATTGGCGGTGATGGAAACGATCACAGTGAAGTAGATATATCTGGCGTAGAAATTGTTTGGAGTGATTTGGATGACGCGCTCATCGTGTGCAGAAATGTTGCATCAAATACATTTTGCGTGTTCCGAGCGGAAACGGTCGCGGACCCGTCTTCGATTGATATCGAAGCGAATTTAGCGACGAATTTGATTTATAGAGAGAAGTGCGTGGCGTTGTTTGAAGCTTGGACGGAACCTACGAACACGCAAGATAACGTTGAGTTCATCAAAGCGAGAGGAATGGAAGTAGAGTTCGCAGAGTCGACGGGAGCGGGCGGGTCCAGGCGTTTGCATTTTTGTTTCCCTGAGATAAAAATGCGCACGAGTATCGATTTGGCACCAATGACGATAAACAAAGCGAAGAAAAAGAACAGTCGTCACGAAAGGTCCACACAAAATTGGGTGCTCTCGGGAACACCGTGTGCATCAATTACGAGCGTCCAGTCGACAAGAGCGCCGTATTTAGACATTCTCGTCGTCGGTGAGGACGACTGCGTTGAATTGTATCGCGATAGCAACAACGAAGACGTTCTGGTGTGTCGTTTGGCAGTTTTGCATTCGAACGAAGGCCAGGCTATCGATACCGACGACCAAGCAAACGCGGGCGTTAATCGATCGGCAATAGTTAAGTGCACGGGTAAAGTTTGGGGATCGATAGGTAATCTCGTTAACGTCGACGTCTCGGAAGATGCGAAGAGAAGGACGCTTAGATGTATTCTCCCTGGCCCTCCTTCGGACCCGGCGGTAAGGAACGTTATTGATGCCATGGTTGAAAGCGATGATAAGTCCTTGATTTTATCTAGATTTTATGAGAAATACTGCGCGGGTTCGTTGCAAGCAGATGCGGAATGGGCGAGTTTTTGCACCGTCGCGAAAGAGTCGTGTGGGTTCCTTGTAGGGGTAGAGGAGGAGAAAGATGACGCAATGGCAACAACATTACAAGACGAAAAAGAAAATATCAACAAGAACGAGATGTCAATTCTAGAAGACGACGATGCAAATTGGCAATTCACTATAGAAAGTGATATGCATTCGAAATACGCGAACTCTTTTGCCTTTTTGAGAAAGCTCGAAGACAGAAAATCGACTGACTCGAATAGAGGCGGTTCTGTGAAGGACAAACAAACTACGAGACTAGAGCGCAATAGGCAAACGACGGCAGAAGTGACATCGGCATCAACGATATCGTTGTCCATATTGCGTGATCCGAATGCGTTTTTAGAAGCCTTGCACGTTGCCTATGAATGCGCAAAGCTCGATACGACACAACGTTTGACGACGCTCGTGAAACTCGGCGCGCTAATTAGAGAGCTGGCGTCAGGGTTAGGGCATGGGAATTTACTCGCGTATCATTCGCTCGAGTGTGGTAATCCGATTGCAACGGATGTAGAACATGTTACTAATGAACACAAGATTTTTGACGTGATCAAAGCGTGCGAAATGGCTTTGAAAGGTACCTTGACAGAAGAGTACCTTCCGAAGGTTCTCGGTAGGGTTGTTTGCGATGACATGTATCGAATCGAGTCGAGCAACTCGAGCATTTGCGATTGGGCTAGCGATGTCCTTCGATGCTGCCACGAGCTTTCCCCAATGCGAGCATTCGCTGACCTTGATGATAACATCAACTTGAGGAGTGACAGAGATCGTTACAGAATGGAATCGAAGTTTGCTTTCAGGCATCTCGAGACGTCGAACCGATTCGCCTATCTCGCCGCGCAGAGAAATTTTACGCTCGCGAGAATAGCCCGTTTACCATCCGGTTTACAGTTGTGCTTTCGTTCGGCATTGCGGTTAAGTCGCGAAAATCCGCCTAGAAATTGGCCATCTTCGGCGTATCTTCTCATCGGGCGAGACGATATGGCGGAGCTTTCCACGCGCGACGCTGCGGCGAAACATAAAATGTACGCCATCGCAAATAGGAAAATTGAATCGTCCCGCGACGGTATCGATGACGATGATGATGACGATAACTTTGGAACGAAAATTGCGTCTGCGCGAGCTTCCGCATCGTCTGCCGTCGGTTTGAAATCCGCCGATGACGCTTTCGATGCGTACGACGGAATGGATCACATCGAGGCGTTTGTCGGTCCGCTTCGGTTTCCCAAAGATAGGCGCATCGTTGAGTTGAGGAATCTACTCGCCACGGCACGTCCAGCGCCCATATACTTGGGAAATCCGAACGCATCAAATGTAGATGGTGACGATGACGACCAAGAAGGACAAAATACATCGGCTGTAAATGAAGATGACCCGAACGCGGCTAGTGATCCAGACGCTGTGACGCAGCAACAGGCAAAGTTGTGGGCGCGTGCCACTCGAACGTCTGCAGCACCGGTCGGGAGAGGTGCGGCGACGCTGAGAACTTTGCGTCCAAAGCCTACGGAACCATTGAAAGTTCCGAAATTGTGTTTCTCTGGAACATTACCGGCGCAACGAAACGCAGTCTTAAGATTAGATTTGAACGCGAATCCCAAAGCCAAGGCGGATTTCACAGATTGGCCCGATTTTCACAACGGCGTCGCCAGTGGTTTAGCTTTGAAAGCCGCCAATGAAATTAACGACCTAAACGGAGAGTCTACATCCAACCGTAACAACAATAATAACAATGATGGTGAAGTTACTCGTTCTTGGATTGTTTTCAATCGACCAAAGCAGGCGAGTCATTCGCACGCCGGCGCGCTCATGGCGCTCGGCTTGAACGGCCACCTCTCCAGAATGACGGCGACAGACTTGTACAGATATTTAGCGCAAGAACATGAAGCTACGACGGTTGCGGCATTAATCGGTATAGCTGCGGCAAATCGAGGTACCGCTGACCCGGCCACGGCACGCGTGTGCTTTTTGCACTTACCAGCTCGACATCCGTTATCGTTCCCGGAGCTCGAACTTCCCGCGCTCGTTCAAGCCGCCGCGTTGCTTTCGGTTGGTATTTTACACGAAAGTACGGCGGATAGAATGATGGTTGAGATTCTTTTGGCTGAAATTGGCGCGCAGCCGTCTGGTGAGCGTGGCGATTTCGGCCGCGAAGGCTACACGCTCGCCGCAGGATTCGCGCTTGGATTGACCACTTTAGGGTTGGGGGACAACGCCATCGGTTTGGCCGATTTAAAGATTAAGGAGCGTTTGCGACGATACGCTATTGGAGGTTCTGCACACGCGAAAGGATTTTCTGGTAACTATGGAGGTGCGAATGGTCCTTCTCTTCGCAAAACGTCGACTTATTACTCCGACGGTAGCTCGGGCGGCAGCAAACGCGTCGACGATAAGTACATCAATTACGACCCAGTCATGGCTACTTTCGAAGAAAGTGAATATCAAACGGAAGATGATATCATGATGAATGGTAGAGCCGGGGGTGGTACTGGCGCAGGTGGTGGCGGATCTATGAGTAACGGTTACGTGCTTGAAGGTAACGTGGTCAACGTGGACCTTTCCGCCCCTGGAGCGATGCTCGCGCTCGGGTTGATGTATTTGAAAACGAACGACGAAGACGCTGCGGAACATTTGTGCGTTCCATCAACGCGGTACGAGTTAGATCACACGCAACCTGATTTCGTTTTACTTCGTGTTGTCGCCAAATCGCTCATTTTGTGGGATTCCGTACGACCGACGAGGAAATGGGTCGAGTCGAACTGTCCGAATCTCTTGAAACGGTCCGCGAAGGACTTGGATCGAGGGTACATAAAAACAAAAGATATCGTGAAAAAGACTAATAATACTTCGAGCGAAGACGATGTAGAAGGAAACGACACCGATGACGACGAACAACCGAGAAGTTTTCGTGAAGGTTCCGACCGCGAAGCGGAAGCGCAGGCTCGCGTCCACGCCATCGCCGGCGCGTGTCTGTCCTTGGGTCTTCGGTACGCGGGTACAGCGGACGAAACGGCGGCGAATACTTTGCGCCATTACTGCTTACAGTTTCTAGAATGGAAGAAAGCGGCTTTGAATGCAGGTGAACGCAAAGCGGTTGTCGATAGACCAACTTTGGAAAAATGCGTCGGATGCTGCGCGATGGCTGCCGCCACAGTCATGGCGGGAACCGGTGACGTCCCCACGTTGCGTCTTCTCAGGCACTTGCGCGCGAGACTCGAAGCGCCCGAATCGAATCAAGCGCAATCCTCGAACAAAGAAAAGGATAAAAATAAAAGTGGAATGTCTTATGGTGCACACATGGCGATTCAAACTGCCATCGGGTTTCTCTTCCTCGGCGGCGCCGCTCGAACGTTTTCGACCGAAAATGATGCCATTGCGTATCTTTTAATCGCCATGTATCCGAGATTTCCAACCGACACCAACGACCACCGGTGCCATTGCCAAGCGTTCCGACATTTGTACGTGTTAGCGAGTCGAGAACGATTGTTAACGACAGTTGATGTGGAATCGAAAGCACAAACGTCTGCGTCGGTGGAAATTGAGGTCCTCGTCGACGCAAAAAGAAGGAAATATAAAACCATCAAAACGACGACGCCGTGTTTGGCACCCGATACAAAATCCATTCGAGAAATCCGCGTGACTTCTAAGAACCTCTGGCCGACATCGAGACGTTTTTTTTTCTGTATAGGAGAAGATATAAAGAATCGAATCGTGAACTTGGAAATACCAGTCATGCAACGTCTTCGGGGCGATATTGCGGTCCAAAGTAACGATGCGTCGGACGACGTGAACGCGGCGTCTTTACGTCCACCCATCATCGATGCTTTCCTTTCCGTTGGCGGTGACGGCTATAGCTCCGCATCGCTCGACATTGAACTCATTCGTAACGAAGGCGGCGGTTCAAATTTGAACCCGCGAACGCACTCTGAAATGTTTGGATTTGACGCCTTATCAAACGCCTCAGTTTTGTTACCTCCAGATTTCAAACGGAGCAGGATTGATAAGAGTTGGATTGATCGCGTAAACTTCTCTAAAGCTGCACAACGCGAGTGCACGAGACGTGAGATTCCAGACGCGTTGCCATGTTATGTGGACTTGTACAGTGCGCTCGAGCATCTCGCCGCAGCTTGTTCGGATGTTAGTGATGACAACCGCGCGATTGGCGAAACAGACGTTCGAAAATTTTCCGCGTTTACATCGGATGTGAAAATCTTGCAGACGTTTCTAGAGTCTCGATGTTTCACCAACGAATCGAATTTAGTAGACACCACGAAAACGACGTCGTTTTCAAAGTTTATCTCGCTTATGCGCAACATGAGCGATATCGGAGACGATTCCAACGACGCGTTAGCGACGATGGCGATTCCAGCCAAATTAATCAACGCCATTCGAAGTTCGACGGAAATTTTGGTAGAGCAAAGAACGAGAGCGTATCTTTCGCGAGCGATTGCGTCTGAAGACGATGGATTTCAGCCAAGTAGCGGTGGTGAATTGTTGTGTGCGTATTCGAGATTACTCGAATTACCGTCTCTGAGTATTTTAAAAGCCGCCACGCGTCTCGCCATGGACACGTTTGGAGACGTTTCAGCGGCGTCTCTGGCTTATGCGCTCGCGGAAACGACGAAGAATGCGGGGAAGGTACCGTCCTCGAGCCTTATAGTAAAGTTTGCGAGTTTATTTAGTTCATAGTTCATAAATAGCGCATACATATAGATACAAACGTGTGCTTAGATGATGATAGTTACTGCGAGCTTTGCTCTTCGCCTGCGCCATCTTCGCTCTTTACCTCTTCACCAGGTTTCGTGGATGCCACTTCCCCGCAATTCAACAAGGTCACTTTCGCAAACGGTTTTCCAAAGCTTTTCTCGGAAACCAACGCTCTTTTATCTCCGATGCTCTTCGCAACTTGGAAAAACGGCGAATCGCTGTTATCTGGCACCGTCGGCAAAGAACCAATCTGCGCTAAAACATCAAACCCGCTAATAACCTCCCCAACTACCACATTCGTCACGTCTAAATCCTCCGAAGGCGCGTACGTGATCGAAAAGCTCGTCCCGTTTGGCTCCGGCGGCAACGGTTCATACACCCTCTCAAACTTCCCTCTGTTCGACACCAACTTCGATTTCGGCTCTGGTTTCGGCATTCTCGGATCGTCTCTCACCTGAACGCTCACCAAATTCGCCCGGTCGTGTTTCATTTTACCCAAATCCATCAACAACTCTTCATTCGTCAATCCTCCCGGCACGGTATTAATCGCCTCGCCCGTCCCGGGCGCTTCAAACTTGGCAATCGCGGACGAAGTAATCCACAAAGGCGTCTCGACCGTTTCGTCCTCGTTCTCCTCGATCCCAATGATTGGTTTTCGTCGATACGAAAGCCCTTGGATTCCTTTCGACAGAGCCAGGAATCTTCGCGCGGTTATTGATTCGTTTCCGTATACGCCAACCACGACTCGGCCGATTTTTGTCCCATCGATTGCAAATTCAAAGAACACTTGATTCGTAATCAACTTTTGATGTTTCGTTTCATCATCATCCAAAGCCGCCGCCCACGCGTTGAACGCGTTCGTTGGGAAAACGAAAACAGAAGATGTGAGCATCATTAGGTCTCTTCTTCTTCTTCGCGGGTGGTTAAACGCAGTTGTGGTGGTTTCCTCGTCGTCCTCGTCTCGGGAAAGAATGGATTCGATGGTGCATCCATTTTTGATGTTGCGAGGAGGAGGTCTCCTCTCGCGCCGCGTCATGAACGCCGCTCCGGACGATACCGAGTTTAAGGACGACGACGACGAGGAGGAGGAGGAGGAGGAGGAGGACGAAACGTGCGCGAGAGAACGCATCATCATCATCGAAATAAAGCGAGTATAATCAAACTTGAATGAGCGAGTAAATTGTGAAGATATTTACACCGAAACAGAATCTAAAAAATGCCACTCGAAGCGCCGCCGGGCGGCGCTAACACTCTGGAGGAGTTCCTTCCGGTTAAAAAGTTCCCAACGTTTTGCGAATTCGAACGCACGTAGTTATTGTTGTTATTGTTTTCGTTGCTCAGTGGCACGCGATTAAGCGTGGTAGTACTATTCCCGGTGTTGGTGTTGTTCTTCGTCGAGGAGGAAGGCGGTCCGAGACTACTCGTGGTGGTCTTTGTCTTGACCGCCAGTACGCTCACGCCGCGCGCGATCATCTCTTCCAATCTTTCCACCAGCGTCTCTTTACACCCGGCGGGCTGAATGTTATTGTTTCGGCAAAGTATTCTCAGGTCTGGTAAAGTCATCGATTTTAGCGCGGACGGGTCGATCGTGCTCGACGTTTCCTCTTCGTTTCGTCTCCCGGAAACAGTTGGGAAAGACGGTTGGGCAGCTAATCTGGACGACCCGAGATACGCCTCCTCCTCTTCCTCCCCGAGCGTGAAACTTTGCGTCCCACCGGGCGCTTGTAAAACTCTCGAGGTATTTCTGCCGGTCATGACGTTGCCGCAGTTTTGGTCGCCGCCGGAGGCGAACGCGTTCGCCGATATTGCCGTTCTGTGTTCGTAGTATCAAAGCGATAGTTCCCCGTTAGTGATGATGTGCTTCGGGAAATGCGTTTATATTCTCGCGGCGAAAGAGAGGAGAGGAAAAGTAAAAAGGAAACGAGAAAGAATCCTGCGAAAGAAACACTCACGCGTTGTCGCGACCGAAGTGCGCGTGCATTTTACGAGCGTATGTATCCGTGATGAAAGAGGTGTGGTGGTCACAGAATGGCGTTTTGCGAAATTTGTTTTGACTTTTTGTACATTTTGACTGCGCAGCTGCTCATTTTGTCTCTCATTCAGAAGTTCAAGTGTTCTCGAGTGGAGAAGTTGTTCTCGACGAAGCATCCGAGGAAGAACGCGTTTGTATCCATCTCGAAATCGAGGGTCGGTTTGTAGACCTCAATTCTAACATCTCGCTGCTCTAACGCGAACACTTTAAACAAGACAGACATGTTTGTATTCCTCTTTCTCTTCTTCTTTCGAGTGCTCGGTATTTTTTGACGACTCGTCTCGATATTTTTTTCGTATCTAAAAAATACTTCACAAAAGGAACAAACACATCACAGCAACATTCATTCATCAACAGCGACATCATCCACGATGTCTTCTCAAAGCAAATCGCTCAATGCGATGACACTTCTCGTCCTCGCGACGGCGATGTTGTTTTCGGCTGGTTTTTTAAAAGGAGTTGAAGGAAGAAAACTTCTCCAAGAAGAAGAAACGTTCCCAAGCGAAGATATTCTCGAAGAGCAAGATCTGACAGGAGAAGAGTACGCGATGGCAATGGCACCAGCGCCGGCACCAGCACCTACAATGATGACGATGGAGGAAGAATCGATCGTTGTTGAAGGAGAAGGAGAGGTTCCAGCGAAGCGCCGTCGATCGCTTTTGCAAGAACTCGGGAACGGTCCAGTTCCGAGTGGTGAGGAAATTCTTGGAGAAATCTATGACATCTACGACGAGATGTTCACGCCGGCGCCGGCGCCGGCGACGACGACGGAAGAAGAGGAGATTTTACCACCGGTGAGGAGAAAGTTGCTCCAGATGATGGAGGGTATGATGCCGGATATGACTGGGATGCCGGATCCGTTACCTTCAACCGGTGACGGCGCCATGGACGAAGGCGAGGCGCCTTCGCCGGCGCCGACTGCCACGACCGACGAAGAGATTCTCGACGAAGAAGTTATTCCGCCGGTAAGAAAGTTGCTTCAAGAAGAAGGTGACGTCATAATGGACGAAGTTATCGCAGTTCCGCCGACAGAAGCACCTATCGCCGAAGCACCCGCGCCGGCTCCAATTGAAGACATCGGGATGATCGTCGAAGAGACTCCCGGTCGAAAGCTCCTCCAAGAAGAACTCGAACCGCAACCAGTAATAAACGGAGAAGAAGAACAAGAAGTACCGCCAACGACGGAAGAAGAAGAGGCTACCGCCGGAGCACCGTCCCCAATCATCGGTACTTTTGAAATAACAACAATCACCGGCACCATCACTGCCGCGGAAGATTATGACCCAGACATGACGGGGCCAAACTAAAAGCGGTGAGAGCGAGACGGTGAGACGGAAAGAATCTCAAAGAAAGAAAAACGAGAGACAAATGTACAAGTGTACACGTGCACGCTTTGCAATTACGACGAATTAAACTTTTAACAAGTTTAAAAGAGAGAGAGAGAGAGAGAAAGAGAGAGAGATGTGCGTCTCGCGTAAAATGTTGTGAACTCAAACTCCTTCCCTCTTATACTCCACTATAAAACTCAATCCCCCCATTTCTACAAAGAGCATGAACGGGGAACTCGCGTTCGCGTACGTCGGCGAATATTCCAAGCAAAACCCAAACGTACCTCACGGACGCGGGTCTGTTCTGTACCACGACCAAGGTGGGCTGTATCAAGGTCACTTTCGAGAAGGAAAACGACACGGACAAGGGGAGTTGATTTTAGGGGATTCCCCGTTCGAGGAAAACGCAAAAACGTCCTGCGCGAAGTTTAAAGGCGAATGGAAGGACGATTTGTTCGATGGAAATGAGAATGAATTCTCCAACGGACAGGGGTTGAAGCTAACGGGAACGTGGAAAAGAGGAGAGATTCAGTTCGGGGTGGAAATCAACGAAGAGGATGGTAATGTGGTCGTGTACCACGGCAGGTACAGAGAGAAGAAAAGAGAAGGGAAACTGTGCTACGAACGCGCGCGGGACGGCGGCGAAATTTTCGGAGGGTTTAAAGAAGGAAAGATGCACGGCTGTTGCGTGTACGTGTATCCAATGAGTAGCAGCACTAGGAGTAAATCGAATAATTTAGCGAAAGAAAGTGTGTTAGAGTATTGGGACGAATCGAATCGACCGGCGTCGCGTGGGATTTTCGTCGAAGGAAGGTTGCTGAAGGATACGGCGGAGTATTTGGAGAAAGGCTTGAGCAGAGAGAGTGTGAAAGAATACATAGAGAACACGCCGGTAAAATCAGCTATTCGAGGATGCGTATTTGAGGATGATAAGAGAGATCCGAGGGAGCGGGATATAGTGGAGATGGTGAAGGGTAAGTTGGTGGCGAGGAAAGACGTGAGATGGAGCGGTAAAGACACAAAGTCGGTAGAGTTTGTGGCGTTAGTGACGGGTACTCTCGTTCGACACGATAAAGGTGCGAGTAAAGTGAGGTGGTTTCCAGAGCAAAGAATCACTGTTTTGGACGATTTAACTTCCTCAGATGAAGATGACGATGACGATGACGATGGCAACGGTCGAGGGAAAAAGAAGGGAAGGAAGACGAACGACGGGGGAAATGTCGCCATCGGAGGCTACTTTTTTGAATACGATGGGAAGTTAGAACACTCGTTGGGGTGCGAGGCAACTATCGTGCGGAATGCAAGAGACGCAAACGTTAAACGCCGCACGTATTTTAGCCCGTATCTAGGTAAATGCATAGCGCTCGTCCCTACTCGGCACATCAAGAAAGGCGAGGATATCAAAGTTCTTCCCGATTATGCCGCCGGCCTTCGCCTTGGACCGAAACGGTATCGTTCTCTAGTCACACGTGAAGAAGAAAAAGAAGGGTGATACCAGTATGTATAGTAAAAATAATAACTACTACCTGGTAGGTACCTAGTACCAGTATCTAATACATATACAAGAATGCTAAAGCAATCGTCGTCGAACAACCGTTCCGGATCGAGACGCGTGTCCGACTTCGTTCACCGCCGCTATGTACCAACACTTCTCAAACACTCTAATTCTATCGCCAAATCCTCTCTGTTCCATGATCCACTTGACGTACGGAAACGAAATCTGGTCTCTTCCGAATGGTGAGCGCAAGATTTCGTGCGCCCACCTGGCGCTTAACTCGAACCCAATCGCATTCGTCCTTCGAATGAACAACCCCGTATCCGGCAATCCTTTCCCTTGGAACCCTTCCTCTTTATACCTTTTCACGGTTTGACTCAACCATCGGCTTCGATCCGAATCGTACGTCTCGTTTACACTCAACACTCCGTGAAACATCTTCGTCAACTTATCCGCCTCCGCAAACACATCCTCCCTGACATGATTCTCACTCACCGCCACGTCAAACTCGTACGGCCTTTCGTGTCTCTTCACCCTGGTAATCTTCGGGTGCGTGTTCGCTCTCAACAAGACATCAACCACCGCCGTCGCGTCTTCGCTCAACTCTAGCTTTGAATCAACCCACACGGTCACTTTACTCTCCGGAAAATGAAATGGCAACAACGCTTTCACTAATCTCGCTTTCATTCGACTGTCCGGGAACCCCGGGTGTGAATACTCGACCACGTTCCAAGCGTCGAAACACCCGCTCTGGTACCCAAACTTTTCAATCGTCGGCTTATCCACAAACGCCACAAAACACACGTCATCTTGCTTATACCGAGTCGGATCCGCACCAATCGGTCTGTGCAACGTATCCTGCGCACCAAACGACGCAGTCACGACCACAATCTGGCAATACCGAAACCTCGCCAACTGTTCGTCGATGAACCCGTCGCGCCCGCTAAACAAAATCGAAATCGCTTTCCGGCCTACCGCTTTATCCGTATCATCGAACGCGCCGAAATCTTTCCCCTCGTACGCGTACTGCTCCAACTCCTTCAACTTCCCAACCGGAGGAAGCGAGACTAACACCTCCTCAAACTTCACCTTCTTTATCGCCCTTCCTTCCTCGTCTCTCCGTCTCTGGTAATGAAATCGAGACGACACTTGCATCTGCTTCTTAAACTTCTCCGAACACTGCGTCCGCCATCCAGGTTTCGCTTTAAACAGGTCCTCGCGTAACACGCTCAGCGTTTTCGTCTCGCACAGAGGCGGTAACCTGTTCGGGTTCACGTCTTTTGCTCCTCCTAAGCCAAAGGAAAGTGAGACAAAATCGGACGATTTTTGCATCACATCGAGCACCGCGTCGTGGAGCACGGAGACGAACGCCGCCACGAAAAGGACGAACAAAACTCTTAGCAAGAGAGTTTGACGTTTGCTTCGTTTGTTCTTCACCATCATCGCACAAAGAAAAGGCGGGAGTTCCTTTTCATGCGAGAGATGTGAGTGGATATAATGGAGAATCTTTGGAAAATCTCCTCAAATGTAATACGCGCGCAATAAACAACAACAAACAAACAACTTTAACTCTCGCGATCTCTCTTTAAACACGCGCAAGACGACGTCACCATCTTTGCGCTTCGCTGCTTCGGCGGCAAAATCATCGATATTATCCATAACGAACCGAAGAAGAAGGAGTAAGAGGAACATCATCATCATGGAGCGGTTTCTGATTCGAAAATTCGCGACGGCTTCGTCGTCCCAAGACGAGACGACGACGAAGAAGCAAAAGACGAACGAGAAGCGTGTAAAATGGCACGCACTTCACGCCTCGTTACTCCTCCGCGTGGATCATTCCTGCCCGAACAAAAACGCGAGCAAAATCGCGTGTTTTGATCTCGACGAAACGTTGCAAAAGACGAAATCCGGCAAGAAACCGTTCATGACGCACGAGAACGACTTTACGTTTCGAGACCAATCGGTGAGAACCGCGTTGAATTTGTTACACGAGAATGGGTATAAGATTGTGATTTTTTCGAATCAAGGGATGGTGAAAAGCGCGGTGGATGGGAAGAAAGCGGAACAGATTCGGAAACGGGTTGAGATTTTCGCGGGTGAGGTACGTGCGTTTGTGTTGTCGCTTCTTGGTCTTCGCTTCGTTCTTCGCGAGCGTTTTTTGTTCGTTTCTTACTCCTTTCATCGCGCTGACTTTTGATCGTGGTCGTTTCTTTTCTTACCTTTAATTGATGACAAAAAACAGCTCGGGGAGGCCAAGTTTGACTTTTACGCGGCGACGCAATCCGGCGAGAAAGACGTCAAAGGGTACCGCAAACCAAACGTCGGCATGTGGCGAGAGATGCTTTCGCGAAGAGAAAAAATACAAGAAGAAGAATTAGAAGGAAACGAAATAACGAGCACATTCTACGTCGGCGACGCGGCGAATCGTCCGCAGGACCACTCCGACGCCGATATCGCTTTCGCTCGAAACTGCAACGTTGATTTTTTCCTCCCGGAACAGTTCTTCGAAGGCGGGGCCTTTCGAAAGTTTCTTCAACGTCTCGAAACCGACAAAGACGACGACGACGATTCACCACCAAAAGAAGAAACGGAAGAAGAAAAACAAAAAGGAGTGCCACGAGGAGATTAGTGGCAGAGAAATAACAATAGCGCGTGTCTAGACATTATATAAACAAGCAGCGCGTATTTAGAACGCTCGCATCCATTTCCCCAATTTTCCTCACAAGTAGCCCCTCAAACACATTTCCCCAAACACTTTTCAAACGGGTATCACACACTCACTCGAGAGTAAACACGCAATAAACATTAAAAAGATGCCACCGAAGAAGAGCAAGAAACCAACATCACTGAAAGTCCCGGAGACGGAATCGGCGAGGAAGAAGCTCACCGTCGCGCAGCTGAGAAACGTTTTAGTTTCGTTAGGTTTGTCCGTGGACGGATTGAAAGCGGATTTGTTGTTAAGATTGGAAACGCATCTTTTGGAGGAGAAGAAGGAAGACGAAGAGAAGGGGGGAGAAGTGGGCGCGAGGAAACGAGCTCGATCGGAGGAGAAGAAGGAGAAGGAGGAGGAGGAGGACAAAACCGCCGTTCCCGAGAAAGAAGAAGAATTGAATTCAGAATTGGGGGACACGTTGGGAAAATTTTCGCCAAAACCACAACCAACCGAAGAACAAGAAGGAGCGGCGAAGAAGACAAAGAAGGCGAAGGTGGAGGAGGAAAATGGTGATACGATCGCAAAAAGAGAGAAAAGCGCGAAGTCGTCGATGCCGCGAGTAGATTTAACGCAGATTGGCGCGTACGAGCGTTTGCGCGCGAGACGAGTGGAGATTCGCTACGAAAATTTTCCGGCGGATGCGGACGAGGCGCTGGTGAGACGCGTCTTTGAGACGTACGGCGACGTAAGAGAGATTTTTAGCTCTGGCTCGAATGGCGTCGTGAGGTTTCAGACGCAAGAAGCGGCCGAAAGCGCGTTAGCTGCGTTGGAAAATGGGTCGTACGTGATGGACGGGTGCGAAAAAGGTGTGCGAGTTAGATGGGCGACGTGGGAGGAAGACTTGAAGTCGAACGCGACTGAAGTGGAGTTGGATTTACGAAAGTTTGTCGAGGAGGAGTGCGACGAGACGACGAGAAGTTCCAAACAGATTTGGATAGGCGCGTCGTCGAAATTAGCGAGCGATGAGCTAGTCAAGGCGTGGCTGGAACGGTTCGGCGAGGTTGAATCGTTCAAAGCGTTTAGAAAGGAGAAGCATTTTTCGTTCTTGGCGACGTATGCGAAAGAGGAGGATGCGAAGCTGTGTTTTGACAGCTTAAACGAGAAACAGCCACCAGGTTCGTTGGTATATCACGCGCCTTTAAGGGTGGACTTTACGATTGTAGACGAAACGACGAGAATGAGTTTAGAGAAAATGGCGCAAAAAGTAATCAACCCGCAACAACAACAACAACAACAACAACAAAGTCCAGGCGGCAAGGCTTTATTGACTCCGGTTGTTAAAACAACGGAGAGTCCTGCGAAGAAGCAAGAAGGCGATCACATGAAACGGTCAGACTCTCGAGACGCCATGCCTCCTGGAATGGTCGTGGAACCGCCGTCTTCTTCGGAACCGACTACGCCCGATGTCATCGCCAGGTACCTCCGATCCGTGTACTCGAACGGTAAAAAATTACCGAGACGGGGTCAGTTCGACCCACCAAACGTACATCATTATGGACCTCCGTCTGAAAAACTCTATGTCTCGAGCATACCCGCGTGTTTTGATAAAAACGCCGTCGCGCCTATGTTTGAAGCGTTGGGCGAGGTAACCGACGTGCACATTTTATTCGACCGCCATACAAAAAAACACAAAGGCAGTGGCTTTGTCACCTTTCGAACGGTCGAAGAAGCGGAGCGAACGATCGCTTTGCTCGACCAAAAGTACATCTTAGACAACAGAGACCCGAATCTACCGACGAACAAGCCGATTTATTTCAAGTTTGCAAAAGGTAATCAGCAAGCTTCCGCACAGCAACATGTGTTCCAGCAAGGCGCGCCGCATCAAGGATATCAACATGGAGGAGGAGGAGGAGGAGGAGGACAAAGCATGCAAAGCATGGCGATGCAAAACCAGCATCAGTATTTGCAAATGCAGCAGATGCAACAAATGCAACAACAACAACAAATGCAGCAGCAGCAATACTGGCAAATGATGGCGCAACAGCAGCAACAACAACAGTTTCAGCAGCAACATCTACAACAAGGCCAACCGTTCATGCCGCCGCAGCAGTTTCCACCGCCTCAGTGAAGAATATTACGAGTAATTAATAGTAGTTTAGTGGGTAATTTATATAGTTAAGCACCAATATTATTGAATGGAACGATACGTTCTCTTTATTAAAAACTACGAAACCTTCTTTTCTTTGTACACTTCATTATAAAGCTAATACGGCGACGATCCGGGAGCACCACCACCACCTCTTCCGCGCCCACCACCTCTGCCACCTCTGCCACCTCTGCCTCTCCCTCTTCCGTATGGCATCATCATCGGAACCATCATCATTCCGCCGGGAAACCCACCGAATCGTCCTCCCCCTCTTCCCCGGCCTCTCCCGCCAGCCTTCATCCCCGGCACGTTCGTTCTCTTCGCGCTCACTTTCAACTTCCTCTGCGGAAACTCCTCCAACCCGGTCCCATCCAGCAACACCGCCGCATCCACCGCGTCCTTTTCCAAAAACTCAACGTACGCGAACCCTTTTGGATTTTCAAACTTATCGGTTAAAATAGTCACCCGGTTCACCGTCCCGCACTTCTTAAAGTGTTCCGCCAGCATCCCAGGTTCCGCGCCGTAATCCACTTGGCCGACGAACACCGACCGAGAGTCAATCTCTTGTCGCTCGGCTTTCTCCTTCTCCAACTCTTCCGGCGTTTTTTGCGGTTTTCCACCCTGTCCTTGACCGTTATTGTCCGAATGGTGATGTTTCGCCATTTCTTCGTCCAAAGCTTTCCCGTCGATCCCTTGCTCTTGTTCTCGCAGCGAGGACGCTTCGCGTTCCATTTCCGCCAGTTTTTCTTTCATTTTCAAGATCTCGTCGTCCTCGGCCGTCATCGTCGCTTCCAGCTGTTGTGTGTTTTCAACATCGCATCAGAGATAATAAAACGTTTCAGGTCAGACAGAGCACGAGATTGAATGAATTGGATGAATTGAATCGGCAACTCGTTGCCGTAAAGAAGTGAACAAAAGAGCTCGAGAAAGAATACGAAAGCAAACAAAAGCAAACAAAAAGAATACTTACCTCCTCGTGGCCTTCGGCGTCCATGGCGTCGGAAGTATTCGCGTTACCGCGCGTCGATTTGCGCGCTTTAGGCATTGTGTATTAAATAATAATAATTGTGTGCGTCTTTTTGTTTCCAAATGAGGGGAATTTTTGTGTGGTAAAGAGAAGGAAAAACAACGTAAGATGTACGCTGTGCACGAAAGAACACTTTCAACTTAACAACTACTCGCATTCGTAATTAATAGTATTGTTATTATTCGTCGTTTCCGTTATCGTTCCCGGATGATGACGAGGAGGCGTCGTCGAAGGATGCCTCGATGATTTCCCCTCCTTCGAAGAAATCCTCGTCGTCGTCGTTTCTAGTATTCGTCCCGTTTGCGTCAATCACGACGTCGACGTTTCGACCAACCCCTCCTCCCCCGACGCCGTCGACTTCAAAACTTTCTCCGTTTCTTAAAGTGGCGACGACGGTGACGTTTTTCTTCCCGGTCGTGACCGATTCCATGGTGACCGCGATCGAGGCTACTTTGTTACCGCTCGAGGACGAAGCGATCATCCCAATCCTCGTCACGTCCGTCCTTTTCCCGTTGACGTTCATCGAGTTGCTCATTTGCGTCGTCACCGGTCCAACGATTACGTCCTCGCCGCCTAAAGCTTCTCTCAACTTCCCGTCCTTTTCGCACTTACTCCTCGCGATTTCGTACGCGTCCTCTACGTTCGTTCGCATCTCGGACATCCCTTCCGCGAGTTGACCCGCGAGATTGTTAATCACACCAGTCGCTACTCGCCCCATTAAACCTTTCCCGAAGAGTTGTTCTCGCTGCGTCGAGTTAATCAGTTCGTTCTTTTTATTCTTTCTGTTATTCATATTCATCTGTTGTTCTCGTTCGGTGGTGGTTAATGCATTCTCCTTCTTCTTGAATGGATTCAACTTCTCGAAGAACGATTCTTCTTCCGCTTTTGCAAACACTCTCCTTTTCCTCCTCTTCGCGCGATGACGATGACGATGCTCAAGACGATGAAACGCTCCTCTCGAGGATACCCCCGCAGATGATGATGATTGCGTCGCAGATGATGCAGTCATAACTCTCGCATTCCCGGGAAAGATTGCAAAACTGCTCATGAGATATGAATTTTGGAAAGATATATTGCCGCTGCTACTGCTGCTCGAATACTGCTGAGACGAAAGAATGAACCCTCTCTTCCTCCGCTCTCCTTTGGCTTCTTTAGCGGCTTCGAAAGTGTCGTATTTGTTTGTAGACACGCGCGATAGATATGTGGCGTTTTATGGGGGAAATCCCCTTCTTTTGCTGACTCAGACATTTCGTTTTGTCCGCATAATTCGAACACGCGCGTGGATGAAACGAGGCTTTGATACTACCGAACACAAAAAGGCTTCGAAAAGACACACGGACGAATTTTAGTGACGACGGTATCGTACCAATGCTGAGCTTTGTGCGTATCGTCGTCGCGCTTCTTTGCTTTGCCTCGTTGGTTTCGAGTTCGTCGTCGAGTTTTGGTTTTGCCGTCGACACGGACGACGAAGGAGGAGAAGGAAAAGACGTCGTCGTCGGTGGTGTTGCCACCAGAAATGCGGGGAGTATAAGGAGGACGACGACAATAAGGACTCGTAAACTCCTCTCCCGCTCGGGTCTCCCCATCGACGACTTGGAGGAGTTCGAAACCTGGGACATTGGTGGTGGAGGTTTCGAGGAGCGCGACGACGACGATGCAGACGACGACGAATACGAAGATAAAGAACGCAAACGCGCAGAAAAACGCTTACTCGAGAAGCGAGAGAAAGTGCGAGTGCGCGTGGGAAAGCTTCGCGCGAGACGGGCGGATAAACGCCGCGCGAAACGGTTAGCGAGCGGTGAAGACGTGTTGGAGGAGGAAGAGGACGAAGCACAACACACGGAGTTGACGGATGAAGAGATATTGGCGGAATACGAGGACGAGGACGAGGAGGAAAACGAAGAGGAAGAAGACGCGTTCGATCGAAACGATTTGAGAGACCGCGATGATCCGGACGACGAGGATGACGATTACGCGTTGAAGACGACGGAGGAGTTACGGCAAACGAAGAAGGCGATGGATTTGTTCGACGAAGACGACGACGAAGAGGAGGAGGATGCAGATGGGGAGGATGGGGGGGAGAAGAAGATTAAGAAGAAGAAGAGGCCAACGTCCGACTTGGACGAGTACGAAGATATCGACGAGGTGGATTTGGATTACGACTCGGAAGGCGTGCACGCGGACGACGAGAACGATGTTTTCCGAGAAGACGACGAGTACGAAGACGAGCAAGAGTATGATTTAGATAGCGACGACGACGACGACGTAAACGATGCAGAATATAGCGGTAAAGAAAAGGATTTTTAGAAAGAAAGAGAGATTAGAACACGTGAAATACTACGGTACCCGAGGTACGATTACATTCGCACGCGAATGAGAGAGAAAGACGACGTTTGTATAGAAAGATTGGAAAATTTTCATTTGTATGTATATCTCTTGGTGCGTGTATTACAAAATTTGTGTGTGTGTGCCTGTGTTTACAAGCTGTGTAACTCCCCATCTTCGTATCGCCAACCGATTGGGAGAGGACAGCGTTTGTCGAGGAGGTATTGTACACATTCGGTTTGGTTGTTCTCGTGCGCGTAGCGTACGGCCCGAGAGTCCCACGGCGCTTTGGCGGTTTCGTGCAAGTACTTCAAACAGTCGAAGTGGCCTTTCTTGGCCGCATCCTCGCACGCATATGTGTTATATTTATCACACTTACGCTCAACAAGATACTCAAGTATGTGGAGATGACCATTAAAAGCCGCGCAATTGGCAGTATTGCAATCCCAAGGCGCTTTGGCTTCTTCGCGTAAGTATTTGAGTACCTCGAGATGACCGTTTTCGGCAGCACGTGCACACGCACTCTCTTTGATAGGACACTCATTTGCAACGCAATACTTTACCATTTCCACATTACCTTGATATGCGGCCACATTAATCGTATCTTGATCCCACTCAAACTTTTTCTCCTCTCGCGCCCACTTGAGCAACTCGAGTTTATTCGTGTGAGCAACTAAAGAGCAGAACCATTTTTCATCGTCCCAGAGACTCCGCCACAACGATATATGCTCCAACACAAACTCCAAAGTCGATATCGACGACATCTCTTCAACTTTGAAACTCTTCTTCAAATCTTTTGCACGAGATGATCTCTTAATCAACTTTCTCGTCTCCGTATTCACCCCGTACAAGAATTTCACATCAGTCCCATTCAATCTCGGAAGAATGTGTTTGAAACAAATATCGTCGTTCTTCACGATCAAATCCCACACATCTCTCTCCCCAATCCGTCTTTTCTGCCCTCGCGTCCTCACTCCAGAAGACATGACGCGAGAGACGACAAAAACAGAGCAGCGGTGTTCTTTTTCTTCGTCGTCTTTACGAGTCCATCATTTTCATCACAAAAGTGCCGTTTTGGGCGAAAAAAAGAAGAGGAAAAGAGATACGAAAAGCGACACACGTTAAAGGCCCCGCACTAAAACTCTCTCTCTCTGTCTGCTCGTATTAATGCTCCTCCTGAGAGCGGTGGCGTCTTCTTTTCCGTCTTTTCAAAACACCCACGCGAGGAGGATACCACTGAAGAAACGTTTGGCAACACTATCGTCAGCATCATCATCATCATCATCCAAAATGGAAACGACGACGAAAACCATCGAAAGCGATGGAACGCAAACTCCCGTCATTGTGCAACTCCCGGCGCTTTCCGATAACTACGTGTTCCTGTTGCACTGCGCGAATACGAAATCGACCGCGGTGATAGACACTCCAGAAGTTGGACCAATCTTGAGAGAATTGAAGAAACGAAACTGGCAATTGACGCACATCTTAAACACGCACTGGCACAGCGACCATACCGGTGGGAACTTAGAGCTGAAAAAAGAGTTTCCCGAGGTGCAAATAATCGGTCCGAGAGGCGAGAAGGCGAAAACGCCCGGCGCGGAGAAGATTCCCGGCGTCGATAGGAAAGTAGAACAAGACGACGTCGTGTTCGTCGGGGACGTGAAGTTACACGTGATGGACGTTCCCGGTCACACTTTAGGGCACTGCGCGTACTACGCGCCGTCGGCGAATTCGGCGTTTGTCGGCGACTGCGTTTTCGCGATGGGATGCGGAAGAGTGTTCGAAGGGACGCATCCCCAGATGTTTGCGAGCATCACGAAGATTATGAGTTTACCGGAGACGACGAAATTGTATTGCGCTCACGAGTATACTTTAGCGAACATTAAGTTTGCAAAGAGCGTAGATGGACAGAACGAGGATTTGTTGGAGCGGGAGAGGAAGTGCAAGGCGTTGCGAGAGAAGAACGAGCCTACGGTCCCGACGACGGTCGGTGAGGAGAAGAAAACAAACCCGTTTTGTAGAAGCGGGGACGAGAAAATTAGAAAGTTTTTAGGAATGGAGGAGAAGAGAGACGTGGAGGTGTTCGCGCAGTTGAGAACGATGAAGGATAATTTCTAGAATTTCCTCTTTTTGTATCTACTAGATTTATATACATATACAAATGTTACTAAATTCTTTTTTCTTCATCATCACGCGTAAAAGCTGCTAGTTTTCTCCACGGACATCTCCATCGCGTGGACGTCCATGCTTTCTCTCGTGGCTAACTTACACGTCACCAGCGCGTGTCTTAATAATCTCAACAATTCCTCGTCGTCGCCGCAAGCGTCTAACAACACCGACCGCCTCGGACCCATATCTTCCCACTTACCAAACTTTCCAAAACAAAAGCCCCAACCAAATGGCGTCTCGTGCAACTCTCCAGCGTTCGTTTTCGCCGAAGTACTCGCGAACCGAGGTCGTCGACGAAGCATCAAAGGCGTGTTCATGATTGCGCGAAGGTACGTCCCGGTGCGATCTTTCGACAATAAACGGCGAATGGTCTTCTTTTGCAAGGCGTTCCCTCCAGCTCCGCCCAGAACGACGTGAGCGACGGCGTGGACGACCAGAGCGACCGCGACTGGTGGTGCTTCGAATGGTAAACGGGCGCCTCTCGACCCAATGCCGCCGTAATCCCACCCTTCGAATTTCTCCCACGATGCGAACCATTTATCTAAATCGCCCGATTCTAACGACGAGATGTACAGCTCAAACATTTCAGGATCTTGCTCGCCTCCGCGAGGTAACATGACGTGCGAATGAATAGGCTCGACTAACTTTGCAATACTCGGAAGTAGATGTAGGCTCAAATTTTCGCGCAAAGCGATCCAACAGGAAGCTCGAGCTTTGGCGGGAACGTCCGCGCGGAGCCAAAAACTGATGTGTCTTCCAAACAAAGCATCCGCGTACGAAGTTGTGCCAAAGGCAATCGCCAAAGCGGAAGACACGGATGCGTCTCCAGACCCTTCGGGAACGTGTAAAGGGTCGCTCAACGATTTTTCGTTCGGTTTGATTCTTTTCGTGTAGCCTAAAGGAGAGGATGACGATTGCATGGCATCGTTTTGTAAAAACTCAAAGACGGTTTGCGACCAGTATAAATCGGTCAACGCGGCTAACGGCGCCGTGACGGCAGGATCGCGCCATATAACCATTTCCTTCAAGAAGACGTTGGACAACGCGGAGAGCTTTTTTGAAGAGTTCAACTCGACAATTGTCGATGCGTGTAACTTTTCGTAACCGAGAACAAGTGATAGATTGGACGCGATACTCGCGACGTCCCATCCGCGTACAGCGGAGGACGGAGACAACGGAGCGAAAAACCAATCGCTAAAAGTTGGCAAAACAGACTTCATTGGATCGCAACCGTATTTGCGTGCCTCGGAGGCGGTGGTGAACTCAATCGTGTACCCACCAAGAAGCGCGTCGCGACAATCCTCCGCGGGCGGTACGAGCGATTTCGCCGCCAAGGACAGAATGACTCCACACTCTTGCGCTGCGCTGACGACTTTGGTCCTGTTATTCGCCGTATTTATGAAATCACGCTCGGCATCCAACAGCGCAGTTCTCGTCGAATCTAACGCGGCGTCAAGCGACTGCGTCGACATGACGCCGTTTTTCAGGGCGAGTTTTGCCAAGCTGCCCGCACCCGGCGGTAACGAGCGCAACAACGTCGCCGTCGCGTATAAACACGTCTTTGTGTACTCCGCGCGTTGCTGCTTCTTGCGACATTTCTTCTCTTCTTCATCCATCGGCGGTGCGAATTCATCTTCGACAATTTCCGGCAAACCAAACTGTTCGAGAATCTCCAACGCTTGCACTAAAGCACGTTGAATGGGAAGCGTCGCGGAGGCCCAGAACACGCGCAAACCCATAAATGTGGTCACTTCGTGCGCATGCGCTTCTTGAACAGACTCCTCGCCGGAATAGTTCTCAAAGTACAGTTTTTCCAACTCGTCGTTTCTGTCCGAAGTTCTATCAAAGTCTGCGCCGCCGACGCGTTTTTGCGCCGAAGATGATTGATCCGTGGCAAATCCTTCGCGCACGGCAACTAAAGCCGGAGATGGGCTCTTCGTTTGACTTCTGTCTGGAAGATTTTTATCCTCGGCAACGAGCGTCGCGGCGACTTTTTCTGTATTACCGATGCGTGCTTTTTGCTGAAACGCAGCCGAAATCTGGTTAGATGTGGTATCAAAAGACATGCGCTTCTTCGTAAACGCCTCGTTTGTGTGGATGAGACCACCACCACCACCACCACCTAAAGGCGGCGATGAACTTAAAAGACCAATGTCATCGCTCGGGCTACCAGCAGACCCAGCGAGCGGCGGTTTCTTCGTCTGCGGTCTACTGGGAGACATTCCTGATTTCGGTGAAATTTGTCCTCTCGCAGCTCTCGCATCGCCGCTCCGAACATCCAGCGATAACCCGCGGTGCCGCGCACGTTGCTGACGCATCTTCATGTCAGCACGTCTCGCACGCTCAATACCAACTGTCTCTCGATACATCGCAGCACACAGCGTATCGATAGCTTCTAATGCTTTATTTTGAGCGATGGTCTTGATGTATTCGTCCACGCTCGATTCGCGCATCTCTTCGTTCTCCTCGTAGCTTTCGTTTACACCACCAGCGAGCGCTTTGAGAACGCACAGCACGCCGTGCATAGCAGCACCTCTGGATGCTCTCGCTTTATAAAAATCCGAACTAGCAATGATACCTCGGGCGTAATCTGCCGCCAACTCTCGCAGTAAAATGTCGCACGCCTTTGAGAGCGCGTTTGCGAGTCGTCTTCGCGTGTTGGAATTTACATCGTCCTCGTTACCCTCGTTCTCTTTACCTTCCTCGCCAATTCCGGCAAGATTCGCAGAATCGAGAAAAAAAGCAGCGGACGCAAACGCAAAGCGAGAACGGGCGCCGCCTACTGAAAACGACTCGTAATTCTTTAATATCCAATGGCTCGCGAAGCCGGAAACTTTCTCTAACAGCGGCGTAGACGCTTTCATGTTCTTATGATTTGAGCAAAACGACGAGAACGCGTTGAATGCCTCGCGAACGGTTTCGTACCCTTCATTTGAAACATTTTTAGGGTCCACATCCACGCAGTTTGCTAACAGAGAGAAATAATCGTCCGCGTTCGGACACGTCGGGACACCTCGGTTGGCGCAAAGCGACCACAAACGCATGGCTTGGCGCCAGCAATTTACCGATGCAGGTTCGAGGTCTTCCATTGGATTGATGGAGGAAACGAGCTGTATCGCGCTGTGTGCGATATTTAACCTATCGTTGCTCGCATCTGGTGCTTCAAAGACAACGCCTGTACCGGCGACGCGTACGATGGAACATATCGTTTCCAAAACGTACGCGCGCGAGGCAATTGAGTTCGCACCTTCTGGCGGCGCCGATGACGACGACGACGACGACGACGCAAAGCTCGTCACTCGCCTACACAACACGTCCATCAGTCTCGGACACTTCGCAACCGCAACCGCGGCGGACGTTGAGTGCGTCGCCGCCGTGGACAAAAACTGTAACAGAGGGACTTCCGCCACTGGACTCCGTTCCATCTCGAGTAAATATCTCACTCGTTCTAAAGTCTTCGCTCGCAATAAAGCCGCGATTGGATCGACCGCTCGTTCGGATTCTATCCGTCTCAGCTCGGCTTCTGCTTCCGGATCTAGTTTTGCACCAGTCGTGGCGGCTTGCATGACACTGTTTGCGATTTCCTCGTCTTCCTCATCGCAACACACCAAATTTGTGCTCTGATCAATCTCGATGACCCCTCCGGCGGGCTCCCACGCTTTCGGTTCATACCCTCGACCGCCTTTAGGTGCGTCATCTCGCGATTCTCTCCACATGGGCGCGTGGCACGTGACCGCAGAATACGCCTTCGAAATCGCAGGGACGCCTGCAAACGATTCTAATTGTGACATTAACCGTTCTTCGGTCCCGAACACGCCCCCGCCGCCTCGGCCGCAACACAACTCTCGCATCGCCAACGCGGCGGAGGAGAAAACGAGCGGGTTTGAATCGTCCAGCCCTCGTCGAACAAGCGATACGGCGCCAACATCCACGACTGCAGAGACCCATATACCGGCCCAGGTGCTTCCTAGTGGCAACTCTTGCGGCTCCTCCGTCGCGACTCTTTCCGGCGCGTGACCAAATCTTCGCGCCGATTTGAACACGTTGGCTAACAAACGATACCCTAATGCGCGCTGGCCTGGAACCGACGAGACGCACAACTGTCGAGCTTCTAATAACGTGTACCCTGGATCGTCACTCTCTTCTGCCGACGTCGAAGCCGCGATGTTTGGTTTATTAAACAATCCCCCGGCGCGAACAAAATCGCGTTCGGTGGGCGCGGGAATCCGTCCTTCCTGCGCGGAGATGTTTTGGTAGTGTTCCACCGGTACGATTGGTTCACCGGAAGCTGTAAACCGAACATCAGCAGCGTGCACTCTGGACATTGGATCCACGTTCGCTTTCATCAGTTTCATCGCGTCTGGTTTCTTACTCGTGCTTTTGTTGTTAAGTTTACTACTATTCCCCGATGTCGTTGTGGTCAAACGAGGCGGCGCCGCTTCAGACGCCCCCGCCTCTTTTTTATCCTCGCTCGTCGCATCCATCTTCTTTCGATTGCGATTCCTAAAGAACCCCACAATTTT
>JACLAB010011185.1_pt1 | contig 27530 bp, 23 predicted proteins | sample 8027921 | NCBI WGS metagenome assembly JACLAB01 (sample SAMN15725117, study PRJNA655200) | protist metagenome | isolation source: fluorescence activated cell sorting (FACS) single amplified genomes of... | place: USA: West Boothbay Harbor, Gulf of Maine | collected 2000-07-19 | reverse complement strand
ATTCGTATTATTCGTACTATAATGCGTCGTGATCGTTGAGAAGAAGAAGAAGAAGACTTTTGCGAATGAAGAAGAAAATTGGATTGAGAGCGCACTTGGCTTGATTGAAGAAGTCAATAATAACATGCGCCTTCAGTTGGAAACGGACGAGCTCCCGATCGATGCCGCGGATTTCTGGTTCGCAAAAAACACCCGAGCTTTTCTCACCGCGCAAGCGGAGCATTTCAACAACCGGAAGTGTGATTTGCCACTGTACGAAGTCGACGAAAAGAAAAACGAAGTCCGGTGTATAATTCGAACGCAGCCGAACACCTACATACCGTCGATTGTGAAACGAGCGCTCGGATTGAAAAAAGGCCAGAGTTTAGAACTGTACGACGAACTTAAATTTAGCAAGAAGAGCGAAACGGCGCCGAAATTATTCGAGGCGGAATTAGTGAACACGAATAACATAACGAAAGCGTCGAAAGTGGAAGGTATTATTCGGTGTAAATCGGTAGGCGTGAAAGCGTGTAGGATGTATGTGGATTTAACCATCGACGTGAAGTTAACGGGTGTAGGGAGGTTAGTAGAATCAATAATAGCTAAGGAAGTTCGAACGATGTACGAAGGGTTTCGACCGTTGGTGGAGAAGTACATTCAAGCGAGAAGAGAGAGGCAGATGGAGGCGTCTCTGAGGAACTCATCTTTGGCGCAAGAGATGATGAAATCGGAAGCGTTGGCGGAGAGAGACGCGGCGCAGTTGATTCAGATGAACACCATAGATAGCGCACAGCAGCAGGCTCCGGGGAGTCCGTCGAGCGATAGCGCGGATCCAAAGAAGGACTTCCAAGATGAAACGTTTTCAAACGAGTATTCGACGCTAAACGATGATTTCGAATTCATGAGCGTAAACTCAGATTTAACCGATTTGCAAATTTTAGAGTCGCGATGGAAACGCTTGGAAGCGTTCGAGACGGAAACGAGACAAGAACAGGATTTAACAGGGTTCGAGAGTCGAAATAAGTGTTTACCTTCGTGTTTTTCGTGTTTTTCGAACAGAAGGAAGAGGAAGAAGAGAGCGCTATTGGTAGACTCGTCCACGTATGTCGAGATGGAACTTTAAGAATTTTTGTATTTGTAATAATAGCCCCCTTTATTTATCATCATCATCATCATCATCACCACGTCGTCACAATCTTCGACGGAACTTTTAGGAACTTTGTCAACTTGAATTGATGGCGAGGGGTGGTGGCGTCATCCGAAGATGCCAACAAGGCTCTCTTCGTTTGCGCGGAAGTTGCGTGTCCCAAAGACGCTCGCGTTTCTCTTCCAGCTCTTCCGATGCCGCCTCCCCCGAACAGAGGTCTCTTCTTAACCTCTTTTATATTCGCTCGCGTCGTTACGAACGCGTGCTCGACAATTTTTGCAATATCGACTCCTTTTTCCGTCGTCTTACCGTGAATTTCCGCTTTACCTACCATTCTCCTGCGTTCATTCTCCTCTCTTCGCTTTTCTAGAAACTCTTTCCCTTCTCTAAGAGGAACGAAAATTTTCTCCTCCTTTGGGCATCCGATGTTTCTCTTGTTCATCTCGCGGAAATCCGGTCCAGGCATCAACACGCGCACCTTCTTTGGTCGTCGACTTTTTTGGTCTTGTTCGTCGTCGATTTCAATCGCGTACGGGGTTGTCAGACCCATCTCTCTTTTCTTTTCTTGTTGCGCGCGCAGGCTATTTTTGGCACTTTTTGCAAAAAAAATTCATCTTCGTCCATCTTGGTCACCCTCGTCTTCTATTCTTGCTCGCGCGAGTGCGCGCGCGAGAAAATTTGATCCTCTGCCTCTGCCTCTACTCGCTGTTGCTGTCGTTGTTCCTACTGCTGCTACTACTGCTACGCTATCGCTATTTCTTCCCTCTGTTTCTCCTCCTTCTCCTCCTCCGTTTATTTGTTGCGTCGGCTCCCTCGAGCGAGGCACGAGCGGTCGGTTCACGTTCGTCTTCGACGGATCTTTCACCACCAACGCGCCAATCTCTCTCGCTTTGAGAAGTTTCCGTCTGAACACTTCTCTCTGTTTCCGCAGTTTATTCAGCATCTCCTCACTCATCACCATCTCTTTCATCGTCTTCTCCTCCTCCTCGTCGTCTGAATCGTCGTCCTCTCCACTGATATTGTTGCTTTTGCTAAAATCAAACCTCTCCTCCACTTCAACTCGACACAGCGGGCACTCGTGCGTCGGCTTCGCTCTCGCTCTTTTCTCTTCCTCCGACCCTTTCGGCCAATTCATCTCTCTCATCTCTCTCTCCCACTCTTTTTGCCTCCACACGTGCCATCGTTTGAAGCACTCGCGATGGAACGCGTGTTTGCATTTTGTTAACCGAATTACGTTCTTCTTCTTCTTCTCTTCTTCCAATTTTACTTTTAACGGAAACGTGCAAAACGTGCACAAGTTGTCTTCTTCTTCTTCTTCTTCTTTGTTCATCTCTCCTTTTTCTCGTTCTTCGCGTCTGTCTTCTTCTTCTTCTCCTTCTTCTGTGAATGCTTTTTATTATGTCCGTCTTCTTCTCGTCGTCATCATCTCGCAATGAATTTGAATGAGAAGAAGAAGCAAAAGAAGGTGTTTTGCACGAGGGATTTTGATGGTTTTTTTTTGACGACCGACCGACGTTGATTTTTCCTCTCTTCTCTCACTCACATTTTTGGTCTTTTCTCTGTGCTGACTGAGAGAAATAAACCTATTTACAGGGCAATTGTGTTTCCTCACACATTGTCTCTCTCTCGAACACGCACACATATAAACGATATATATATATATATATATATATAACACAGTGCGATTCTGAAGAAGATGTCTACTTCTTGTATTCAAAATTACGCGAAGGGTTCAAGTTTGAGCGGCGCGTCTTCTTCTTCGTTTTCTTCTTCGTCTTCAAAGTCGAAGAAAATTTCGAGCAGAAAAGTTGGCGCCGTCGCGTCGTCGTTCTCGAATGAAGGAGGACGAGGAAGCCTGGCTGCTCGGTATCGCAACAACAACACGTGCGAACGAACGACGAAGGGTTTAACGAGGACGAGGAGAAAGAATGTGAATGTTATCACGAGAGCGCACAACGCGAACGACGCGACCACTACGACGATTACGGGAACCGGAGGTGGTCACCACCTCACCTCCAAAGAGGAGGTATTGAAAGGCCAAACGAAGAGGCCGATTAAAGCCAACACGGGTATTTTGGAAGATTTAGAAGGATACGTCGCCTCGAAAACGAAAAACCGGAACGTGTACGTAGAAACGTACGGGTGTCAAATGAACGTAAACGATAGCGAGGTCATGATGTCGGTGTTGAACGATAACGGGTTCACGGAAACGAAGGACATAAACGACGCGAACGTAATTTTAATCAACACGTGCGCGATAAGAGATAAGGCAGAGGCGAAAATTTGGCAGCGATTGGCGTATTTCAGAAGTCTTGGGAAACCAAAAAAGAAAACGGAACGACCAGTAGTTGGGGTGTTGGGGTGCATGGCGGAACGATTGAAGACGCAGTTGTTGGAGGAGGATCAGTTGGCGGATATAGTCGCCGGACCAGACGCGTACAGAGATTTGCCGAATTTAATCGATACAGTGCATAATACCGGAAATAAATCTATGAACGTTCAGTTATCGGTAGAAGAGACGTACGCCGACGTCATTCCTGTGAGACCGGACGGTACGCACTCGGCGTTTGTGACGATTATGCGGGGGTGCGATAACTGCTGCACGTTTTGCATCGTCCCGTACACGAGAGGCCAAGAACGGTCGAGAGATTTGGCGAGTATTTTATACGAAGTGCGCGTTTTGAGCGAACAAGGGGTGAAAGAGGTGACTTTGCTCGGGCAAAATGTGAACTCTTATTACGTGGATACGAATAAATCGGAGGATTTTTTGAGTTCTTTGAAGGAAGGGAACATCGTCGGGAACAATTCAATCGAAGCGATTTTGAACATTAACAACGCCAGAGAGGAATTGAATATGAAAAATGCTGCTGGATTGGCGGGTGAAGACCCGGCGAAGTTCAATGGGTACGCGGCTGGGTTTGAATCTCGATATGACGCTGGTCGTAAGAGAGAAGGAAAGGTGCAATTCGCAGAACTGCTCGATCGCGTCGCGCAAGTCGATCCGGAAATGCGCATTCGATTCACCTCTCCGCACCCGAAAGATTTCCCGGACGATGTTCTCAACGTCATTCGCGATCGACCAAACGTATGCAAGTGCTTACACATGCCCGCACAAAGTGGCTCTACGGCGACGCTCGTGCGCATGCGAAGAGGCTACTCGCGAGAGGCGTATTTGGATTTAGTCGACCACGTGAAAGAAGTCATTCCAGACTGCGCGATAACGACCGACATCATATCTGGTTTTTGCGGCGAAACCGAGAAGGACCACGAAGATACGGTTTCGCTCATGAACATTGTTGGTTACGAACAGGCGTTCATGTTTGCGTACTCCGAACGAGATGGTACGGCGGCGGCGAGACATTTGGAGGACGACGTCCCGGAAGACGTCAAACAAAACAGATTAGCGGAAGTCATCGAGGCGTTCCGAACGCAGGCGCAAAAGAAGCAAGAGCAAGAAATTGGTTCCGTTCATTGCGTGCTGATTGAGGGACCATCGAAAAAGAACGAAAACGAGTGGACCGGAAAGACAGATTCATCTAAATGGGTCGTTTTTGACAACACGAAAAAATACGGCGGATACAACGGCGGCGACGAGGACGAAGGCGACGCCAAACACGAGTTGAAAGCGGGCGATTACATCGCAGTTCAAGTGACTGGTTGCTCTACCGGAACACTCTTTGGCAAATGCCTAGGGAAAACAACGCTCATGGCGTTCCATGCTATGCATGGTAGTCAACGCGTAGCTCCGAAGAACACAGCCGCCGCCGGCGCTCGGTGAGTGAATACACCAATGAATTTTTATAGCTGTACTACTCGGTACTTTGTAGATATTAAAACTAGGCTACTTCTTCACACAAATAAATATAATGTTACTCTCTATCTTCTTTAGCTATGCGCTATAAATGCTACTACCACTATTACTACCAGTACAACTGATCATCATCATCATAATCATCAAATCCTTAAAGAAGAGGAAGAAGGAGGAGGAGAAAAGTACATTTCATCTGGATACTTTACGTCGTACAAACACAAACCTTTCGCGGGAGCCGCCATCGGTATGAGCTTTCTATCCTTCTTCTCCATGAACAATTTCAAATCATCTATGGTATATCTTCCTCCAGCCACGGATAAAATGGCACCAACCATATTCCTAACTTGTTTGTATAAAAATCCATTGCCGGTGACGTACAAGTACACTAACGACGACGAAGGATCTTCGTAACGTTCTCCTCCTTCTTCTTCTCCGCCGCCGCGAATGACATCAAAGGAGTAAATCGTTCGTTCCGAGTTTCTTTCCAAATTTTTACCATCTCTGGACCGATTCATAAAAGCCGCGAAATCGTGCGTCCCAACAAATACTTTACACGCTTCCTCTAACAATTTCATGTCGTACTCTCGATACCCGACAGACAACGCCGTCTTCCGATGGAACGGACTGTGCGGTAGCCCAAAATCAATCGTATATCTGTACGTCTTCTCAATCGCGTGAAACCTCGAGTGAAACATCGGGTGCGGCTTGGCAATTTCCACCACTCTCACGTCTTCGTTCAACAACCTGTTGCACGCTCGCATGAAGTTCAACTCGTCTTTCAAAGGTTCTTTCGTGTAGAAATGAAACACTTGTTTCCTCGCGTGCACGCCCGCGTCCGTTCTCCCCGCCGCGCCTAAACACAGCAACTCTCTATCGAGACACGTTATTTGCATTAAGCATCTCTCCAGTTCCGATTGAATCGTTATTTTATCCTCGCCTTGCTTTTGAAATCCGAAATAATTCGTCCCGTCGTACGATACGATGCCGCGATAGACGTGGTTTCTCCCGGTTCGTTCGCGATACTCCGCGCTTTGCAACGAGTCTGGATTTTCCAACGAGTTTTTGTAACTCTGATGTCGCCAGTGCATCGGGTCCGTAAAATCGTTTCTTCTCGTAACTTCTCTGTCTTCTCCTTCTTCTTCTTCTTCTTCTTCTTCTTGCAAAAACGTTCCTCCTCTCTTACTCCAATTCGTCGTGCGGGGATTTCTTTTCGTTGTTGTTGACTTCTTCTTCCTCCTAAGCAGGAAAAGAGACGACTTATATGACGACGATTTTTGACGCGTGGTGGTCGACGACCTTAGCATCGAAGAACAAACCAAGCAAGTTCTCCTCGTCGCCGTTATCATTATTGTCTGATGTTGATATTTGTTCCTACTCTGTCCCCTTGCTCACATGAGGAAAAAAATGAAGACATTTTATCCATAAATTTACCTGCTCTCTTCTCTCTTCCCGAGTGTACGACACACACAGAGAAGAGAATGGCACCAAAGTCATCAAAACCATCAATCGTGTGGCAAGTCTACGTGCACAAACTTCGCGCGTGGGCGCCTCCAATTTCGGTAAAACTGGAGGATTTAGAAAACTCAGAAGAAGGCGCTTCGTTTATTCCAGCTCGACCGCATTTGATATTAGTCGTGGATACTTCGACTGGGAAGTTTCTGACCTCGAAAGAAGACGAGAACGGGAAAGGTGAAGATGTGAACATCGTGAGAGGTCCTGAACCGCCCTCGAACGAATACATCGTCGAGTACATCGAGAAGATTCTCAAGAATCCGAAAGTGTTGAACGAGAGAGACGGCGAAGAAGAGGAAGAAAAAGAATCGAAGACAAAGAAGATTGAGAAACCAACGAAAATAGTATTCGCGTGCACAAAAACGGCCACAAATACGGATACGAGCGACGAAGAATCGTGTTCGTACGTTAAAGGAACGCGAAATTTATTGAAGAAGTTAGATATTCAAACCGGATTCGCGTCTGTGCCGAGGGAGATAATAGAAAAAATTATTCGCGAACAGATTGAACCGAACATGAACCCGCCGGCGGAGGAATGGTCGACGGAGCACTTGCCGGGATTGATGGAATCCGTGGATGGGTTTACGCCTAAGTTTGGTTTGAGCTTGTTCGCGGCTGCAATTCAGTATTTGAGCGCAGTGACGCAACACGGAGAGAAGCTCGAGAAGATTAAATTTTTCAACATCGAGTACGGGTTGAGACTCGACGAAAATAACAAAGCCACGCTCAGCTGCTGCGTAACAATTGATCACTCAAACTGTACTTTAACCGTGTATAAAAACGAAGCCGAGGCGAAGAAAATCATAGAAGAGTTGGAGAAAGAAGAAGGCGAAGAAGTTGATATGACGAAAAAATCGTTGCAGAACTGTCTGTTTTTAGGAGAAGAGCTCTCGCCGTTCGAGGATATCGACGCGAAGGAAAAGTACGATTGGCCATGCGCGGCATCTGCTGGAGAGGATACAAGTGGCGAGGAAGTTAAGGAAAGGGATATGTATCCCGTCTTTACGAAAATGGATTTCGAAGAGGATGGTACACTTACCATTCGCCGTCCGCAACTCGTAGAACTCCAAATGTTTGAGGTAGCTTTGAATGCCATATCGGCTTCTCTTTTAAACCCAGATCAAAATAAGATCGGCATCCAGATGACTTCATACGCGATGAAAGGAGAACCGACGGAGGTTAAAGCTTTTATTGAGGCTAGAGATGGTACTGACAGCGGTGGTGTAACTGCGGCGGAAAACATTAGCGAAAAAGTTGGCAAGCTCGATATAGCGTGAAAAGTTTTGAACAATCCATTCGGTGTGTATTCAGATGTACTGGTAGAGTATTTGTGCATCTCTATTGCAATATGTTTCTCTCTCTCTCTTTCTTTTTTTCTTGTCTGTTGTTCGTACCCGAAATCGTTGCTATTTCGCTCTTTGCATTGGTACAACGCAACGTTTTCATCCCTTTCGAACTTTTCTTTTCTTCTCTAAGTTTTACTAATGTTTTCGAACTCCTCCAAGACTATCTCAATCACAATCGCCCAAGTCTTCTCTCTTTCTTTTACTACTACAAAATAATAGACTCTCTCCTTCTTCCCTCCATCTATTGCGCGCGCAAACGTTTCAACGAATATTTATTCAAACGCCCATTGGTTTTCCTTGCGAACTTCTTCCTCTTCCTCCGGCGTAAAATCGTTCTTGATGTTGAACGTCTTGCGAATTTCCGCCGGCGTCTTCCCTTTGATCATATTCGCGACGGTTTGGCAGCACAAATCGAGCAAATCCTTGATGTCCAAGTAGTTCGCCGCCAAGATGAGCTCAAACAACGTCGCTTGATCGACTTTCACGTACTCCAAATCGAAGTTCTTTTTATCGTCCTCGGATTTGTCTTTACCGTCTTCGCCCTTCGCGTTGGCGTGGTATTCGCAATACGTGATGACTTTCTGTAAAATCGATTTGGCCACGTTCGGTAACGGGATTTCCTTCTCGCCGTCTGTTTGTGATGATTGGTGTTATCGTTAAATAAGAAAAGGAGGTGAGACATCAGTCAGTCGTTATTCTTTTTTTTCTTTGTTGTTGTGTGATGTGTAGAAAATTCTCCCGCCAATTTGACATGACTTTTTCAAAAAAAACGAAAAGAAAAGAGAAGAAGAAGAAACAGAAGACGAAAGAAGCGTTTGCAATGCGTACCACTGATGGCGGTTTTCACGGTCTGCGACATGCTGTTTGGACGTAAAAGAAGGGAGAGAATCGGTCAGTACGTCTCGTAAGAGTTGCGTTCTGGGCGGTTGCGCGCGATCAAAGCTGGAAAGCGCTTGAATCGAGAGGGAGAGAAGGAGAGACGGCGATTCCTAGAAGCGCGATCTCGCGCGTTTTTTTCGAAAGCAAAGAAATTGAAGAAGACTGCGATGACGTAAAGTAAAACGCACTTGGCGACGTCCGTGGAAACTTCAAATCTCTCTTGCTCCGGAATAGCGGAGATGAGGGTGATCTTATCGTTCGTTGGTCTCGGCATTTTTGATTGATTGATTGATGTGTGTGTGTGTGTGTGTGTGATACAAACAGCGCGTTTTTTGTAAAGAAAATGACGAGAAGAGTGAACTGATGAACAGACGCGACAAGGAGGGAAAGCAAAAAAAGGCGAAGAAGAGGAGTCAGGAAGATTTGACCAAACACGCCAAAGCCAGACTGTGAAGTGTGAAGTGAAGGAAAAATAATAAAATACTCGTTTGTTCTTATTCAATCAATTTCAATTAAAACGCACATAGGTATGTATATAATGTAAAGGCTATGGTATATAGGTTAGACAAATAATGTTGTTGTTGTTGTTGTTGTTGTTCTCTACTCTCAACTTTTTAAAAAGCGATAAGATAAAGAAACCTCTTTTACGCCGAACCTTCTTCGGTTTCCGGAGCCGCCTCTTCCGCAGGAGCAGCTTCGGCTTCCGGAGCCGCCTCTTCCGCGGGAGCAGCGGCTTCAGCAGCAGCGGCTTCAGCAGCAGCGGCAGCGGCTTCCTCCTCCTTAGCTTTGGCTTCCGCGGCCGCCTTCGCCTCGGCTTCCGCTTGGAGTCTCTCCTCCTCGGCCTTCGCCTTTGCCTCGATTTCCGCTTGGACTCTCGCCGCCTCCGCCGCCGCGGCTTCCTTCTCGGCAATCAACGCGTTTTGCTTCACTTGCCATCGGCTCAATCCTTCTTTTTTCGCAACAAATCTACTCTTTAATTTCGCGTTCTTACCAACGCGTTCTCTCAAGTAGTACAACTTGGAGCGTCTTGCGATTGGCTTACCCGCGCCTCTGACCTCTTGGAACGAGCACAACGGCGAGTGAATCGGGAAAATTCTCTCAACCCCGAACCCTTGCAAGGATTTTCGGACCGTAATCGTACTCGCAACGCCCGCTCTGTGAATGCCAATAATCAAACCTTCGTACGGCTGCACTCTGCTCTTGTTCCCTTCCGTGACCGTCACGCCAACCTTCACCGTCATTCCTACTCGAAAAGGAATCAAATCATCCTTCATCTGCGGCGAGTTCACCCGCTCGACGAATTGATATAAACCTTTCTTCGTCCCGCTCCCGCTGGCGGAAATGCTAAACGTCGCGACTGAGTCTCTAGATTTGTTCAATGACAAACTGTTCGCGTAAAAAACCTTCGAGTTTCCGTTTGCATGCTTCGCGGATAAGCTCGCAGCGCGCGGCGTCGTCGTCGTCGTCGTCGATTTTGAGGTTCCCGTCGCCGACGAAATTCTCACGTTCGTCATCATCATCGATAACGTTTGAGAAGACATGTTGAGATGTTCTCACTTAAATATATTCACGTCGAATTGAACGAACAATGAAGTGTGCGATATAAATGAATTCTTTTCGATGGGACGCGCAGGTCGCGAACAGCTCAAAGAAGTGACGTTGAATTCGCGACGGTTTTGCGTTTTATCCTTTTGGCCGGCGAAAAAAGAGGTTTTTGCCCTCTCTCTCGCAAAAAGGCTCCCTCGAACCAAAAAAAAATGACTGCCTTCTTTTTTGCGTCGTCCTCTCCAAACAACAGCCCCTCTGCTCTTTCTTTTCTTTTCTTTTCTTTTTTGAGAGAAAAGAGACAGACGAGACAAAAAATGAATAAAATTATGTTTGCCGCCGCGAACAACAACAACAACATCACGATGATGTTGCCGCTGAGAGGCGGAGGAGGAGGAGCGAGAGGGAAACAAAAGAGAAGAGTGGGAGTCGTTCTTCGGGGTCGCACTTTTGCTGCTGCCGCTTTTGCCGCCGCGGAAGAGAAGAGACGACCTTCTCGGTATTCTTCTTCTTCTTCTTCTTCTTCCGAAAGCGACAATGAGAATTACGCCGATGATGTTAACGAACGAGGCGGCGGAGGAAAAAAGAAGAACAGACGACCCCGAGGATGGGATACCGCGGATAAAGCGTACGCAAAATTCGGAACGAAGAAAAGAGAAGAGAATTACGACGACGATGAGAGCGCGAGCTACAACAACAACAACAGAGGTAGACAACAACAACAACAACAACAAGAAAGAGCGGTGCCTTTGGACGAATTGGAGCGAAAGCAAATCGCTTTGGAGAGACAAAAACTGCGAGGAGGAAGAAAATACGCCGACGACTTTGAGGAGTACGAAAACACCGAAGAGGACGACGTGGACGATTTAGCCGGATGGTCTCGATTTGCCAACGAGAGTGGGATCAAGGAAGGAGTTTCGTCGAGCAGCAGCAGCAGCAGCAGCAGCAGCAGCAGCAGCAGAGTTAAAAAGGTTATATCGTCGTCTTCGCCGCCAAAAGTCGCGGTCCAATCCAAGTATAAAAGAGGAGGCTTACGGCCGTGGGAGACGCAAAGAATGGAAAGAGAGAAGAAAAAGGAAGCCGAGCAGCAGCGGCGAGAACCACAGAGAAGAGACTCTTATTACAACCACAATGACGATGATGATGATGATAGTAATGAAAAACAATTATCGGACAACGCGTTTGTCAACGCCGGTTTAGAAGCCATCACGGCGGAAAATTTAAACAAAGCTGGCTTGAAAAGACCAACAGAGATTCAAAAGTTAGCTACGCCAGAACTCATTGAAGGAAACTCTGCGGTGATATTAGCCGAAACTGGTTCTGGGAAGACGTTCGCGTATACTTTACCGCTCATGTCCCAGGTGGCGGCGCCGGGAAGGGGAGGCACGAAAGTTAGCGGAAGATGTTGTCCGGCGATGGTCATTCTCGTCCCAAACGTCGAGTTGGCGAGGCAAGTCTCAAAAATGGCCGAATTATGTTCAATTTGGTGTCAACGAACTGATTTAGAGTTACCGGCGCCGACGGTGTTTTCCATTTTCGGTAAGGAGAAGAAATTGTTGAAACCGACGAGTTTGAAACAACGGAAAAACACAAATAATCGAAATCGAAAATACGTCGCGAGTAAATCTTCGACGACGACGAAAGCTGGAAAGAAAGGGAACAAAATCATTGGCGATTTAGAAGAAGCCATACCAGAATTTCGACGAGCAGACGTTTTGATATGCACGCCAGCTCGCTTATTAGCTTTGGCGAAAGACGAGTGGGTGTTGTTTGGTCGTCTCAAACATTTCGTCGTGGACGAGTGCGACGAGATGCTCTCTAGAGGATTCGCGGACGATGTTAAACATTTAATCGATTTAACGTACGGAGAGAACGCGGATGGTGTCAATAAGTTTGGCGCGAAAGTGCAATACGTGTTTGCAGCCGCGACTTTGAAAGATTCCGAACCGATTTTCGAATCGTTTCAAGGCGATCTGTCTTGGATTTCCACCGGGTATTTCGGAAAGTTGCACCCGCAACTGGAACAAGAGGTTGTAATGATAGAAAGAGAAGAAGAAGAAGAAGAAGAAGAAGAAAAAGAAACAGAGAGTCATGAGAATGAGGATGAGAATGATAATGATGATGATATGGAGAAGGCGCAGCAACGGAAAAGAAGAGAAAATAGTATACGAACGAGGAAAAACAAAGCGTTGGTGGAAGCGTTGCGAAAGCGGAAAGAGTACAAGTCGTTGGTCTTTGCAAACTCGCCGGTAGAGGCGGACGAAATCGTCGAATACTTGAATACTAATGCCGATATAAACGGAGAAGAAAACAACAGCAGTGGAATGTATTCTATGGCGTTTCACGGGAAAGCGAAGGAGAGAGGCGTGGTGTTGGACGATTTCATCTCTGGAGAGTTAAAAGTGTGCGTCTGTACGGATTTAGCGGCTCGAGGCATTGACTTCCCGGAGCTCCATCACGTGGTGCATTACTCTTTAGCCGATTCTGCGGCTATGCACATACACAGAACGGGAAGAACTGCCAGAGCTGGTCAGCCTGGACCGTATTATTGCACGGTATTGTACGACAAAGAGGAAATTGTTGTTGAGGATATTGGAGACGACTTGAAAGAGTTGCTCGAATTGACAAAATCAAAGTCATCGCCTCGCAAGCAATATCAACGCGGTGGCAACAACACCATTTAACAACTTCTAGCATTGTAATAGTAATAAGAAACGAGCGCAGAGCAAAAAAAGATCTATAAGCACGACGCTCTAACCAAGCTGAGCTAAAAGGGCGTTCTATGAATATGCCCCATACGGGTCTCGATCCCGTGGCCTTCGCGTTTCTAAAACTCTCTCATTTGAAAGAGGCGAATAAAGTGTGCAAAGAGCTCTTTTTATCAGAGCAATTTATGTGAGTGACTAGCTAGCTTAGGGTTTAAGAATAAAATTATAAACTTGTTTAAATAAATCAAACCTTAAACGGTCAAAGGAAATGAATTCTGGTGTTCTCCTTCTAATATATCTTCTTCTTCTTCTTCTTCAGAGAGAGAGAAGATTCACCACCACCACCACTCGGTACTACTACACGCATCATATAAGTTAGATTTTTTAATCACTACTACGAGTAGTAGTGGTGGTTACTTGTGCGTTTTGTGAAAAGAAAAAATGGTGTACCATTCCGCGTTCACGGAATTGCCCGATTCCATCCACGCGTCCTGCGGCGTCCCTTTACTTCCTTTGCGAACGCAAACGAGAGGTCCGGCGCCGAAGACGACCGATTTTGACATCGTCGACGAGGCTATTCAGTATTTCCGACCGAACGTTTTGTTCCGGAAATACGCCATTCAATCCGACGCGGACAAGTTGTTGATTTATTTGACTCTCTACATCTCCCAATGCTTGAAGAGACTTCACCAAAACCAAAACCAAGCGTCGTCGTCGTCCTCCTCGCAACAAGGTACGAATAATAATAGTAAGAAAAATCTGATGACAGCAGGGGCGAAGCTTCTCTTCGCGTTAGCGCACGACCACTTTGACATCACGACTGGGTTAGGAGGGATTATTGATGGCCCGAAAACGTTTCAAGAAGGTGAAACGTTGAAGTCGTATCTCGCGCAGTGTCGCGAAGAAATCGGTTTGCGCCTGGTTGACCACTTATACGTCGACGAAGGCACGAAAATGAACAAGTTTTGGATGGCGTTCGCGAGGAAGAAGTTCATGAACAAAGAGTTACCAGAATATTGATGATTAGCATTTGAGGTAGTGTATCATAGATTTACGTAGATAGAGATTGTAAGCGGCTGTATTTTATTTTTGAAAACGATTTATTATTTTCACTATCATCTTTTCGTCGTCCTCGTTTACTTTTATCATTATCATCAAATCGAAGGATTGGAGTTATCGCTATCTTGCTGCATAGCTATATCCATCGCTAACGCCTCTTCTTCTCGAATCATGCGTATACTTTCTAGTCGTTGTTTTAAGCGGTTTTGTTTTTCTTCTAAAATTTCCTTTGGCATTTGCTCGGGAGGTTGCATGTTCATGCTCGAGGTGAGCGAGCCTCCGCCATCGGTAAAACCCGTCGAGTTCGTCTCGCTCGTCATAATTGAACTAATATCGTTATTATTATTGTTATCGTTGTTGTTATTATTATTGTGATGATGATGGTGATGATGATGGTGTTTTTGTCGAATCCACGGGTGTTGCAAAGCTTGCGTAGCAGTCATTCTATTCATCACGTCCACCGTGAGCAACTGTCGAACGCAATCCTTCGCACCTTCCGAGATGTATCTCCAAATTCGGTCGTCCATGCAATACACGCCTTCTTTGATATTTTTAAACAGCTGCTCTTCGTCGTCGTGATCGAACGGTGAATAGCCACTCAATAAAATAAACAAAATGACGCCGACGGACCACATGTCCACCGCCGGCGTATACGCCGTGTCCGATAAGTTCATGTCTAAAATTTCAGGCGCGACGTACAAAGGCGAACCACAAATTGTTCTCATCTCGCTTCCGTCTTGCGGTAATCTAGATAATCCAAAATCAATCAATTTCACCGTCGCTTTGGGAGATCGATCGGACATCAAAATATTTTCTAACTTGATGTCTCGGTGAACGACTTTCTTCGAGTGTAGATACTCAACCGCTTTTAAAATCTGAACGATGATCCGTCTCGCGTCCGCCTCGGAATAACTACCTTCCTCGGTTATTCTCTCCAGCAATTCCCCTCCGTGAACTACTTCAGTCACCATGAAGACGTTCTTCTCCGTCACGTACGTGCACCGTAAGTTGATGATATTTTCGTGATAGAGCGTCGACAACACTTGAAACTCTCTCTCGTAACTCTTATCCGTCGGGGCGTACTTTTGCCGGTCCACGATCTTGATCGCGACTTCTACTCCGGTATCTTTCTCGATCGCACGCATGACGGTTGCGAAACCTGTTTATGTCGTCGTGAGAGGAGGAAAAAAAAATTGTTGTCGTCGTCAGTTTTTTTTGGTGAGAAAAGAAAGAGAGTTCGACCCAAAACCAAGCAATTGAAAAAGAGGAAGAAAAAAGGAAACGTTTCCTCCTTCCTGTACGGAATCCGTTTTTATTGATGTTGTTGTTGTTTGTTTACTCTCGCGAAGTCGTACCTCCGGTTCCAATCTTCTCCTTGAAATCGTATTTGGAGAGAATCTCGGAGACATCTTGAATGGGGACAATCGCCCGTGGGAAATTCCCTCCTTGTCCTCCTCCTCCTCCTCCAAACGCGTTGTTGTTGTTAATGTTGTGTGTGTGCGCTTCTCCTCCTCGATTTTCTGTACTCATGATGTCGAATTCTCCCCGTTATTACGTATACATAAACCACCACCACGACCGCTGATGATGAATAATACGAGTCAGAGAAGAGGAGACGATCCTTCGCCGCAATTTTAAAGTCGTCGCCGTGCAAACAAACGAACAACGCGAAAGAAGCTTTTTAAATATATATATAACGTAAGTGTCTGTGAAGAAAAATGGATTGTTCCAAGAAAGAAAACACGTCTCTCGAGTCTCAAAACCCAAAGCTGCTTCTCTCTGCTTTTGATATTTTTCGTCTCAAAAAATTTTTTACCAAAAGGGGCTGCTCACTTTTTTTTTGTCCTCCTCTTTGGGTGAGCTGCTGTGCAAAAGCTGCTCTCGCTCTGCTGACGACTTGAGCACACGACGACGCAAAACAGAGAGAAGACAAAAGAGTTTAAGAAATGATCGCATTCATCCTCGGGTGGCTCTCTTTATTCGTCTTCCTCGGCGCCGGGTTAGGGATGAACATGTACATCTTAGTCTGCTTGACTGATTTACAAAACGACTTCATGAACCCTCACGATACGGCGAATCGAATTAACAAATTGGTGAAACCGGAAGTTTTGTTCCACTTAGTGGTGGTTATTATCACGTCTGCGATGAGACGATTTGGATTGTGCGCGATGCACTTACCCGTTCTGTTGTATTCTTTGAAGTTATATAGCAAGAAGGAGATTTACGTGGACGTGACGGAGATATTCAACGTGTTAGATCGAGAGAAGAAAATTCGAGGGTGGAAAGTTGTTTTCTTTTCCGTCGTTTTTATAATAACGACGTATCGATTAGTGGAAGAGGTAGTGCACACGATGATGACGGATTCGGGGAGGAAGATTGCGGCGCAAGTTTTGCGAGACGCCGCGAGCTCGAATTTATATCACCTTTAGATTTTAACCCAAAGAGAGAGCGAAAGCGCTTTTCTCGCGCGTCCTCTCTGTCGTCGTCGGTTTTCTAAAGAAAAATTCTTTTTTGTCTCTTACGCCACAGTTTCCGCCCACTTCACAAACGCGTTGTTACTGTCCGTAGGATTATCGTCTTGCGGGCAATGACCAGCCGGCACGGGAGAATAAGTCGCGCTCGGTTTAATCTCCATGATTCTTTCTGCTTTCGTCGGCGTCATCCACGGATCGTTTTCTCCCCACAACAACATAACCGGCGCGTTCAAGTTTTCTAATAAATCCCTCGGTTTCACTTGCATTCGAGAACCGGCCAACGAGATGGCGTAAAACGTTTCTCTCGCTTCCGGATCTTCTGCAGCCATCGCAATGCTTCGAACCAAATCCTCGTCCACATCATTATCGTATACTTGATTCAAAATCGTTTTGATGCGAATCTTAGTGAAATAAAAGATACCATACGCGGCTAACTTCCCAAACGCTACCCGCAGTTTGCCTTGCAACGTGTTGTTTTCCTCGGCCTCTTCCATATCTTGCGCCGTTCCTACGGCCTTTTGTGCCATTGTTTTCTTTTCTGGGCCCGGCGCCGCGTTCGGCTCGAAATTTCCCGCCGCGTTGACCAAGCACAGACCTTTAGTCCTCTCCGGTAAAAGTCAAAGAAGGAAAATCATCTGCGAAAACCTCGGTGGTAAAGAAGAGCCGGGGATCGTAGAAGAGCAATGCGCGCGTGTAGTAGCTTATTTAGCTTTTAAAATAGAGAGTAGTTTAGAGAGATGTCATCGCGTTGTTTGCGCTTTAATAGGTTTACTATTACTTCACACAAACTCCCCTAATCAGTCGTCAGACTCTCTTCACAAACTCTACACATGGAGGAAACCACCGTCGCGGCCAGTCGCGGCGGAACCCCCGGGGCGCGAGAAGGAGGGAACCAACGATCCTCGGAAATACAACCTTTGGAGATTCCCACTCACTCGTCGTCGTTCGAGAAGGAGGAGGACACCATCGTCGTCGTCGTTCCTCAACGGGAAATTGAGCACCAAAACCAATCGCCAGTATTCGTCGGTGGCGCCTTCTTGCTATCGTGCGTCAACCTTAAATCCATCCCTCGCTTCAAGCACAAATACAACACCCGATTGACTTCCGACTTGTCCATCTTCGTCGCTTCCGATATAACTTTCGCCGTCGTCCCGTTCGCGCCGTAATCTTCTAAAGCGTCGAAAATCGTCTCCAGCGTTTGTTTCAAACTTTTCTCGGCGTCCTCGTCCTTGACCGTCTCCTCTTTCTAAACGAATACTGGTGGGGTGGTGGACGATGTGATGATGATGACGACGAGATGGTCTCTGTTCACGTCTGTTGTTGAGAGAGTCGTCGTATTGATTTTTGTGTGTATACAGAGAGAGAAAGCCGGAAAACGTTTGCGCGTTGTGAATTGAAGAATTTTTCCATTTTATCCAAAACCGTTTTGTTTTCCACACAACAACAAACTCAAACGACTCTCGCGCGAGAGAAAGAGAGAGAGAGAGAGAGGGAGAAAAGAAGAAGAAAAGCCCGCGAGGAGGACACATCATCGGTGGTGGTAGTAGTGATGGACGTCCCGGACGATTGGGGTATCGTCGCAAACGATGACGATGATGACGATGGTAAGAAGAAGAGGTGGTTAACGCCCAATACGACTGCGGCGAGAAATCATCTCGTCGAGGCAAAAACGACCAACAAGAAGAAGGAAAAGGGAGAAGAGCGAGAACGAGAACAAAGCGAGGGGAAGGTAATCAGCGGACGATTGCTCGGACGACGCCGAAGGGCGAAGGAGAAACGGAAACGGCGATGGAAACGATGCGATCGTGGTGGTTAGCCGGGGAAAACGTGTCCTTCGGAGCGACGAAAGCGAAAGATGGGAGCTGGATACGTCCGGCAAAGAGCACAAAAATCGTTCGCTTGGAGGAAACTGTCGCGTTGATTGAAAACGCGCTTAAAGAGCACGAAGGACGCGTGCGCGCTCTGGTTGGATTTTCGCAAGGCGCGACGTTGATTGGAATACTGAATCGAGTGAAACCGGAATTGTTTGAGAACGTGAGAAGGGTGGTCAGCGTCGCCGGGTTTGATCCTTTAGACGAAGAAGAGGATACGAATTTTACCACGACGACGACTAACACTACCCCAAAAGCTGCTGCGAATGCGTTTTTCGACGATTCCATCGTGGAGAGGATTAAGCTCATGAAACAGGTCGAAGACGAGAGTTTGATGACGATGAATACTGGCGGCGGCGGTCTCTCAGAGCGACGCAACATCCGGAACCTTTGAGCCGAGCGGATTTGCACAAGATCGATCCAGCCGCGGCTTTACGAATGGCCGAGAAACAACGCAAACGCGCAAAGAAGGAAGAAAAGCGCATGAGAAAGATGCGAGAGGCGCAGGAGCGCGAAGCGCAGAGATTAAAATCGGAAGAGGATCAAATCTTTGGCGCCGGAGGCGAAGTGCTGGATATCGAGCCCTTTGGTTTTCCTCCTCCCGCTCCTTCTCCCGTTGCCTTAGGGTGTTAAACCCTAAACTTCAAAGATGCCGCCAACGCGCCGATAATAATACTAGTAGAGACCTTATTAGCGCAGAAAGATATAATACCAATAATAATAATTTTAGTAGCGAATAATAATAATATATATTTAAAACACTTGCTTGCATTCATTTCCTATGCGATGACTCTTTCTCTCTCTTTGACTAACCGGACTTTGAAGTTGGATCGCTTCGCGTTTTAATCAAACCGTAAATCGACGAAAACACTAAAAATCCGCCGACGAAAGGAGTAAACGCCGGGTAGAGCGTATCTGTGATGAACGAATCGACGCTGTCTGGCCAGATTTTAAACGCCGATAACGCGAGAACAACACCAAAAGCAAAGATAATTGCTATGTAAAACCCAAGAAATTTCAAGAAAGCTTCCTCGGACTCCTCAACGACGGTTCTTTCCGACTCGCCTTTCGCCGCCGCGATGGCCGGCGAGTCCACCGCAACCGTCGCGCGTCTCGTAGATTTCCCGTCTCGTCGCCTTCTCTTCTTCGATTTGGAACCAAATTCGAACGGGTCGTCGCTCGAAGCATCCACTGATGATGATGATGATGATGAGTCGTCCTCGTTCGCTTTCGTAATAGTCGCGTTTCTTCTTTGTTGTTGTTGTTGTTCTTTCACCGTTTTGTTGTTGCTTTCGTTTTTCTTCATCATCGTCGTCGTCGTCAAAGTCGTCTTCGTTTGTACACCACAACGAGCACTGCTCCTCGCGATGCTCCAAGAAGAACGACGCGAAGAAGGTGATGTAAACGTAGCCATCGCGTTTGTCGATCGTTGTTTTGTGGGCTTTCTGATGTTGTTGTTGTTCGCTTTAGGAGTTGTTTTACGAGTTCTCAACATCGACGACGTCGTAGGAGATACGCTCCTTGTTGCTGACATCATCATTTTTCTGCTTTCTCAAAAGCTTTTATTATGCGTCTTATTCCTTTTCCTTTTACTCCTCCTCTTCTTCAAAATCGCTTCGAGACGACGAGGATGCTTTCTCTTTTGCGAGTCTTTCTTTCTCTCTTCTTTCGATGGATGATGGATGTATGTATAGTATTATACCCACACTCACAGAGAACGCGATGATGCGTTTGATATGAAGAAGAGAGTCTGTGGTGTTGTTGTTGTTGTTTTCCTTCCTTTTTCTTTGAAAACAGAGAAGGAAAGCAGCTCTTGTGTTGAAAGGAGTTCTCGTTTTGAGCAGAAGACCCAAAGAAAAACTTCTTTTTCCTCTCGAGAGCTCTCATCGTTTAAAAAAAAACTGACATTCTCATTTCCAATTCACGTCTCACCACAAACGCGCGCACGGACTGCATAAAAAGAAACTTTACGGAGAAAGAACTGTTCAAACGTTGACAGGAAAGATATAGGGACCGTTTGCGCCCGGTTTGAATCCAGATCTACCCGTTGAATACTACTTAAAATCCATCAGTCGGTTGGTGTGTATTTTTCTGTTTTTCTTTGAGAACCGTACTTTATCTCGTCCTGGTATTTCAACAACTTCAAAGACGCGCAGAGAGGAGCGCAATAATACGAATACTAATACTAAATAATGATGGGCGAAAACGAAGAAAAAGAGATCGAGAGAAGAGAGGAGACGGTGGAAAAGAACGAACAAAAGTCTCCCCCGTCCTCGCCGGCGCAACCTTCGAAGGAGGATGAGCCAAGAACGCCTTCACCTTCTCAGAACGACGATGCGGAAAACGAGGAGGAAAAAAAGAGCACGGAAGAGAAGCAAAAAGAGGAGGAGGAAAAAAAAGAGAAGAGAAAACAACAGTGCGAACAACTCTACCAATGGCTCTCGAGAATGGCCACGAAACCAGGGAGAATGCTCGTCAATAAAGACGCAATCATCGACGACCAGGTGAAAATGCAAGAGGAGGAACTGGAAAGGAGAAACCGGGCGATGTGTTTGCGGTTCAAGTTGGTCACCGCGGAAGGCGAAGCGCATCAACCGCGAAGAGGCGCGAGAGGGAAGGAGAAGGCGTTTCGAGCGGCTGGTTTGCACGATTTTACGTTAGTAGAGGAGTCGGAGAAGATGTTTTCGTCGCCGATGACGAGGGTGTGGCAACCGGTGAAACCGGCGATTATACGGGTTGGAGACGAGTATCAAGCGCAGGTGCCAGAATTCGACGAAGAGGTGAAAAAAGCCATCGTGGACGACTTGGAACATTTTACGGAGAAGGAGACGCAGATGCTTGGCGTCCGGTTTTGGCCACTGAATAATAACGACCAGAATAATAATAATAATACGAACACCAATACGAACTCGCCGACGAGGAAAAGCACGCGAAAGCGTTCGAAGAGTCGCGAACCCGCTGAGGAGGAAGAGGAAAAAGCGGCCAATCGCTTGGCGCCGAGCGAAAATAATACTAACAACGGCGAGCAAGCAAAGAACATAGAAGTTGTAGGAGTAGCAGGAGCAGCAGCGGTAGTAACAACAGCGAAAGCTGAATTAGATAGTAACAACGCACCGGCGGTAGGAGCGGTAGTAGTAAAAACGGAAACTCAAGGAGAAGAAGTCAAAGACCCAGACTTGGTTGCGTATATCAACGCTCAAGGACAAGAAGAGATTATCCGAATCGTCCGCGTTCCTCTCGAAGATATCGCCGAAGCGCGCGCTAAATTCAAACGCGAAGTTGGAGATTCTTTACACGTTCAAACGTCGTTCGGTTTACACGACATGGGTGTCGTTGTCGCCAACGCATGGAGCGAAGAAGAGCGCGATATTTTCACCCAACATGTGACGAAAAATTGCGACAATTTGCGTCCAATGAAGCCTTTGTTACCGAACAAAACCATGTCCCAAATCGTTTCGTATTATTACAACGTCTGGCAAACTACGCGAGCGAATCCGAGACGGGTCGATATCTGGCATCCGCCAGAGGAGAAGCGTTCGCACAAGCGCGAACGCGAACGGGCTTTGGCGAAAGCCTTAGCGGCTGAAAAGCGTCTCCGCAAACAGCAACAAAAGAAAGAGCGAAAGTTAGCTGTAGCGCCTGAAATCATCCTGAAACAGAGATGTAAGAAAGAGGTGGCGCAAATGGTCGAATGGATACGCTCTTCTTGCGCGACAAACCCGAGACACGCGGCGTATAACGCCAATCGTGCCGAGACGGTGACGAAACTACGTCAGCACATGATGGAGCGCGTTCACAGTTTACGTTTGTACTCGCAAAACGATAAGGACATCTTCGACGACTACAAGCAGTACTTTTTCCAAAGAATGACCAGCGTGAAGTTATGAAACGCGGCGAGAAGGAAAACTACATCGTATGTTTTGGGTTGTTTGTAATAATGCAGTAACATAGTATTCATCATCATATAAAGTAATAAAAAAGATCTCCTCCAGACTACGAGTATACCCTAATTTTCGAGTTTTGGCATTTTTGGCACCTTTCTGGATCTCGTCTTCTAAGAAAACGTCATTCTCTCTCTTTAACGTTCGTTCTTAAACAACTCGTAAAAGAGGAAATCACCCAAACTAACCGCAAAGCGGATTCGTCGTTTGCCACCGTCTTTTTCAGTTGTCGGTTCGTAACAACTCTTGTTTTAAGAGACTTTATTTACTTCAGAAAGAGAAGACTTTGAAGAAAATTCATCTTCTTTCCTTCCTCTATTTGAATTCGTCGACGAGACGTTTGAAATGACGGCTTCGATTTTCGTCGGAGGTAAACCCATCGATGGGAAGTTGATTTTAAGCGACGATTGGCGCAAGGTATGTCGAAATTATTACGTTCTCTTTCTCTGTCTGTTCGAATTCGATTCGTTCGAGTTGCCGTTTCGTCTGTCTGGAGTGATTCGTTCCTCGTTGTCGGCTTCGGCTTTCCCTAATTTTTGCCCTTAGACGACGAAAACGTCCTCTCGCCTTCTTTCCCGCCGACTTTTTCTTTCATTAAATATAATACTAACGTGATGTCACTCGTAATAAAACAGGCTGGAGAAAAACGCCGACGGCCCGAGGAAGACTTTGACGCGAACGACACCAACCAAGATCCAAAAACGCCCCGACATTATGCGGCCGCGGTGTATACCATCGTCAACGGAGAGAAAAAAAGAGTCAAATGAGCTGAGATTAGTTTTATTCATCTCTCTCTTTCTTCGAAAACTATATAAAAATAATAAAGAAACAAACAAAAAAATGATACGAGTAGAATACGTTTAGAAGAGAGGAGCGGAGACGTACACGAGCTAATACAACGTGCACACTCTCCCTCACTCTCTCGTTGTAACTATAATGATAATATAATAATATAACTAGAAATCTATAAACGTACAACAACGTCGGGGGTGTCATATTTTCGAAACCCATAAATCCAAAATTTTCTTCGTGCCGTACCACGGTCTCTCTTCGTTATTCGACCCAACTGGCGTATGAAAGACCCCGTCCAAAACTATATTTTCCACGCCTTCTAATTGCAGCTGCGCTGATTCTACCGGAGTAATTCCATCGCCACTCGCATCCGCTGCGCCGCAGACTTGTTTGTAGCCTTGCCCGACGATAAAATCAGAAAACCGTTCGCGAGAGAACTCTTTTACTCCCGTTTTATACGTTCCAGCTAAGCAAATCCATTCGATGCCTAAGGCTTTTGGCGATAAACAATTCGCTTCGACGTAGGTTAATATGCCTCTAGTTTGGTCGACCACACCGGGCACGTCTAAAGGTACCGCGTTTAGCGGACTTCCGAGAGAAATTATCTTCGATACAAGCTTTGCGTTCGCAAAGTCTTCTTTCGACTCCAAATATACTCGGGATAACCACCCACCGGCTGAATGGGCGAGCAAAACAACCTCCCCGTTATTCTCGTTCGCGTTTCTTGCCTCGTCGATGGCATTGTTGATTCTCTCTAAATACCAATCGACAGTCGGCCTAGGCTCCAAAGTTCCGAGCCAGTAGGATGGCTTGACAATGCCGGCCGCGTTTCTCAACCAATCCGGTCGCGCGACTTGAGCGATAGACGTGGCCACATAGCCTCGAGAGGATAACTCTTCCTTAAACTCTTCGTAATCTTCGGTGGCGTTCCCTAAACCAGGTAGTATGACCACGGCTGGCTTGTCGTTTGATGATGCCGACGTGAACAACGCGCTTGTTTTTCTTCTTCTTCTTCTTCGGGAAGATGACGACAACGACGATATCTTTCCACTCGTCTTCAACGAAGAAGAAGAAGAAGAAGAAGAAGAAGAAGAGGTTTTCTGCGACGAAGCGATTCTCATCGTCGCGATGAGACTCTGGTGTGGCATTTTGGCGAATAAGTAATACGTGTTGTTCCGCGCGCGTGCGGTGATGTGTTTCTTATAGTGAGGAACGAGTAAGTAATCTTTTTCAGACGAAAAGTGCTGCTGCTCCATCAACTTAATAGCGTGTGCAAACATTTGTGACTTGGAATCATCAATCTGTGTAAACTAGTACTTCTTAAACTAAAATCCTATCATTATATCGACTATATTATTACTAACAGTGCGTATCTTTACAACCGAAGCTTTCTTGGTAACTCTTGAACTTAATCGAGGAAGTTGTCCACGCGCCTCCGTGGAGCTTGGCGTCGTGTTTACTCTCTCCCGTTTTCTCTTTCGCGTGTTTACCTAAACACTCGTTGAATTCCCAATACGCTTCTAAACCGGTTTCCATCCCAGATAAAGAAAGCAGCATGGATTCTCGAATGTCCAATTGGCTACGACTGACCCTCCATATTCGCACGTCGTCTAAAATACCGTCGTAAAAATCAATCGGTTCGCCTTTTTCCAACATCGCTCCGATTAAAACCGGTGTTTCCGGGTTTTGATCTTGCCCAGCTTCTTTTTGGGAAGACGCTAAGGTTCCGTTAATATAAATAGAGGACACGCCGTTCCCGTAGGAACACGCTATGTGCGTGAACGCGTGTAAAGGAATCGTGCCGGCTTTTTGTCCCCACGGCGCAACCTCTCGATGGAAAAACACCTCCATCTCGTCGCTTTCACCTATTCTTTGCAACTGCACGAAATATTGACCCCACTTCCCTCGATCGTACTTGGAGACTAAAACAGCTTTCTCCGACGCTCTTTTCGGCTTCACCCACAATTCAATCGTAAACGGCGCGGTGCCACCGAATTGCAAATCACCCGACTCTAAAATTTCTAAATAATCTCGTTTCTTTCTGTCCAAATGTAACGCGCAGCCTCTATTGGACAAACCGGTTCTCCCGCCTTCGCCGCCGTTATTGCCGCTCTTCCTCGACTGAATCGTTCTCGTGGCTTCTGATAGCGCCGCTTTCAACAGTTTTTTATCGTCGCCTCCGCCTTCGGAATTCGTGTGCGAAAACTTTCGTATAAACTCGCCGTACTCGTTCCTCGTCACGATACCGTCGTTGTTCAAGTCAAAGAAAGGAGATAAAGCTCTGGCCCGTCCTCGATTTAAGTTCAATCGTCGATCTTCTAAATACTCAAGAAACAAACCAACTGCGAATTGCTCTTTCGGCACTTCGTCTCGATTGAAATGTTTGTCCCACACGGAATAGGAGTCTCGCTTTTGCAACGCTTCTTTGCTCAACGTTTTCAAGTCTTCGTCTGAGAAAATGCCCAACGCGCGGAACAAGCGTCGTCGGGAATCTTTCGCGCCCAAGATGAAGTAATAGCCGAAGAAGAGAAACGCGTACGAGAGAAGTGTTTTCGGGTGCATGCCGCCGCGTCCTCCTCCTCCTCCGTGAGGAGAACGTTGATGATATTTCGGGGAGGAAGACTTGGAAGGAACAAAGGTTGGCAACATCTTTCTTTCTTCTTCAAAACACTCTCTGTCGTCTCTCTCTGTCGTTTGCTTTTCTCTTCTTCTTTGTCTTCTTTGTTCCTCCTCCTCTCTCTTTATGTGTTCTCGACGTGCATCGGTGCGACGACGCGCGTGCTCTCACAAACAAACTCGCGTTGAAGAGAGAGAAGTTTCTACTTTTATGAAGATGCGCAGTTTTGAACTGTGGAGAAGAGTGCAAACGAACAAAAAAATCTAAAAATCGTCTTTAGCTCCTTACTTACTTACCTCTTTAGCCTCTTTATAACTATGTATGTATCGTTGGTCTCGTTCATTACAATCACATTTATCTAAGCAGCCGTCACGACGGATTTACGACGAACAAAACTAAACATGTCGTCACCAACGCTCACGGCTAAACCGATACCGACTCCGAGACCGTTCGCGTCGCTTCGACCTTCGTAGTATAATCGCAACTTGTTCTCCGCCATGGGGACGACGTACGGTCGTCCAACTCCACCTTCGTCCCAGGCACCGTCTTCACCGAAAACGAGCGCAGGGGTTGAAGCGCGTTCCCATTTAATGCCGTCTTGCGATTTCGCGACGCAAATGGTGGATTTCCCCGGGTGTTTTGAACTCAACGCTTCGTAAAACATGACGTATTCGTTTCTTCCAATTCTGGCCACGCACGGCGATTTGACGCCTAAATCATCGATGGAACCTTCTGGCCCGGCGTCTAATATAAATCCGCTGGAATTCTTTTGCCATTGAAACCCGTCCTTGGAAGTGGCGACGCCAATTCTGGAAACGTCTGTCGTTTTGTCGATTGAGTGATAAAACAATCGCATATCTTTCGGTCCCGCTAATAAAAGCTTCGGGTCTCGGATGCACAGCTCGTCCCATTCGCCTTCACTTCCGACGTCTAACACTGCGTGCGTGTGGTGTTCACCCTCTATTCTCGCCCAGTTTCTCCCGTCTTGCGAGAGACACAAGCCCGGTCTCGTGCGCACGCCTTCGACGCCGTCGACTTCCTCTTTATCGCCGCCTTGGTAATACATCCAATAAATACCGCCACCGGCTCCACCGGAGACGTTGCCAGAAGAAATCATATGCACGTCTCCAACGGAAACGTGAGCGGTATCAAAAACCCACCAGTCTTCGTTGTTGGGATATAAAACTGCGCCTACGTCCACGGAGAGATTTTCGAAAGCCTCCGCGTCGCCGCCGGTTCTGTACGTTTCCGTCGGCGACCCGCCTCGTCTCCACACGATGCCGTCTTCGGAAACGGCGATACCAATCTCCCCGGATGTCAAAGATTTGTCGTGGTCAAACGTTGCCGCTGTTATTTTGTCTCCTACATTTTCCTCGCTATTATTCCCGCTCGTGCCTACTTCTCGTCTCCCCGTGTACCACATCACCCACCGTTCGGTGTCGTCATCGCTTTGGAAATATTTCACGATTGGAGACCCGATGGCGATGGAATCAAACGCGTTCAATTCTCCTTTACCGCGCTGTAAAATTAATCCATCTCCTTCACCCGTGGCCTCTGCCGACGTTGCCACCACCACTGTCGCTCTTCTTCGATTGTGTCTTCGATGATGATGATGATGATGATGATTGCTTTTCGTCGTCGTTAAAGAGATATTCTTATTTTTGTTGTGACCACTACTCCGTTTGTTCTTCTTCCAGCAAAAAGAAGGAGAAGAAGACGAAGAAGGGTTAGCCGTGGACTTCGTAAAAGTCGCGCACAGAGACGAAGAAGACGTCGAAGGGGATGCCATCATCTTAACTCAATGAAGACAATGAAGATTAGTGCGTGATATCTTTTTCAGAGAGCT